>ERZ1292630.5439-Hain-H41-02um-R3-5439-length-10443-cov-4_pt1 | contig 10443 bp, 7 predicted proteins | sample MGYA00564408_ERZ1292630 | MGnify/ENA primary metagenome ERZ1292630 (study PRJEB36523, sample SAMEA6512641) | groundwater metagenome | collected 2019-01-08 | study: AquaDiva: Metagenomics assemblies of 32 groundwater samples
AGCGTGAAGCGCGAGCATTCAAAGGCGAAAATTTTAATTATTCGCTTCACTATTATTGCAGATTAAAATATTTATTACAAATATTCATCAATGTTTCATAATGCTTTTTCGGTGAATGTTTTTTTTCAATGAATTGTTTCGCATTCGTACTTATTTCATTTCTGAGGGTTTCATCTTTTAGCAACAAGGTTATTTTATCAGCAAAATCTTTCTTGTCTCCTGCCTTGAAGAGGAGCCCCGTTTTATAATGTTCTATTATTTCAGGAAATGAACCGTGGTTAGATGCAATCACAGGAAGTCCCATAGAAAGAGCTTCCAGCACAGAATTGGGCATATTATCATACCACAAAGAAGGGGCAACCATCAGTAACGATTCCTGAATTAATTTATCTATTTCGGGCTTCGACAGTTTTCCTAAAAACAGAACATTTTTTAAGTTATTACTCTCTGAATATTCTTTCAGTGATTTTTCAAATTCAGGAGTTCCGCTTCCAACAATTACATATTGTATTTCCTCATTATTTCTTTCCTTGTCTTGCAATAATTTAATTGTATGCAGAAAAAATAGCACTCCCTTCTCCTCATCTAATCTTCCAATATATACAATCTTGCCTTTTTTCTCATTTCCATTCAAAAAAATTTCATCTTTTACAAAGGTCGGAAAATGAATGAGTTTGTTCTCATCCCATCCTGCCTGAATCAATTTTTCCATAGTAAACTTACTTGGGACAAGAAAAAGTGGTATTGTTTCGTAATACCCTTTCAAGTAATGGAATTGTGCAGCTAAATATTGTATTAATGAAGCTCCGTAAGAATTTTTTACACATTTATAACGAACACTATTCCATAAATTGCCCGAAATACATTTTTCACAAATTTTATTTTCCCTGATCAGCATATTATTCGGACAAACCATACCGAAATCTGAAACACGAACTACAAAAGGTATATTATAATCTTTCAATGCTTCTACAACAGACGGAGATAATTTTCTTGAGTAATGAAGTACAATTGCAAAATCCGGTTTTTCATCTTTTAGTAATGTCGATAAATATTGATATACCTCCCTTGAATAAAATAATCTTTCAATCGTTTTAAAGAAACTTTTTGGATTCCATGTTTGATCTTTAAAATATACTTCATTTTCATTTGACACAGGAGGGACAAAATATTTTTCATATTCTGATTTTTCATTTTGAGTATATCTAACCGAAAAGGGGATTACCACATGCTTATTTTGCTCTAATAATTCCTTCAAATTAAACAGATACCTTTCAGGTCCTCCGGAAACAAAATATCTATGGTTAATAATTAAAATTTTCATTTTCTTTATTTTAATGTAAAGAATGGAACGCTATCTATTTTTACATCGTAATTTTTGGAAATTAGTCCAAGAGGAATTCCATGCATAAGAATCGCAAACAGATTTGATGAATCTGCATCTTATCTTAATACGTCTTTTCACAAAGAAAACAACTACGGAACCAACGTGTCTGTCTTTTTTTTAAGTACCCAACTTACAAATTTATCAATCCCTTCTTCAATGGTTGTTTGAGGCGAGTAGTTTAATATCCTTCTTGCTTTAGAAATATCCGCATTGGTAACAGACACATCACCGGGTTGTTCCGGTAGTTTTTCAATGATGGCTTTCGTTCCGATTTTTTTCTCAAGCACAGTTATGAGATTAGCAAGCGAAATTGTTTGGGATTCTCCGAGATTGACTATTTCATATCCTTTCAGGTTATTCACTGATCCAATCACACCGGAAACAATATCATCAATATATGTATAGTCCCTTTTTGAAGAACCATCGCCAAACATCTGAATAGCTTTTTTGCTCATAATATTCCGTGCAAACTTATGTATCGCCATTTCCGGTCTTTGCCGCGGACCATACACTGTAAAGAAGCGCAAACAGAAAATATCAAAAGCATAAAGATGATGGTATGTATGACAAAGGAGTTCGGCAGATTTCTTTGATGCTGCGTAAGGAGAAATTGGAAAATCTACATTATCATCTTCAGAAAAAGGTACTTTTTCATTATTGCCATAGACAGAAGACGAGGACGCAAAAATCATTTTTGTAATGTTTGCTTTACGCATCTCTTCCAACAGAACAAGTGTCCCATTCAAATTTACGTCATAATAGAGTTCCGGATTTGCTATGGAAGGACGCACGCCTGCACGTGCTGCAAGATGAATAACCGCATCCACTTTATTTTCAGATAAAAACTTTTCAAGAAATGATTTGTTCCTAATGTCTTCTTCAACCAATAAATAATTTTTGTGTTGAAGCGCTTTTCTGATATTCTCGCGTTTAATGGATGGATTATAAAAATCATCAAAACTGTCAAGACAAATTACAGAATTTCCTGTCTCCAACAACTTATCCGTTACACTGGATCCGATGAAACCTGCTCCGCCTGTTATCAAAAATTTCATACTAAAATGTATTTCTGGGGGTATCCTGCAACAACAACTTATACGCTAACGCTCCCAACCCTGCATAAATCATAATAAATTGAAGTTGTTCCGGAATTGATAATGCAAAACTTTCAATAAAAATAACAATAATGGTTAATGTAATAATAAATGACAGCGCTTTTGTTTCCATATTGTTGGACCATAGAAAAAAATGAACTTTCAAAGCAGGAAAAATCCAAAGCCATAAGTAAAAAAATGATGCAATGAATCCCATTTCGCCTAGTATGTGAGACCAATATGTATCGAAAAGAAAATTCTCCTTTGTACTATTAACTGCATCGGGACCTAATCCATAGAGTTTATGCAGCCCATATCTGTAATAGATAGGACTGTAATTTTTTCCGACAGGATAACTTCCAAACGTGCCTTGCCCTGAGCCAAAAGGAAAATAATCTTTTGCTATTCTAAATCCTGCGATGTAAAGTGCATTTCGCGGAGTTTCTGCTGATCCGGAGCCGAAGTAAAGATTCTGCTTGTATTGAACTTCTTTAAAAAAAGTGTTGCCGAGAATAAGAAAAAACAGAAAAAGTAATCCACCAAAAATGAAAAAAATAATTCTCCTTACTCTTCTGCCAAAAAAAATAAAAATAAACAGAAAAAAAATAATCAGGGATGAAACAACTGCTTTTAAAAACAAAAGCAATGCAATGGTTACGAATGAAAATGCTGCTATATAGAGATACTTTTTATTTCTTTTAATCAGAAACATGCTAAAACACAAAATAATATTTATGTTTAAGAAAGTAGCTGCAAATCCGGTATCTTTTACAATAGTTTGTACTCCTCTTAAAAAGAAACCGCTGTACTCCCTCTCAATAAAAAACCTTTCAAAGTATATTAACACTGCAATTGCAGTTAGAAGAAAAATGATTTTGTCAACAATTAAAAAAAAATCTTTCCTCTCAATTTTAATATTGCTAAACAAAATAAAATTTACAGCAAACAAAAAAATAAAAAATGTACCCTGCAAATATCTTTTCAACGGAACATCCACAACAAAATAATTAAGCACGCAAAAAATAACAAGAATGAAAAACAACCAAAAGTAGGTTTGTTTTATCAGAAGCTTCCGCGAAAGGAATTTGTAATTTATTATAAAGAGAAGAGCAACAAACAGGAACCACATTATATAGTCAATGCCGGTAATTTTCAGATTAAATAACGCAAGACATTTTGATGTGAGTACAAAAACAAAAAACATCACAAGAAAAACAAAGGCGTTTAATCGACTTATTTTTATCATTGAATTATTTTTTCGTAAATCATTATAAAACTTTTTCTTTACTGCTTTTCTCCATCCACGCCTTTAGGGTAAAAAGCATCCAAATAAAGTTTCCTAAATCGGTCTTTCCTGATTTATTATCATCAATAATTTGTTTTATGATTTTCCTGTCAAGCCCGAAATCCGTTTCATGCAATGTTTGAAGTTTTGTATCAAATGTTTTGTCTTTAAACCATTCTCGCATTGGAACAGAAAATCCTTTTTTAGGCGCTTTAAGAAGAGATGCTGGAAGTTTTTTTCCAATGGAATTTCTCAATACACTTTTTCTTTCATATCCCTGCATTTTTACATTCTTTGAAACCTGCATCATAAATTCTACTAAACGATAATCAAGAAACGGAATTCGTGTTTCCAACGAATAAGCCATGCTCATTCTATCCACTTTCACAAGAAAATCATCTGGAAGCAAAACTTTGAACTGAAACAGCATCAATTTATAAAATGGATCCTGCACAGAGTGCTTGGCATAGAAATTATCAATGAAGTCCGAAAGTTTTATTTGTCTGCCCAAACCTTCTGTCATTTTCTCAATCATATCGGGAATATACCAAGATGATTTTGCCAGAAGCCGGGACTTATATGATTGATGAGAATAAGATAAAATCCTTTCAACACGGTTCAATTTGTAGCGCATATTTCCTTTCATCATATTTTTAAATGTAGAAATCATGCTCGGGATAAAACTCCTTACAAAAGAAGGAATCTGTTGATATTGTCGCGCAAATTTTTCTACTTGGTAAGAATTGTATCCTGAAAGCACCTCATCTCCTCCATCACCTGTCAAAACCATTTTCACCTTTTGCGATGCGATTTTTGAAACATACCCGGTGGGAATAGCTGAAGAATCACCAAAAGGTTCATCGTAATGATGAAGGATTTTTTGCAAAGAAGAATCAAAGTTTTCAGGTTCAACTACGAATTCGTTATGTTGAGTGTGAAATTTTTCTGCCACATCGCGTGCTAATTTTCGTTCGTCAAATGCTCTATCATCAAATCCAATAGTAAATGTTTGCACAGGTTTGGCGCTGATTTCAGACATGGCGGCAACGATACTCGCAGAATCAAGTCCGCCACTCAAAAACGCTCCGTACGGAACATCGCTTCGCATCCGTATTTTTACAGAGTCACAAAAAATAGATTCGAATTTTTCATAAACAAATTTTTTATCAGTAATCATTTTCCCTTCTTCAGGCACCGTAACATCCCAGTAGGTATGATTTGAAACTGAATTTTCTTTTACAACCAAATAATGACCCGGCTGTAGTTTGGAAATATTCTTATAGTATGAATAAGGTGACGGAATATAGCCAAGGCAGAGATATAGTTCTGTAAGTTCAAGATTCGGAACAACAGGACATCCGTAAGCGACAAGAGATTTTATCTCCGAACCAAAAACAAATGAATTATCATAAGTGGAGTAGTAGAGTGGTTTTTCTCCAAGGCGGTCGCGAGAAATAAAAAGTTGTTTCTTTTTTTCATCCCAAAGAGAAAATGCCCACATGCCATTGAGTTTGTTCTGGCAATCTTCCCCCCAATGCTCATAAGCGCGGATGATTACTTCAGTATCTGAATCGGTGAAAAATTTATGTCCAAGTTTTTTTAATTCATCCCTTAGTTCAATGTAATTATAAATCTCTCCGTTGTAAACAATCGCTATGCTTTTATCATCATTAAACATCGGCTGGTCTCCTGTAGAAAGGTCAATGATGGATAATCTGCGATGACCAAGTCCAATATTTTGATTGATGTAAAAGCCTTCTCCATCCGGTCCGCGGTGAGAAAGACAGTTTGTGATTTTTTTCAAAACCGACTCGTCAACTTTTCGAGAGTTGTCAAAATGAAATATGCCTGCAATACCGCACATGAATAATTTTTTATAAAAATAAAACCCTCAGGTATTTTACTGAAGAGCGACTCCTAATTTCCGTATATTTTTTATTGTGTAGTTAACTAATAAGGAATAATTTATAATCAATAAAATAACTTTCACATAAAAGTTCAATGGCAATAGGTAGCTGATCACAACTATTGCGCTGGTTATTAATAATGTTGTCATGAAAAATAATTTGGAGTATCCAATGGCATACAATCTATCAGAAACCACCCAGAATAAAGCAACCGTAATGAAATTACCAACCAATGCCGCAATAGCAACACCGTGTGTGCTGTATGAATTAATTAATATAAATAATAAAGAGATATTTACTATAAACCCGCCAAGCGATATAAATATATTGTAATATGTTTTTTTAACAATCGCAGATCCTAATCCTATCATCTGAATAAATATTGTGAGGCTGTAAGACAGAAATAAAATACCCAATATTTCTGAGGCAGCTATATATTCTTGATTAGAAAATAATAATATAATTTCTTTGGAAAATAAAGTTCCGGTAATTACCAAAGAAAATATAAATACGCAGGATAAATTAAATATAGCATAATACAGTGTATGCTTCTTCTTATCTGCAAAAGTGTTCCAGAAAAAAGGACCCCATGTAAGTGTAAATGCAAGTTCTATTAAGGCAAATAGCGATGCAATACGTGCAGCCAACGAATAAACCCCAATATCCGCCAAAGACAAATATTTAAGCATGATAAATCTGTTGAAATATGTATTTGCCCAAGTAATTGCCACCGATGGAATAAGTGGAAGGGAATAGTGCAAAAGCGTTTTAAAAATTTCACTGCGCCAATGTGCTATTAAGTATTTCCTGAAATAGTGTAACAAATAAAGCAGAGGGAAAAAAATTCCAATTATTTGTCCGTATAGGACTCCGTTGATTCCATATTCTTTATAATAAATAAAATAAAGTATCGAGACAATTGTAATCAGCACTTGTAGAACTACAAATAAAAAATACAGAAATGGTTTCTTTTCGTACCTCAGTAAAAAAACTAAAAAATTATATGCAATAGATAAGGGTATTAGCGGACACGCTATCCTTATTAGCGTACCTAAATCTTTTCTTTCAAAGAAATATGAAGAGATGCTATCTGAAGCAAAAAATAAGACTCCTGAAAATAAAACTGAAAAAACAACAATACTCCAAAACGCTGTTGAAACAAATTCTTTCTTTTCATTTCCTTCCACTTCATAATAATAACGGGCTATTGCCGATTCCATCTGCAACATTCCTATGATTATCATCAGGGCAACAAAACCTGTTATAATATCAATAATCCCATACTCTGTAGCGGAGAATAAATGAGTGTAAACAGGTACAAGTAAAATTAAAAATGACTTACTCAACCCTGACGCGAAGCCATATATCAGAAATGATTTTGCAAAATTCTTTAACATATTTTATATGCTATCAAATTATCTTTTTCAATAAGTTGTTTAAAGGAGCGTGCGTGTGTTTTAATAAGTGAATTAAATCTTTCGTATGAAAGAATATTCGTATCCAAAACAAAATGGCTGATATTAAACTCTTCTATCACAGGAAGTATCATATCTGCCTTCATTTCATTAAAGTTATAATACAAATCCGTATAATGAAATTTACCATACCACTCAGAATAAAGTGAGCCATAAAATACTTTCTTTCTACTATCTGTTAAAAGGCGCATAATCTCAGTATTATTACTCAATAATCTGATTTCATCATCCTGTCTCAAATTTTCATTTATAATATTGTTTATTTTAATTAACCCTTCTTGTAGGTTTTTAATTTTTCTCTTTATTCTAATCCTTGATGCATACACTTGCAAAAAGACCAAAAGGAACTGGAAGGATAATATACCATAGATTATATACAAATGCTCACATAATAGGAGAACAAGTGTAACAGACATAAAACCAATCGTAAACTCTACATATCTTTCGGGTTCGCCTAAAAAACGGGTTTCCCTGAACGAAAAGAGCAAGAACAGGAATAAGGATATGATTATTGGCATCGTTAACAGTAAAACAAAATTATCATATCCACCTATAGTACATTTTTGAATAAGATTAAACATGAAATACAAGCAAATAGGTACGGTCAGCGGTAAACTAAAAAGAAGAATGACAATCGGATTAGTATAAATATACATAAACAAAGTTCCTCCACCTTTTGGTTTTTTTTTAGTAAGCAACAACTTCCATATTTCCCAAAATATATCTTTCCAAATACTTTCTCGGTACATCAGGATATGACTTTTTGCCAAATATTTATAATAGAATTTTTTGTAGTTAATATTGCCATAAAAAAATTGATACGCTAAACGAGGTGTTATTAAAAAAAAAGATATCACAGAAACAACTATAGGAATTAGTAAAATAAACGACTGATAAAATATCGTCAATAAAATAGTTGAAAAAAATATATGCTGTGAAGCAAATTGGCTTGACATAAAAATCAACAGGGATAAGAAGCATGCTATTATGAAATAAGAATAAGAATCATGGAGAATAAATAAAACCATACTATAAGTATATAATTGACCTAAAAATAAACCCAGTCCCCTTGCGCTTATCCCCATGTTCTTAGCATTAATAATATTATAACTATAGGGGGTTGATACAAATAATAAACCGCATAATAAAAGAAACTTTTCTAATGAAATTTTATAAATCGCCAGATAGGGGTGTACCGAAAAAACAAAAAAAAGAAATGATAATAATGAAACGATAGAAAATATAGCAGGGGAAAATAAGGTTGCTTTGGGGATGAGATATTTGGGAATAAAAGAAAATCCCCAATGCAAAAGTTGAGGATAAGTCATTTTACTCTGAATTAAAAAGTTATCGCAATTCACAATAAACTTATTTTTATTTTTTCTGATTAAGTCAATAAAAAGAACATGTAATGTCTGGTCAGAAAATGAAGCGTTTTTATCTGTAAAAAAAAGAAACAGGACTATCAGAATGGCAAAGAGTAAGAAGATTATTACAATAAGTAGCATATTAATGATTTACGTTTTGCAGTTTAAATGTATCCATTATCCATACCAGCAGACTACTTTCGGAAATATCAGATATGTCCTTACATGAATAATCCTGCCAGTGAGGAAAAGTTATCTAAAAAAAATTCAGCATCAATTCTTTTTTCTTTGAGGACACATATCAAATGATATACATCATTCAGAAGATTTCCTTATACACGAACTTTCATAATCAATAGTTCGGTAATTTTTTTGTCTCCCGCAAATTTCGCTGATTTTCGCAGATTATGTTCAGCGCGAATCTGCGAAATCTGCGGGAAAACAAGGAGTAATAAAAAATTACCGAACTATTGATAATAACTTATTGGGATAAAATATGCAGACAGATTGTTTACCTGATTCTATAAAAAACATTCTTTCTCCATTCGTCAACTAAATGGATTTCCTTCTCAACAATCTTTAGTTTTACGTTCTCTAAATAATTTTCAAATTCATTATTATTAAATCTTTTCAAATGAAAAGGGTCTTCTGCTCCTTCAGGAATCTTAAGTTTTTTATACCAGTCAGGACTTTCTTTAGGTTTGGGAGTGTTTTTATCCTTTTCGCCTAGCCAAACACAGATATCACCTTCTTTTTTCAAAACTCTTTTTGCTTCAATCAACGCGACTACAGGGTCAATGAAATGATCTAGTGATGTTACAAATAATACCTGATCAAATAAATCATCCTTAAATGGTAAATATTCTCCTAATCCCTGAACAAAAGAAAAACCTCTGGGCTGTTCCCCCACCAAAGGATCAATTCCAATAAAACGAACATCTGTTTTAGTATTATATTCAATGTGAGAAGGAAGCTTTTGAGGACCTACACCAACATCTAAAATAAGTCCTTTAAAATCGCAAAAGTTAGCAAATTGTATAAAATCTTTTCTTGGACCTACTCCTAAATTTTTCTGCGACTCTTGATTGTATGGTATTGTTGCATTTTCTTGCAGAATATTCCACGAATCCCATCTTTTTTTATCAAATATTTTTAATTCATTTGGTATAAAGTTCCAAAATTCGTACTCTTTATTTTTTTTGTATGTCCCGTTTTCAGAAACTAAGTTGTCCTCAAATTGTTTAAAAGACACTTTAGTTTCAGGACACACTAACCACTCAATAGGGATTTCTGTTTTACGCATAGTTATTTTGTAATCTTCTCTGTGGCAAAGACCACAGGGCGTTGTGATGGAATTTTCATTTTATTTACTATTCATCCTTGTGTCAGAGAGCACAGGGAAGTCTCGTTTAACTTTTAAATCCTTTCATTGTTATACCGTAAAAATCTGAATGAGAATGTGTTATTTTAAGGTTTTCTGATTTAAACCAATCAGTAATTTCTTCTATTGTGTGTCTGCTGCAATTATGAGGGTGGTACCAATCATAATTTATTACTGCATTTTCGTGGAATGAAATATCTGGGTTCCAAAAACATTTCATAAAAAAATGATAGATAAATCGTTGCAAATTATATTCACCCTCTTTTATTTCTAACACAGCTATTTCAGGTACTCTTATTTTTATATCCTTTTCGTGAAGAATTTTACCTATTGTGGTAATGTCTTCACATATTTTCATAGCCGACTCATAATCCTTGCCAGCGATAGTACTTCTTACATAATCATCAACAAATTCTCTTGTGGGTGCTTTTTTCTTGTAAACATATATAGCAATCTCACCTCCCTTATTTAATAAACTTACTAAATTTTGAATTGATTTGAATGGATTTGAGGTATGATGCAACACTTCCTGACAATATATAAAATC
>ERZ1292630.5442-Hain-H41-02um-R3-5442-length-10440-cov-7_pt1 | contig 10440 bp, 5 predicted proteins | sample MGYA00564408_ERZ1292630 | MGnify/ENA primary metagenome ERZ1292630 (study PRJEB36523, sample SAMEA6512641) | groundwater metagenome | collected 2019-01-08 | study: AquaDiva: Metagenomics assemblies of 32 groundwater samples
GTGGAGGTAGTGGGATCTCCTTTGAGTCCCGACGCTGGCAACGCCAGTCGCCGTGCAACGAGGCGAGACAGCGATACGTCCGCATGGCGTCCGGGTGTGAGCGGCTGCGAGCCGTCGGTGTGCCGACTTGCGTTGCCTCCGGTTAGGTAACGTGCGCCGCTCGCCACTTTGCGAACTTGCGAAACAGATGGCATGCCGGTGACTCCGGGCAACGAAAGCTTGGGGACGCGTACCTGAGGCGGGGGCGGTGTGCTGCCGCCGCTGCCACCGGCGGCGGCGTCCTGCCACAGCAAGCCGCTCGGCCCATCCCCTGCGCCTCCCCACCACCATGGAGGGTGATCCACCCCACGCCGTGTTGCTGCGAATACGCGGCTTGCGGGAAATAGGATCCGCTCGTGGTGGTAGTAGCCCCAGCCCCACCACCGGCAATGACTGCCGGACCCACTGGCAAATCCTGACGGCCATGATGATCCTGCGCGTCGTCGGCAGGGAGATCGCCGCCAAGCGGGTCATACGCCGCTTCGTCGCCTTCGTGATACCGCGGCGGCGGCTGTTCGTACTGCTGATGCTGCATGTATTGCACGTGTTCCGCGTGCCTTGGCGACGGTTGCCTCGGCTGCCGTGGTTGAATTGGTGAGGAGGTCACGTCTCGGCGGCTACCCGGCTGGTAGTGGTAGGACGCAACCGCCGCTCCTCCTCCTCCTCCTCCCGGGCCGTTGAGATGGTGGTGTTGGTAAAATGAAATGCCTCTGCCGTCCGAGTTCGCGCCGTATGGAACTGCGGTCTCGCCGCCACGGTTCGCGCCTCGGTACTGCGGCGGCTGCTGCGGCTGCTGTTGCCAATCGGTCAATCGCGACGCCCCCGTTCCCCGGTCGTCGTTGTCTTCGTCGGCATCGTTATCGGCATGACTAGGGGGGATGTACGACTGGGAGTATGCGTGATGGTGGTGGTGGTGGTGGTGATGCTCGTTGTAATACGCATCCCCGAGCTGGAGGCTGCCTTCTCCGCGCCGCGAGGCCCGGGTCGATGGGTCAAACGGAGGGAGATGGCCGCTGCTGCGGTAGTTCCCTGTGGTGGCGCGGCCGTCATCGTAACCGTAACTCTCTCCCACTTCACCACCGCCGTGATAGAAACGTGGTGGGTCTCCCCCGGCCACTCCTCCTCTGTGCATGAAGGCAGCCACGCGACGGTCCTCGTCTTCCTCTTGCGCGTCCTCTTCCTCGGCAAGCAGATGTTCCGATGCGCTGGCAAAAGGTCTACCGTGGTGGTGTTGAAGCGGCGGTGATGCCTGTGGACCTCGCCGTGATGGACCCGCAGCGTTATGGGTGCCACCGCCGCCGCCGGGGCTTCCGTATGATAGCGCAGAGTGTTGATGCACCACATAGGAAGGTTGCACGGGTGGCGGCTGCCGGGCGGACGAACGAGTGAAGCCGCCCGACACGTGCTGCTGCTGCGGCGGATAGGGGTTGGGATGTTGACGCAGAGGAGGGGGGGGGATGGTGGGGCCGTAGCCGCCGGGGGGCAATCGGTGTAGATTCGCCACAGATGGCCGCAGGCGTTCGGCCTCGTGGTTGGCGGCAGCCGCTGCGGACGGTAGGATGGCGGACGCCGACGACAACGTCGCCGCGCGTTGGATCGGAGGTGACGTCGGCCTCAAATTGTTCGCGGCGGCACCACGCGGCATCAACAGTCCAGCCCCCACTGAGGTCGGCAGCACGGGTGCCGGTCCCTGGGAATGCTGGCTGCCACCGGCAGTGCCAGAGGGAGCGCTCACCACCGACGAGGCGCTGGTCATGTCCGCTGTTTGCCCCGATGGCCCCAGGTCCACGGCGGCGCTGGGGGCTCCCGCGGCCCCGTCGGACCCAAACGTCAGCATCCGCTGGCCTCCTTCCTCGTCGTCATCGTCGTCCGAACGGTCGTCGCGAAGCCGTCGCGGAGGATGCTGCCGCGACGTTGTCTTCGCGGCGTTACCGGGCTGACTCCCTGCCGATGCCGCCGTGAGGGCTTTCCGTCGGCTTCCAGGGCCAACGGCGGCGGCGCGGGGGCAACAGCACAAGAGACGTTTGTACCACAGCACGTAGCACGCGGTGCCCGTCACGGTCAAGATCGCGATGGTGGCGCTCGCGACGACGACAATCAGCTCGATCGCCGTCAAACTTGTCCCAGAAACCATATGATATTGGTGGCGATTGGGCAACGAAACCTGCAGAAAGAAGGCACACGTGACGGCTGATTTGTTGTTCTAAATCGTGTGTGTCTTCCTGCTCAGGGGGGTTTGAACAAATCAAACCGCAGCTCCGCGGTTAGACCGCGAACGAAAGTACATCTCCTCGAACGAGCTGATAGTTCGCTGCGAACGTTGGGGAGTGGAACTGAACAACAGGGTGGAAGACCACCTGCAGAGTTGCGCAAAATTAAAAGCGTTTCCGGATGGGCGTGGGAAACGGGGGGAGGGGTCACGTGCGGTGCACACTGTTCACGTGTATTGGTGCGCGAAGGCGCCTACTCGTTACCACTGTTGTAGTGCTCCACACTTCGGTAAAGGCCCTTCACGCCTTCTCAACCTTGACCGAAACGAAATAAAAGGGGGAGCATCTTCTGGAAACGGCTTGCTCTGGTTTCACAAAATCAGCGATGCGGCATCGCCGCGAGACGAACGGTTTCCAAAATTTGAAGAGGGAGTCGACCGACCTGATCCTCCTCCTCCTCCTGCCACCGGGCGGAGGGGAGGTGGTGGTGGTGGAAGCAAAGGTGACAAGTTGGCGGTCGTCGTCGTCGTCGTCATCACAACGTCAGTTCGCGTCGTTCCCGGAGACGTCCCTCCTCCCCCTCCTTCTAACAACGGGTTCACGACCACCTTGCGCGGCGAGGAGTACGCTACAACTTCCTCCACATCGGCACCGGAGGGAGTGCGTTCATGTTTTGCGGCCGCCGCGTCCGAGATTGCCGGTAGCGACAGCAGTGCCGTCGCGTCGTCGCTCTGAAGGTCGCCATCGAATGCTTTTCGTGCGCCGGGGGTCGCGGTGTCCGTCGTGAGCGGCATCGCGTCGCCCGCAGCGACATCATTCCTACGCTGGCAGCGTCGCACGACATCGCGGATCTGAAACCCGACGGTCACGACGGTTTGGATCATGAAAATTCCCATTTGCGCGAGGGCGGCCATGCCCAAGTAAGGGACGGCCGATGGGATCTTCATGGCGACGAGCGTGATGAGCCCGCACGCCACTTGACCGAAGGCGATGAGGATCGCGAAGCCACCCTCCACCAGACTCTCCAACGGACGGATGATGGTTACATAGGCCAAATGGAGGGCGGCAACTAAAAACATTGACCCAGCGATGACGTAGCACGAGGCACTCTGCGGTTTGATCGCGGCAATCACGGAAATCGCGACGGCCGTGAGTAAGTCTTCGAAGTAGGAAAGGCGGTACTTGAGAAGCCGAGTGTCCTTTAAGCCATCGGCGAGGAACAGGAATCCATAGTAAACGGACACGCGTCCATACCGCTCGAAGTTTGGTAAATGTTTCGTGGACGGAATCCGCGTGATGACAAAGTACGCCGGCACGCCAACGGCGCCAATCATAACCGTAAAACCGACCACCGCCGCCGCGCGGTCGATCGCCACCGTCGCGTGTAGAAGCAACGTGACCGCAAAGCCCACCGCGGTGGGCAGCAAGAAGCCTACCAACATGGAGGAAACCATCGAAGCCAGCTGTCGTAGCGTGACCCATTGAGTCAGCACTTTCGCCAGGACGAACTGAAGAATGTATGAGAGCCATATGAAGATGCACGACGTGCACACGCCACCAATCAAATAGCGCAGCGGCGAATTCGAAATGGGAACCACGACGAAAACTTCGGCCGGCGCGGGAACGGAGTCCGAGGGATCATAGCGGCAGTCAATAGCGCCGAGAATATTGGCGATGTTGGCGCCTTTGTTGGCAGCCGCAGGGTTCACCGCGCCTCCGAGCGCCACGGCGGTCGTCGACGCGGCTGTGATGGACGCCGCTGTCTCTGTGGACATCAGCGAGGTCATGGCCTTCTCGGAGCCGACCACCCGCGCCGGGGGCGCCACGTAGGGTATCGGTTCGGTCGTCGTCGTCGTTGGCAACGAGATGTTGTTCTTCGTCGATGGAACCGGCGTCGTGGAACCGCTGCGCGTCCCGCCGGTCGTGCTCGATGACAAGTGCGGGGCGGACACGACGGCGGACGGCGATGACGACGACGACGAGGTCGTCACCGGCGGCGGCGATCCATCCAGTGTCGGCGGGTCGGTATCGCCCACGAGTATTCCGGTCGTCGTCAGCGCTTCCGACGTGAGTTCGTCGCCACTCACGCTTTGCGAAACATTCGTCACCGCCGTCGGCGTCGTCGTGCTTGATTCTGTGGACGAGGTGGTCGCCGTAGTTTCCGTGACCGTTGTCGTCGTCAGTACTTCCCAGAAGCGGAGTGCAGGGCGCGGCACATCTGGCAGTGGAATAACAAGCCGCGGTAAGGCATACCGAGGTGAGCATTGATCATCCGACACGGCGACGGCGGACTTGTCCGCCGTGAGCAAGAACATAAAGTCGCTCCCGTCGTCTACGCGCAACGCGGAGAGCGCACACTCACAGGGTTTATTTTTGATGCAAACGCGTGAGGTCAAGTTGACGCCAACCGGGTATTCAAGGCGCTCGTCGATGCCTACAGTGGCATTCGGGGCACAGTTGCAGTAGCCTTGCTCACACTGATTGGGATCATACTTCGCCGACTGAAAAGCACAGTTGGCTTCGCAAACACGTTCGTCGTTCGGATTGCCGGCAGGTGAGGAACGCGTCACGGCACAGTAATAGTGCTTCGGCATGGCCGAAGGATTCGGTACCGGTGAAGTGCCACAGTGGCACACTTGGCTAGCGGATTCTTGAGCGCACAGCCACTGAAGGTCCGAATCGACATAGCCCCACGTGCATCGGGGGCACTTGGACCCGTCATTGCCCGAACCAAGTGTCTCCGTGACGTAAGGGCAGTCGGCGTAGCGTGATGGCGGCGTATTAGGATCGGTGATCGTGAACTTACTCGTTTTGGCTCCTGGCGGCAGCGACGGGAGGACGCCGAGCTGCGCAAGCTCCGGTGTCCGTGGAATCGCCATTGTGAAGTACGGATAGCAACGCGCTTCTCGTCGGCAGCGATCCACCGGATCGGGAACGTCTTTTTTGCTGCTGATCGTCTCGGTGGTGGACGTCGTCTCGGTGGTCGTCGCCGCTGCTACGGTGTCGGCATCGACGGATTCGCATGGCAACGAAGTCACAGTGTGCTGAACCCAAGAGGGGAGCGGCCCCATCAGCCACTTGCTCGCGGCTTGATTGATCGTGGTTTCCGTCGTCGTTGTTTCCGGCGTCATCGTGGTTGATGTTGGCGCCGATACGGCGGCACCTTCCCCCGCCATGCGGCTGCATTGCTCCGTGAAAATGAATTCATCGCTGCGTCCGTTGGGTTTGGGTAGCAAATGAAGGACCGGAATCGGCAACGTGACCCCCATGTCCACGAAGCGGTTGTATGCCAAAAACACTCGAACGTTGCGAGGAATCGTCAGCTTCCGCGGAGTCTGCCCCGATGAAACGCTCAACACCAGCACATCGTCATCTTCGAGTCGCATCAGAGAGAAGAATCGCAAAGACAGTTTTGGAGCGCCTTGTAGTACCGACGTCAATTGGGTGGCAGAGGACGATGACGAACTGTCGTCTTCTGCAAAGAACTGATGTGCGCGTCGTACAATCAGGACGCCTCGCCCTGACGTCCCCGCGCTGGCCGATATCGACGCCCCGTTGGCAGGCCGGTCGAAGTACGACGGAAGATACCAAGGTGCCTCGCCATCAGCATCATCGTCCAGAAGCCCAGGCGGCGGCGACGAGCTTCCCGTCACATTCACAAACTTGTTGCTACGCATGGCCAGCGTGATCGACATGGAGTCGAGAATGCCGTCCCGAATAGCCACCCCGCCGAACTGCGCGACGGACGAAAAGCGGAACTGGTTGTCGTCGATGGTGATGGTCCGCGGAGGCAGGTTGGAGCCAGGGTCTAAGAGCAACCGCGTGAGGCACGCAACGCTGACGGAGGCCATCGTGATGGTGTTGTTCACCATGAGGAGCACTAATCGTCGTGAAGGACCCCGGTAGACCCGTGCGGAGAGGACATTGTCGGCGGATGGGAGGAACCGAGATGCGTACTGGGCGGCCATCAAGGCGGCCTCCGCCGAGACATTCCTGGGTGGCCACAGAAAGCATGTGAGCCGGTGGGATGCAAGCTGGACATCACGATTGTGACGAATGTCGACGATCCCGGACCAAGCGTCCCATGACGCGCTCTGACCGCCGACGGCTTCGTACGTGATTCTTACCAGATCGATTTCGATATTGCGGTTGGCGGGAAGAGGATCCTTGGCCGCCTCCAACAAACCGACGCAGGACGCTTTATAATCGCTTAAGACGTGCACAGTTGGATTGTCCCGAACGGCCACGGTCGCCAAGTTGATGATGCTGCGAAGCGCGATCAACGCGACCGATTGTAAACCAGCGGTCGAGGTGACCTTCACATGCGAGCGCACGACCGAAACTTGCACACGTTTGATAAACGTGCCCACTAGCAAGCCGGTTTCGCCCATCGTTCGAATGGCTTCTGATAGGGCCCTTTTAGGATAGGCGAGCGTCCGAAAGGCGGCATTGTTCCAGCATCCCTGAATCACGATGCTGCTCATGTCCACTGAAAAGCGTACCGCCGTGACGGCGCCACTGGCACCCTCCTTCGGTGCGACGAATGCCACCATGGCCGCGTCCCCGTAGGACTGCAGCAGCATCGAATCGACTTGTTTGATCGCGCAAACGACCGCGTTGTCGACGTAGCTCGTGACGCGTAACCATGTGGCCCGGGCGTACGACGAAACGTAAATCGGCCTCTTTGTCGTCACTTCCATGATGACGTCGGTGACCGGACTATTGCAGATCACGCCATATCCCCCGTGGAACAAATCCAGTCGGAGACCCGCCGCAACGAACGATCGGGGCGGCGCCGGAAGGTCGATGAGAACGTGTGGGTCGGTTGGGTCTTGATTCCCGGCTCCGAGGATGCGAACTCGCACAAGGATCGGGACATCCCTGGCCATCCCATTCCGATCCAACTGTTCATTGTCATTGTGGATCATGACCAGCGCGGCCACGGACGCGTTGGCGGCTCGGAAGCGGTTAAAAGGACCCAACGTGAAGTCGACCAAGCCTTGGAAGCCCCGCCGCATGTAAATTCCAACCGTCCACGTCATCGACGAGGCGAAACGGCCATCCGTGGCATTGGGATCCAATGGCCCGGCGTCGAGTTGATCATCATCGAGCCGCAGAGGATCGGCATCTCGGTTGCTTGGCCCTTTCCAAAACTGATCGGAACTCAAGTCAATGTTGGATGTCGAGATGGACACGGAGGAGTCCTTGTGGTACACCGAGTCGGCAAAGATGGCGCAAACGGTGCCGCTTCCATACATGCGAATGTCGGAGTTGACGATCTCAATCTTCTGAGACGATGCGCTGTTTGGTGCGCCTGGTTTGCTAAGCGACGTGCCTATGAAAATGGCCGCGTGCGCACGAGGAAGTGCTTGACTACCTGCACATCTGGTTTTCGTCGAGCTGTGGTCCCGGAGAATGAATTCGACTTCGCTGAGTGACGCATCGAACCCGGACACGACGTCAATGCGACTTGGGGAGATAATTTGAATTGCGCTCGCTCCGCCCGTGTCACAGCTGCTTGCACTCGACGGCAGCGCCACAGTGGTGAGCCGAGCTTGGACGCGACGGATTGCAATGGAGTTGTTCCACGTGACGTCGCCATCCAACGTAAAGGAAAAGAGGGCGACGCTCGCTGCCACCCAGCGAATGGGGGGAGCTCCGATCGGCGTGCCGCTAATGTCGATCCGGCTGTGAAGTAATGTGCCTTGCACTCGCACGAGATTAATGTACCGCCTGCCTTCTTCGGCCAAGTAGGAATCTGGTGCGACCGGAATCGCACCGTTGACCTTGTCTTGGAACGATTCGGAACGCCGGACCCACAGTTGACGCCCGTACGGTCGAAGTTGGTTCATCTCGGCGAACGCAACGGACTCCGCGTCGACGTATGGGACGTCGGGGGTGTCGATCGTCGACGACGTCACCGATACGGACAGGCGGTCGAATCGGACGTTGCTGCTGCCGGAAAACGACGCCAGCGCGATGCCCTTCGCCCCGCGGCTCGTCAAGAAGACGCGGTCCATCACGAGTCGAAGAACAGTCCAAATCGTTGACGAAGACGCTGATATCGCCACGGGCCAGGCTACCAGCGAGTGAAGTTCAAACTCAGAACCTTGCGAAGACTTTGAACGAGTCGCGGCAGCGTCACTCGCACAGAGATCCGAAAAGTCCACCTCGGCGTCGGAATTCTCACGGGATTCACGTTGCCTCGCAAGACTCCAACGCTGCCGCTGCATGAACACTGTGACTCTGCTAAACGTGATAGTGTAAGGTCCGAAGGGCAACGCGTCGATCGGCATATTTTGCTGCGTCGACCACAAGAGAAATTTGGCACTGGTCGCCGCGCAGGCTTGATCCGTGGCTTTGGCAGAATGAAATAGCGTGACGTTGGTCACGTCGGCGACGGTCACATTCACTCGAAACGCCGATGTCGACACAGACATGACATTCACAACCGTCGCGATGGAACCATTGACCACCAACGGTGGTAGTTGCAGCGACTCCGAGACAGACATGCCGCCGCCGCTCGTAAGAGACGTTGAGCTGGTGGTGGTGATCGTGGCGTTCGATCCGCCCACAGACAGAATCTGTCGTCGTTCGGCATTGAACATGGTCACCGTCGGCCAAGCATTCAGCTCAAGGTGAAGAAACATCAACGACGAAGACGCGATTTGTAGAAAATCAGCATTCGCACCATCCGTCAGAATCTCGGAGCCCCAAGTGCGAGTGATGACGATGCTGCGCAGTTCCTTCGCTTGCACATAGATACCCACGACGTCCAGCTTCGGGAAATCGTCAAACGCCGTCGACGCGGATAAGAGCAAACACGACTGGTCCAACCTCAAGACGTCCATGACCACTGCCTGCTGAAGCAACACGCCGCGGATCGTAATGTCCATGGATTGCAGCATCGGGGCGTTATTGTCCTGCCATTGTCGATGATGCGCCTGAACGATGATGACTGACTGATGGATCACGGCGGCGTGGCGACGATTACCAGCGAGTGGGATCTCATTGTCAGAAATGTCCCATTGGGCAAAACGAACGCCGGCCAGAGGCCAGTTACTACTCTCGCGGGTGCCCCCGGTGACGTTCAAGTGCATGCGGCCAAGCAACAAGCATAACGGCGAGGCGCCTCCTTGCGGCCCCGTGACCACGTCGACACCCACAGCCCCACCGGTATCGCCTGACGTGGCATAGCCTAACGCAGACGTAAATCCGCCATGCACGATGATGTTGTACCGTGCGGCGGGAACATCGTTCGGCTTCCCCGTGCTCGCCCAGTTCTTGGAGCCTTCTTCCTCAATTTTCCCAATCCGGTATCCGATCGCGGTCTTAACGGCGGTGACGTCAATCATGTTGTTGAGCAATATCGGTGCGAGCTGAGGCAGCAAATGGGGATGGAAGACGACATCGAGCGCGGAGAGCAGCCACATGGTTTGGCGTCGGACGGTCGAAAGCCACCGCTGCGTCATCGCGACGGTGGTGTCGACGGATGGGCGCTTCAGCGACGTCCAACCTGTCAGTCGCGCGGCGGTGCTCCTGAGAAGCGTTTGATTGAGCCATCCACGACTCGACATCGCGTCAAAGTAGGCACCGCGCTTGTTTTCGGCGTTGCGTAAACACTCGGATAGCATCATTGTGTTCATGGAAGATTCCACCTCTCCTTCGTTTCCCGAAGTTGCTTTCCCTACGGGGCGGCCATTTTCCCAAGTCCTCATCTCGGTGTAAATGGTCGTGTCGTCGAAGAAGGCGAAGAAGCATTCGTTACTCTTCGACAGCGGCAAGTATTCCGGGGCAAGGGTCGCGGCGGCGGTCGGAGGTGCAAGTGCGGTGGCGACCCGGTCGACGTACGACGTGTCCGCCGGAGCGTCGCCAAGATTCCCGTCGTGATCGGGCACCGCAGGGGCGACGAGCGCGGCAAGGAGGATGGATGCATTCGTCGTGGAAAGCGCGGCGGAGACAGCTTCTTTCGCCTCGCTCAACGTTGCGCCAACTCCCTTCTTGGAGGACCCTCCCGTGGCGAAGGAGTCGCAAAGTTTGGCGATCCTCACGAGCTCGTCGCGAGGCAGCATGTCTAGCAAGGAACTGGCAATCAGTTTGGTGTAGGCTGCCAACCAGAGCGGTCGAATGCCCGGTTCGGCGCCAATGTTCACGGCGATTTCCGCATCGTTCTCATTGACGCTTCGGGATG
>ERZ1292630.3540-Hain-H41-02um-R3-3540-length-13645-cov-3_pt2 | contig 10439 bp, 10 predicted proteins | sample MGYA00564408_ERZ1292630 | MGnify/ENA primary metagenome ERZ1292630 (study PRJEB36523, sample SAMEA6512641) | groundwater metagenome | collected 2019-01-08 | study: AquaDiva: Metagenomics assemblies of 32 groundwater samples
AAACATTCTTCCCAATAAGCAACTTAGCAATCTTTGTGTTGACGTTGCTTACGGCCTTCCGCACGCCTTTGCCGCCATAACGTTTTTTGTCGCCGTCGCGTAGTTCAAGAGCTTCGTGCGATCCGGTTGACGCCCCGGATGGGACGGAAGCCGAACCGGTGGTTCCATCCATTAAAAGAATAGAGACTTTCAGCGTGGGGTTTCCTCGAGAATCAAGAATTTCGTGCGCATGGACTAAGTCGATTGCGTGTTTCATAGGTGTGGCAGGTTTCCTTAATGACCGAAACCAATTTTGATGTGGAAGGGTACGACCATAGCGTATTATTTCATAATCAGCGATTCCAGGCCAGGCAGTTTTTCTCCTGATAGAAAGGTCAACATCGCCCCGCCGCCGGTGGAGACGTGCGTGAAACGATCAGTAATCTTGAGAGACTCAACAATCGGGACAGTGTCGCCTCCGCCAACGACTTTCACTGGCGCCTTGAGGTTGGCCATCACCCGCGCCAACCACTGCGTGCTTTCACAAAACTCATTCACTTCACAGACCCCAAACGGTCCGTTCCAAACAACCGTCTTGGCGTCCCGCAATTCACGCACAAACTGACGCATGGAACGCTGACCAATATCCACAATAATATCGCCAGAACCAATCGTTTTGACCTCGAGATTCCTAGGCAAGCGATCACGCTTCAAATTCTTGACCACGCGCACATCAACCGGCAACACAATTTTCTTTCCAAATTTTTTCAAAATCTTCTTTGCGGCTTTCACCTGTTGCGGCTCATAAAACGACTTCCCCACCTTCTTCCCCAGCGCCGCAAAAAACGTCGTGGCGATCGCGCCGCCGATCAAAATCCGATCCGCTTTGGGCGCCAACTTCTCGAGCACACCAATTTTTGTTTCAAGCTTGGCTCCCCCAAGCACTACCACCATCGGCCGCTTTGGTTTGGTCGTAACTTTGGAAAGCTGTTTGATCTCTTCAACTAGGAGCTGTCCCGCATAAGACGGAAGCAGATGAGCAAGCGCTTCGACCGAGGCATGAGTTCGGTGACTCACCCCGAAGGCATCATTGACGTAGATGTCGGCGAGCTTGGCCAGATCAGCCGCAAACTTCTTGTCGTTTTTCTCTTCGCCAGCATCAAAACGCAAGTTCTCGAGCAAGGCGATCTGTCCGTTTTTAAGACCCTCGCTTTTACCAAATAAAACTTTTTTCTTCAGCAGCTGCTCAAGGCGCGCCGCCACCGGTTTCAAACTCTCGCCGGTTTTTTTCTTTCCATTCGGCCGGCCGAGATGCGCGATCACTACGACGCGCGCGCCTTTTTTTGCCAGCCAGGCAATCCCTTTGGCCGCTTGCGCCACGCGGCCGTGCGGCCCGTCAACAACGCGGCCGTTCACCACCGGCACATTGGCATCAACGCGCACAAGCACGCGCTTGCCTTTAAGATTTTTCACACCGGTAATCGATCGTAACTTCATATTGCTTACGTCTCCTCAATCGTTACTCAAATAGGTCTTAGCGCCTTTGAACCAAACTTGCCAGGCCTCCTTAAACGGAAGGATACGGAACAAATAACGGGCGTCGGCGGCTTTGCGCGCCAAGTAACCGAATCGTCCATGCGCAACGAACGCCCCGATCGTAAAAATAGCCCAGCGCCCGCCAATTGGAATAATCGCTGGCCATGTTTTCTTCGTTTTCCAGACGCTGAGCGGTTTCTGCTCTACGTGTCGAATGAGGTTTTCCGCCAGCGTAGCCGCTTGCGCTATCGCCGCTTGCGCCAAAGGCGGAGCAACGGCCGTGGCATCACCAAGCGCAAAAATCTCCTCCTCGCCTTTGACGCGCAAAAACGCATCAATGTCAAGATGCCCTTTTGGCCCAAGGGGCAAACCAAGTGTAGAGATGATGGCGTTCGGTTGGATACCGCCGCACCACACCGTCACATCCGCCTCCGTCTCCTCCCTCTTTCCTTGAGCGGTAAGCGTGATCGTTTTTTCCTTAAGCTCTTCAATCTTTGTGTCCGTCAGCACTGTCACTCCGAGGACGGCAAGCCGCTCTCGTGCGAGTTGCCGCACGCCCGGCGTAAAGGCAGACAAAATCTCCGGCCCCGCTTCTATCAATCGCACCGACCACGCAGTCTTGACAAGCGCCTTCTCGCGAGTGAGGCGCGAAAAAAAATTGCCTAGCTCTCCGGCCAGCTCCGTCCCTGTTGCCCCAGCGCCGCCGACCACGATGTCGATGTTCTGCTCCACACCGTCTCTGTAACGCTCCAAAAATTCATGAACCCGCGCCCGCAATTTGTAAGCTTCTGGGAGTGTCTTCATGGGAAAAGCGTGCTCCGTCAGCCCCTTGATGCCATAATAATTTGTCTGCGCGCCAATGGCGATGACCAAATCGTCATAAATAACAGGCTCGCCGTCTTTCAACAACACTTGTTTTGCTTGCCGATCCAATCCAACCACCTCGCCACGCACAAACCGAATGTGGCGGCTGCCAATAATTTCCCGATACTGTTCAAAACTCACGCAAACGCCGCCCTTGAGCTCGCCGCGGCAGACGCGTCCGGTTTTCTGCAAAAATCCCGACGCCACTTCGTACAAAAGCGGCGTGTACAGATGCTCTGACGCCCGATCAATAAGCGTCACGGCGCACTCTTCAACCCTCCCACAGCGACGCTCAAGTTCCAGGGCTGTCAGCAGTCCGCCAAATCCACCGCCAAGAATGACAATGCGATGCGCGCTCACAGTTTTTTAGAGAGTTCCAAAGCGAGATCGACCAAGCGATGCGAGTAACCCCATTCATTGTCGTACCAAGCGACCACTTTGACAAGATCCCCGTCAACGACGTTGGTCAGACCGGCGTCAACGACCGCGCTCGCGCTCATTCCAATCACATCCGTGGAGACGAGCGGCTCGTGGCTCACCACAAGAATACCTTTCAAATCTGCCTGCTTAGAGGCTTTGATGAGCGCGGCATTAACTTCTTCAACCGTTGTCTTTCGTTTGAGCACGAAGGTGAAATCCGCCAACGAACCGCAGATGACCGGCACGCGGATGGCCAGGCCGTCAAAATGATTCTTGAGCGAAGGCAGCGCTTCGGTGGTGGCAATCGCCGCGCCAGTTGTTGTTGGCACGATGTTCATTGCCGCGCTACGCGCCCGACGCAAGTCCTTGTGCGGACCATCCACCAAATTTTGATCGGCGGTGTAGGCATGGATCGTCGTCATCATCGCTTTCTTCACGCCAAACGCATCCTCCATCACCCGCGCGATCGGAGCGATGCAATTGGTCGTGCACGAGGCATTATTGATAACCCGCGTTTTGTCGCCTTTTAGCTGACCAGCGTTCACGCCCATCATGTAAGTCGGCACGTTGCCACCTTTTGCCGGAGCGGAAATAATTACCGACTTGGCCCCTGCCGTGAGGTGCCCTCCGGCACCTTCCTCGGAGGTAAAAAATCCAGTGCACTCCAAAACAACGTCAATCTTCATCTGTTTCCACGGCAAAGCCTTGGGATCTTTTTGCGCGAATACCTGAATCTCCCGCCCATCAATAATGAGTTTATCTTTTTTAGCCTTCACCTCGTGATCCCAAGTGCGGTAAACGCTATCGTATTTGAGCAAATGCGCCAGGGTCTCGGCGTCGGTCAAATCGTTGACGGCAACCACGTTAAATCCCTTCTTCCCCCAGCCGGCCTTAAGCGTTGTGCGCCCGATCCGTCCAAACCCGTTAATAGCCACGCGAAGCATAGAAGAAGCAAAAAAAGATTAGACGGCACTTTTGAAATTATAGCACAAAATTGTGAACCGGCGGCCTGTCATAAAACAGAACCGCCGGTAAAGAGCCTTGACAAGGGTGCTGACACCCTATCGAGAAGAGGGCCCCTGGGTCAGAGCTGGACGTGGTGTCGTGGATCGAACAAAGCTCGTTGGTTGAAGTGAATCCACGCGCCAACGCTGACCCTGGGAACATCTTGACTGTAGCACTCCCCGCCAAAAAAACAACCCGCCGGGTCAAAAACCCGGCGTGCTGTAGTGTGGATAATCTTTTACGTCCCGAGGTTCAAACGACTGAAGCGACGCACTTGAATGTTTTCCCCCAAGGTGGCGATTTTTTCTTTGATAAACTCCTCCACGGTTTTATCTTCGTCCTTGATGAACGGTTGTTCCATCAAACAAATGTCACGGAAAAATTTGTTGAGCTTTCCTTCAATAATTTTTTCCATCACTTCTGGCGGCTTGCCTTGTCCGGCCATCTCACCGGAGTAAATCTCTTTCTCTTTGACCACCATCTCCATTGGCACTTCGACGCGCGTCACGTAAAGCGGCGCGGAGGCGGCGATGTGCATCGCCAAGTCATTGCACAAAGCCACAAAGGCTTCATTGCGAGCCACAAAATCGGTTTCGCAAAGCACTTCCACCAGCACGCCAACTTTACCAGTGCCGTGCACATAGGAATGCACGCGGCCTTCGTTGGTCGCTCGCTCGGATTTCTTGCCCGCTTTGATGATCCCGCTCTTACGCAAAAAATCGGCGGCCTTTTCCAAGTCCCCAACGGACTCGATCAAAGCCCTCTTGGCGTCCATCATTCCGGCCCCGGTCATCTCGCGCAGTTGTGCCACCATGGCGGCAGTAACGTCTCCCATATAAATTTAAAGGCTGACTTTCTCCTTAGTTTTTTCTTCGGCCAACTCTTCGGCGATCTTATCGTCCAAATTTTCCACCGCGGCTTGAGCTTCGGCTTTCAACTTGGCTTCTTCCTCATCTTTTTCTTTGTCTGCTTTGGCTGTCGCCGCCGCTTTGACCGCGTTAACTTTACCTTCTTTGATGGCCTCAACAAGGCGACGAGTGATGAGCTCAATGGACTTGACCCCGTCGTCATTGGCAGGAATTGGAAAGTCGACGTAAGTTGGGTTGACGTTGGTGTCAACCATGGCGATGACTTTAATCCCCTTCTGCCTGGCTTCATTAAGCGCGGTTTTCTCGGCTTTAATGTCCACAATAAACACCGCCTCCGGACTGGAAAGCATCGACTGAATACCTCCGACTTTGCGATCCATGTCTTCAATGTCTCGAGAAAACCACAACTGCTCTTTCTTGGTGTACTTCTTGAGCTCGCCCTTGGCCTCCTTGTCTTTCAAATCCAAAAACTTTTTAATCAGACGTTTGATTTCCCCGAAGTTCGTGAGCGTCCCGCCAAGCCAGCGGTTGGTGATGTAAGGCATGCCGACTTCTTCAGCAGACTTCTTGATAATCCCGCGCGCTTGTGGCTTGGTGCCCACAAACAAAACCATTGAACCGCGAGCGGCTACCTGGGCGACGAAGTTGAGAGCCGTGGCCAGGGATTTTTGAGTTTCCTCCAGGTTAGTGATGTGGACACCGTTGCGCACTCCGAAAATATACGGCTGCATCTTGGGGTGCCAGCGGCTGGAACGATGGCCGAAATGGACTCCGGCTTGGAGCATTTCCTCGAGTTGGGGGACGTTAGGCATAATAATTTTTCCTTGTGCATCGACGAGCAATTTCGGGATCCACCGTCGCTAAAGCTACGGTGGACAGGACCCGAAGCTGTTTTATCTCGTCTGTGTGATGAATAATGGGTCTGTCGCCAATGTGCTTTTGAAGCGAAACTTCAGCTGTTCGAGACAGAATTGCTGAATAAACTTTGAGGTTTAACTGTGGTTAAGCCGAAAAGTTTTGAGGCAATTATGGACGGACAGATGAAGTTGGAGCCAAAATGACATTTGGCGACAGGCCCACAATGTACCGGAAGTATAAGAAAGATTGACAAAACCGTCAAGTCGACCTAGTATCGGCGGGCCGTCAAAAACCGTTGGCGGTTATACCCGAACCGAGGAACCTAGATGCCCCGCCAGAAGCCTCCCAGCTCCCGCATCCTCAAGGCCCCCACCGACGAACGCGATCACAAGGTCCTCGCCTTCCTCAAGGATGGTCGCAAGCGCGCCGCCCTCAAGCGGCTGAAGCACCTCGGTCGGGCGGCCTGCGCCACCGACGTCGCCCTGGTGATCGCGGAGGTCAGCCACGGCGGTGCCTTCGAACAGTCGCGTCGGCTGGTGACCGATGTCCTCGACTGTGTCTGGCCGCTGCACCGCCTGCAGCCGAGCCACCAGGAGACCATCCGCGCGGCCCTGGCTCGGCACGACTTCGATCATCCGGCCATCGCCATCGCCGCGGTCGACGCCGAAGCGCGGGACTTCCGCTAGACTTCCACGGCACGACGCCGTCGGAACCATTCCATGCCCGGGACGCCCACGCGTCCCGGGCTTCCACTTTTAGAAGATAAACATCGCGTCGCCGAAAGAATAAAAACGATAAGCATTTTTCTTTGCTAACTCGTAAGCCTCCAACACAAACTCTCTTCCGGCAAAAGCGCTGACCAAAGCCAGCAGAGTCGACTTAGGCAAATGAAAATTGGTGATCATGGCGTCGACGATCTTAAAATCAAATCCTGGGGTGATAAAAATATTCACATCACCGCTGTAAGGGCGGACCTCCGCCTGCCGGACGAAGCCTTGGCGAAGTCTGGTGACAGCTTCGAGCGTTCGAACAACCGTCGTCCCCACCGCAATAATCCGCCGACCTTCTTGTTTAGCAGTGTTGATCCGCTCGGCCGGGCCTTGATCAATCTCCACAAACTCCGCGTGCATCTTGTGCTCTTCAAGCGTCGCCGTTTTGACCGGCAAGAAAGTGCCGAGTCCGACGTGCAATGTGACAAATTCAAGTTGAACGCCTTTCTGACGAATGGTCTCCAGGAGGCCATTCGTAAAATGAAACCCAGCTGTCGGCGCGGCCACGGCTCCAGTCGTTTTGGCATACACCGTTTGATAATTCTCCATCGCCGACGGCGTCTTTTCAACATACGGCGGAATCGGAACTTCCCCATACGCTTCGCACAATTTTAACACCTCTTCTTTTGACACGCCAAAGTCTAACAGCACCGTGCCATCTTCATTTTTTTGCTTAACAACAGCGCGTAGTGGCATGGCATTCCATGCCCCTACATCCAAAACCAACCCCACCTTCAATTTCCTCCCCGGCCTGGCTAACGCCTCCCACAGCCCATCGCGCTCGCGCAATAAAAAAATCTCCATCTCCCCCACCATCAGCCGCGCCTTAAACACTTTGGTGTTATTGAAAACAAGCACGTCGCCGGTTTGCAAATAATCAACGATCTCAAAAAACCGCCGATGTTTGACCGTCACTAAGTGTCGGTCAAGAATCATCAACTTGGAATGATCCCGCGGCTCCATTGGCGCCTGGGCAATGAATTCCTTGGGAAGTTCGTAATCAAATAATGCTACCGGGGTCGTCATAAACCCCCATTATTTACACAAACCGCGTTTTTGTCCATACACTCGGCCGGTCCTTGATCATTTTTGGGGGTCATGATACTCTCTCGGAGCAATTATGAAATCCGCCATTCACCCAACCTATTTTGAAGAAGCCACTATTTCCTGCGCTTGTGGCGCGGTCTACAAAACCGGATCGACCAAACAGGCGATCTCGGTGGAATTGTGCGCCGCCTGCCACCCTTTCTACACTGGTACCCAAACCATCATTGACTCCGCCCGCCGAGTGGAAAAATTCCAGGAACGCCTGACCAAAAAATCTGACGAGGTCAAAGGCAAAGCGACCAAAAAAATCGCCCGAGCCGCCAAACGAATAGCCGCCGGTCCCAAAGTAGAAGTAGAAGAAACCAAATCAGGCCGCGTTTCCAAGAAAAAAAAATAACCCCACCCAAAAGGACGTCGGTTTGTCCGACGTTCTTTTCGTTATGTGATAGCATATCCTTAAAGACCTTATGAATATCCTCCAAGAACTTGAAGCTAAACGAGCAGACTTTACCAAATATGAAGCCGATCTCGCTGATCCGGCGGTGATTGGCAATTCCCAAAAACTGAAGGAAATCAGTCAAGCCTATAACGAACTGCGCGGAATCGTTGAGCTTGGCGACGTCTACGAAAAGACGCTCCATGATTTGCAGGGCGCGCGGGAAATGCTCAAAGAAACTAACCCAGAGGTGCGTTCCATGGCCGAGAGCGAAGTGGCCGAGCTGGTCGCGACCTTGCCAGCTCTTGAAGAACGACTGGCGCTGGCGCTGATTCCTCCGGATCCGCTCGACAAAAAAGATACCATCATGGAAATCCGCGCCGGGACCGGCGGTGACGAATCGGCCTTATTCGCCGCCGAACTCTTTCGCGCTTACAGCCGCTAAGCCGAGCGGCACGGATGGAAGATCGAAGTCCTCTCTCAACACCAAAGCGATCTCGGCGGATTCAAAGAAATCGAATTCGTCGTGCGCGGCGTGGCCGTCTATAGTAAGTTAAAATATGAGGCCGGGGTGCATCGGGTGCAGAGAGTTCCGGAAACGGAAAAAGCCGGGCGGGTGCACACTTCGACCGTGACCGTGGCGGTTTTGCCGGAACTTGAAGACACCGATTTTGAGCTTGATCCAAAGGATTTGCGCATCGACGTCACCACCAGCTCCGGAGCCGGCGGGCAATCAGTCAACACCACCTACTCGGCGATCCGCATGACCCACTTGCCGACCGGGATCGTAGTTCAATGCCAAGACGAACGCTCGCAAAAACAAAATAAGGAAAAAGCCATGATCGTCATGCGCTCGCGGGTCTGGGAGTTTGAACGGGAAAAAGCGGCCAAGGAACGCTCCGACGAACGCCGCGGCCAAATCGGTAGCGGTGAGCGCTCGGAAAAAATCCGCACTTACAACTTCCCACAGGATCGTTTAACCGATCATCGCATCAATCAAAACTTCTCCGACTTGCCAAGCATCATGGACGGCGGGTTAGATGACGTCATCGCGGCCCTCAAAAAAGCCGAGCGGGAACTATGACCATCGTCGAGTCCCTGACCTGGGCCAACAACAAGTTGAAAGACCAATCGAACGTTGACGCGCCCATGCTCGACGCCCAGCTTTTGTTAGCCAAAGTCCTCGACGTTTCCAAAAACTATCTCTTCACCCACTTTTCTCAAGAACTGACCGAGGCGCAGTTTGATCGTTTCGAGCTTTTGACGGAACGACGGCGTCATCATGAGCCGCTTGCCTACATCGTCGGCTGGAAAGAATTTTACAACCGCCCGTTCAAGGTCAGTAATTTTGTTTTGATCCCACGCCCAGACACCGAGACGCTGATTGACGAAGCCAAACGTCTAAGCGCTGGCGCCAAAGACGCCTTGTTTATTGACATCGGCACGGGGAGTGGGGCGATCGCCGTGACTCTGGCCGCCGAAACTAGACTGCCGGTCCTGGCCGTTGATGTCAGTTCGGAAGCGCTGGTCATTGCCGAACAAAACGCAAGACTGCATGAAGTAGCCGACCGCGTGACTTTTTTGCACGGCAGTCTCATTGACCCAATCAAACCGGAAATGACTAAATCGCTTGGCGAAGTCATCATCTGCGCCAATCTTCCTTATCTGACCAGTCGCCAACTAGGCATGGCCCCAAACGAAGTGCGCGACTACGAGCCAGCGCTGGCTCTCGACGGCGGGGTTGATGGGCTGGACATCTACAACGAATTTTTCCGTCAACTGGCCGCTCGCCGTTTGGACTTTCCTAAAAAATTAACAGTGCTGATTGAAATTGACCCTGATCAACGCGACAGCGCTCCGCGATTGATTCAGCAGTATTTTCCTCAAACAGAAACCCAGTGCGTCGACGACTTGAGCCACCGTCCGAGGGTGGTAGTCACCGCCATTTAGTCAACCACCTCAATCCACGTCTGACCGGCGTTAAATAAAATTTCCTTTCCCTCCGCGTCGTAAAAACGCATCAAGTCAGCGACTGTTGGCTTTTTCCAGCTAACATCTTTAACCGTTCCATCTTGAAACAAAATTGCTTTACCTTCTCCAGTCGTCTCAATCGCCAGCCGCCCGATCTCGTCAAGCACGGTCATCTCCATCGTAACGACGATGATATTATTCGCCATCAATGGCGCGCCGTCAGCCATAGTCTGCGCCCGGGTATTTTCAAAACGCTGATAGCTGTTGGTCAAGCGATCATATTTCCAGGTGACGCGATAAAGGTTGACGCCAAACTCCACCACCACGTCTTCAACATCTTCTGGACGCGTTTCTAACAGCGCGTCGTCCTTAAAGTGATAGGTCGAATAGGACCAATTGGACCTATCCGGGTACTCCTTGGCCAAACCTCTGCCCAACAACTCCGTGGACGTGAAAACATTATGCGGCGCGTAACGATCCGGTGAACGCCAAAATTGATATTGATTATAGTACTCGTCAAAATCCAAAACGGTCTCAGTAATATTCAGTTGTCTGATCGCCGCCGGCGAACCGCCGATGTGCGCATACAACGCACCATAACCACTGGCCCAATCGATAAAATACGGCCGAGCGGAACGAACAGGGCCAATACTTGCCACGACTTGATCCCCGCCAAAGAAAGCC
>ERZ1292630.5444-Hain-H41-02um-R3-5444-length-10438-cov-6_pt1 | contig 10438 bp, 6 predicted proteins | sample MGYA00564408_ERZ1292630 | MGnify/ENA primary metagenome ERZ1292630 (study PRJEB36523, sample SAMEA6512641) | groundwater metagenome | collected 2019-01-08 | study: AquaDiva: Metagenomics assemblies of 32 groundwater samples
TGACGAAGTCGGTCAACGCGCGCTTCATGGCCCGCGGCGAGCTGCTGCGCAAGCAATGGGGCGGCCTGCAGCTCTCGCTGCGCTCCCGCGCCGCGCTCCGCAAGAACCGAGCGCGCAACGCCAAGTCGCAGGTCAGCAAGTAGAACCGCTGTCTTTGCAATGCCCGCCGTCGAGTACGGCGCGAGTCGCTGCCGGTTCCGGCTCTGTGTTCACCCGCCGCTGTAACTGGTGAGTCCAAGTGTATTGGATTCTATCTGTCGTTTTCCCCTCGATTTTTTTTGTCGTTCTTCGTACCGTTGCTGCGACACTCTCTGTGATTTGTCGTCTTTTCAGCTCGAGATGACGTCAACGTATGCGTTGCTACGAACGAACTCTTTTGGTTGACGCGCTGCGATGCAACACGCCACCGAGTGACTTTATCGTTGTTGGTTGCGTTTTGGTCGTTTGCCGCAGTTTCTTGTCTGCGTTTACAGTCATTTCTGCTCAACATCGGCAAGTTTGACCTCGTCAACTTTTGTGCTCACACATATGAGCGACGCGGCGAATCCGCCACCCGCGAGCGACGCTTCGGAAACAATCGAAGAGTTTCACGACTGTCTCGATGACGTGTGCCGCGAAATGCCGACGGAGGTGTCCCCGCCTGCCGAATTGGTCTTTTCTGGGCCTAAATCCTCCACGGACGAGGATTCCATTGTTACCGCCGCCAACGCGTCGCCAGTTCCTACGTCTCACCATCCCCCCGTGGCACCTTCTGGCCTTGCGGACCTCCCCATCGACGCAGCGGTGGTTCCCCCTGCCGTCACCGCCGCGTTGTCGCTCGAGTCGTCGAAGGCGATCGACGCCCTCTGGGAACGATTGCAACGGTATGTGTTCGTGACCTCCGCCGTGTTGAACGAATTCTTCTTGCGGTCGGCAGACATGCTGTGTGAAGAGTTGCTCCGTTACGCCTACGGAAAGTCTCTACCCAAGGATTATTCCGCCATCTTGGCCTCGGATGAAGACATTGGCGACGACGCGGTGTCCACGTCCACGGGCGGTTCACCCGATTCCATTGTTCGACCTCACCGCCGCCGTGGCCATTGCCGTGATGAGCCTTCGGTTGGTAACGTACCGGTCGTGCTGAAAGCTACCGTTGCGCGGCCGAAACCAAAGCCAGGCGGGCCATCGCGCGCGTCGCGCGGCGGCCCCAGTTCCGCCTTCAACTCGTCGGCTGACGTCGCTATGGACACATCCGACGATGCCCGACGAGACAATGCGTTGAAAAGGGCCGTCCACGAGACGGCGTGGTACGGCGTCGTTTTGCAGCTTCGATCGGACGTCGCGGATCTGGTCGCAACGATATCGTCGGTGACGCTCGCGGCGGCCGCCGTGGAGCCCAACGGCGCGGCTGGCGGTGGGCCGTGTTCGCCCATTCGCGGGGGGGTGGACTCTCTGTCTGAGTCGCCTCCACGAGCGCTGCTTCCTCAGTTGATACAAGCCGGTGGCACTGGCCGTGTGTCGTCGTCGTCGCTCCCTACGAACGTGGTCGTGAGCTGTGGCGTTGAGTCGCTGAACGACCCGAAACGGCTGCTGGGGGAGTCGAAAAAGCTGTTTTCCCCCAACAGTGCAGGTGGCGGCCGGATGACGGCGAGCGACGGACGAGTGGCCACCAACGACGACACCACCACGACCACCGGAGGGAGGGACTCGTCGTCATCGCCCGCTTCCGCCGTCGGTCCCGATGTGCTCTCCGCGGCCTACGACATCATTCGCTGCCAACAGAGGCAGCTCGAGGCGTACCGAAAGGCGCTGCTGCGGTCAGAGCAAATCGTCACGGCCGACGCGTTCGCTGCGCCGGCTGAGGCGGCGCCCGTGAAGGTGGCCGACGGCCAAACGCCTCCGACGACGCGCCGGCAGCCCCCCGTAGCCCACAGTAGCCAGGTGTCCACAAGGCAGGCAGCTACTAGCAGTAAGCGAACTAGCGGTGGTAATCACAGAACAGCCAGTGCATCGGCAGTGCCGAGCGAACTTCGGGCATCGCTCGCTCGCAATCCCCCACCTCAAGGTGACTCATTTGCGCCGCCTCTCACGGAAGGTGCTGTCACCACTCTCAGCTTAGCGGACCTTGCGGCCTATCCGGACCAGCTCCTTCCGCAACCACCCGACTTGTCGGCGGACGACGCTGTCGGCTTCGACGAGGAAGACGCCGTCAGCGCCTCCACCGACGGCTGCGACGCTGCCAACTGCCCACCGATGGGAACACTGAAGGGAATGACGAGGGAAGCTCCCTCCGCGAAGACGCAAAGTACCAACGCGCTCCCGAGTGGCACAAAAGGGGCCCTCGTGGCGATACACCGCACCACCACATCCCGAGTTAACGCGCCGCCGGCAAGCGCGGGGGGCCACAAGGGGGTGACGTCCCACCCGGTCGATCCACTGTTCATCGCCTCGCCCACCGCCACGACGGGACCCACGCCACGGTCCGCTGCGCTGAGAAAGGCGCCCACCCATCACAGGGATACCACTAGTAGTGTGAACGCTCTTCGCGCCGCGGGGGCGCCGCAAAAGGCGACCCCCGCCAGAGTCGACGCCGTGATCGTGATTCCTTCAAGCCCTTCGGCCACGCTAGGACCGCGCCTCAGTGTCACGGCGACGCATCACCCCGTGCCGTGCGACCCTTTGTCCCTGCACACGCCTATCGCTGGTCCTTCCGCGACATCGGAAGCCACGTCGTGGCTGGCAGGCAGTGGCACGACGCCCGCGGCTGACCACGATGCCCGGGGGGACCACCAACCCTGGAGCGATCCGCTATGGATGCGGACGCCGCACCAGAAGCAACTGGCGGCACCGTGTTCCATGAGCAGTCGCGGCGGCAGCCCAAGCCATCAGCCTGGTGTGGGATTTCTGTCGTCGTCGCCGCACCACGTGCCTGGCAGCGGCGTCGAGGTCAACTTCAGCAGCAACACCGCCGTGGCCGCCTCACCGACCCGTTCCGCCGCTGCCGCGTTCTTCATGCATCCCGCGGACTCCGTCACGAATCCGTTTCTGTTAAACGTCGCCAAATTGCTGCGGGTGCTGCAGCATGTGATGGCCTGTCTGGACGAAACATGCGAGGAACGGTACCGCACCGAAGCGGCGCTCCAGGCCAAGGACACGCTGTGCCGATCGTTGCTCTGGTCTCTCTCGATTTCTCGCGCGTCGGCCGCCTTCGGCCCTTCGTCCTACGAGAGCCACGTTGTCAATGAGCTCGTCGACGAACTGCGCGCGCACTACGAAGCGAAACTCTCCTCGATGGCAGCCGAAGTGCGCGTCGCCCAGCAGTACTTCCGATCTGCCAAGGTGCGCACGACTGCGCTTAACTACGCTTTGGAGATGGAGCGAAATGCCCTTCTCAAGGCGGAACGACGCTGCGAGGCGCTCCGGATGCAACTGTGCGACCACTTGGACAAATCGGTGCGCGACATGCTCGTGGTCGCATCGGCCACATCGCCCTATGGACGGGACATGGACATCATGAATTGAACCGTTGCCAGGCAGGCAGACGCTATGTTGTGGGGACCTGGTCATGGTTGTAATGCCGTTGTTATTGTACGCCGCCCTTCTGCTCCCCGCCCGTTCGTCCGCTGCTCCGGGTCCTAGTGTAACCCCCGTCAAGCTCAAGAAGTAGGAGAGGGGGCGCCTGGGTAACGTGCCGAGGAGGGTGGCGATGACGCGCTCGTGTGGTTATTGTCCCCTCCAATCCATTCCGTTCCAGAGTCGCTTTTTACTACATCTAACTGCGATCGATGAAGATGACCATGAAACCCTCCACCATGCGGGTGGTCGGCATCGCATTCGTCGCATGCGTGCTTCTCCTCGCTTCCTGGACGGCGGTCGTCGCGGCGGCGTTGGTGCGACCCCCTTCTTTCGTGCTCGACTTGGACAAACCACCTCTGCATCGTTGGGACGGCGCCGTGGGCGCGGTGGTGTCTCGTCACGGGTGGTGGAACTCCATTGGCGCCGTCTACAAGAAGTACGAACCGCGGTTTGCGCTGATGCCCCCGTTCCTGGTGAGCATCCTCGAAGGCATCGTCCAAGATCGATTCCCGAATGAGTACCAAGAGCTCTTGGGGCTCTGCCAGCAGATGATCAACGCGGCCACGGCGGCGGGAGTCCCGAACGCGACGCAGTACAACGTGACCACGATGCTTCCCTGGGTGTTTTTCTACGAGTTCGGCGATCTCTCGACGTCAGAGTATCACAAAATGTCAACCCTGACAGAGGAATCGTTTTGGCGTGACATGAAACGCTTCCAAGCGCACGGCGGTGACGCGGATGGGAAAGCGCATCGCCGTCACGTTGCGCGTGCTGTTGCTGCCCGAACTGAGCGTCATGCGTTTCCGCGTGCTTGCACCGGCATCCTGTCGTTGCCGCAGTTGGACCCCACGGCGGACACCATTCACGGCCGCAATATGGACGAACAGCCAAAAGAGGGGCGCAATTGTACCCTGAATATCACCGTCACCAAAGGCGGACAGGTGTTGTACCACATTTTCGACTGGATGTGGATGACGACGGGATTTTTTACGGGCAGCCGTCGCAACGCCGTGACGCTGGAAATGAACTGGCGCGATCACAGTCAAATCAACCTTCTCGAGATCATGGCTCGGCTCATGACGCCGACGACGATGCCAACGCTGTGGATGTACCGCACGATTCTTGAGCAAGGCTTGGACTTCGAGAGCGCCGTCAGCAACTTGAACACCACGGTGTTTGCCGCGCCGTTCTACGCGATCATGTCCGGCACCGGCCGTCGGGGAGCCGTGATCACGACATTTTTCAACAACAGCGACAATGTGATCGATTTTGTCAACGATGCCTCTGAGAAGCCCTACATGGTGCAGACGAATTACGATCGTTGGCTGCCAGACCCACCGTCCGACCCACGCCGAACGGTCGCCGAAGACACTTTGGCGATGGAACTGCCGTCCCGGGCTGGTTCGTTGCTGGGCGTGTGGATGGCGGCCTCCGTGTTTCCCGTGCACAATCAGGATACGATGTACACCGTGCTCCTATCTGTGAGTGCGCCCCCGGAAGGTTACATCCGCACGGACATGATCCCCGACAAGAAGAAGTGAAATAATATCATCGTCAACAACAGCCGTGCCACTCTCACTCAGCCGTGCCACACTTGCGGCGCTGCACCTGATCGAAGCGCTTCTCCCCGCCCTCCGCTGCTTCCCACCGAGCGAGTGCCTTCACGGATTAGACGTCGACGTTCAACGTGAACTGGTGATATCGAGCGGTACGTGACGAACTGGTGATTGACACATCCGGGGGAACGATTTGGGAGCGGGGGAGGGGGGTGCTTCATAGTCGATCCATGGCGAGTTTTCTTCGGTAAGTCTCACCAGCCGAAAATTACCGTCCTCCCCCATTTTTGCCCCCTTCGCGGCCGACTTCTCATCGCCAATAAATGTTCCGCCGTGATCCTCCCGCGTGGGGCCGCACCGGCGGTGCCGCCGCCGCGAGTCACGTGACGTTTCCCTCCGTGGATGCCCTCCACGAGCACTTAAACACGATCACCCAGACCACGGACAACGACCTACGGCGACAGCTGGAATCGACTCTCCTCGCCAGCCTCCAGCATGCCTCGACAGCGTCCCTGCTGCTGCAGCTGATCCAGCAACTCAACGTCTCGGCACCAGTCCACGTTGGTGTCCGGCAGCTGGCCGCCGTGATGTTGCGCAAGCGCATTATAACACTGCATCGCTCGCTCGGGTCGCAGCCACAGGCGCAGCGCGACCTGCGGTCCACCCTGCTATCGATGCTAGGGACAGAATCTGAACGTCTGATTCGTCTCGCCCTTTGCCACATCGTATGCGTGCTCACTAAATCGATCGGCATTGGCGCGTGGCCTGAAGTGGCCCAATCTATTTTAAGTGCCGCGAGAAGCGACCACCCGGCGCATCAGCGGCTCAGCATGCTCTTAATCTACAACCTCGCCGACATTGTTCTGGTGGACGCGCAGCAGAAACAGAATGACGACGACGGCGACTCCCCGGAATGGGGCTTCATCAAGGCGGCGTGCTTGGCGGTCGCGCACGTGATGTCGGACGACACATCTTGGCAGCGGCTGGCAGAGGCCTTGCAGTCTCCGGAAGGATACGCCGCCTCTGGAGGCGCGGCGGTCGTCGGTTTTCAAAGTTCCAGCGGCGCCTCGGCGGCTGGCGACAGTGCGATGATGTCTGTGCTGCGTGTGAAGCTCTCATCCTTCAAAGCCAACGCGGCGCTCTTGCCCGTCTTGGCCGCCTACGATGGCGCGAGCAAAGTGAGACGCCCCCTATGTCTGGGTCTCGCGCAGGCGACCACGGCGGGAATGGAGCGCTTATTCCAGCTCTATCAGCGGTGTCGTCAGGTCGAGGCGTCCTCGACGCGCAGCGGAGCGGCTTGCGGGGGTGCTGCCGCCGCACACAGCGCATGTGCGGTGGCCGCGCGCAACATGATGATCGAATGCGTCGACGCTCTAGAGGCCGTGACGGAGCTGCGCGGAAAGAGCTTCGTCGAGCTGGCCCAGGAAGCCATGCATTTCCTCGCGGCGTCGGTCGTCGCGCAGGTGTGTTTTCCGCTTCGGGTGCGCGAACACGCCGCGCAAGTCCTCACCACCGCGGTCTCGGACAGGCCCAAAATGGCGGCCAAACAGCCTGCGGCGCTCTCGATGTTAGTGCACTTGGCGCTATCCTTAATGTCCGAGGAACCGAGTATCTCGCTCGAAGTCAACTACGACGAGGATGACGATGCTGACGACGAAGATGACCGGACCACCGAGCGGGACGGTCGAGGCCCTTCTTCCGTCGCCTCCGAGGACGCATCCATTCGCGAGATCGATGACGCGAACCCAGGCGAAGACGCAGACGACGCGGACGAATTCCTGGAGGAGCGACGATCGCCTTGCCTGATAGGCGGCGTGCTCCTTCGCGCGCTCAGCCAGCGCGTGCCCTCGAAGCACGTGATGCCGCTCGTCATGCAATTCATCCACCAAACCGCCGCCGCGACGCTCCAAAACGGCCACCTCGTTGCCCTCGATGCCGCGTCGATATCGACAATGAAAACGACGGCGATGGGGGCCGTCCCGCCGTGGGCGGCCACCTTCGTCATCGTCAACGGGGAGGGCACCAGCGCCGATGCCTCCGTGCCCTTGTTCCTCAGCGTGCTGCGGTTGAAGGCCGCGGCGGTCGCGCTTGCCTGCTGCGCGGAAGGCGCGTCCGGATACTTGCGGAAGCAGTGCGCCGCTCTGCTGCAATTCGTGGCGTCGATGTGCATCGTGCCTAATGGCGGCGTCCGTTACGCCGCGTCCGTCGTCTCTCCGCCAACCGAACCCTCTCAAGGAGAGGACGCGTCGTACGTTCTTCGCGACGCGGCTGCGTTTGCGCTGACGTACTTTGGGCAGCACTTGCAGCCCGAGATCAACACGCATCACGAATCATTGATGCCGCTTCTCATCAGCCTTTTGGACGAAACGCGCGGGGATATTCTCTTACGGACGACGACCGTGTTGGATTCGCTGTGCGAGCAGCTCGACACCGATCTGGAAGGATATGTCCCGCCCCTGATGTCCAAGCTGCTGGCGCTGCTACCCCATGTGGCGATCCCCGTGCAAAAGAATTTGTGCAGCGTGGTGGGTGCCATGTCGCTGACCAAGGTGCCGTCGGTGATCTCCATGATTCCGACTCTGTTGACCATTTTCCAAGCGCCACTCCAAGCGCCCCTGCCTCCCGTGGGTACCTCCACCGCGCAGCGGCGCCGGCAGCTCATGGAGCTGCATGCGCAGGTTATCGAGACGGCCGGCCTCCTGGCCGTCGCTGCTTGCGTCAAGCCGAACACTGCCGAGGGTGCCGCCGAGGCCGCCGCGGGGAACGACAATGCTTCGTTTATGGATGATGCTGGCGATGGTGCAGCCGGGCACTCCACCAGCGAATCGGTGTTTTCCGGTCGCCTGCCGCCGGTTGACACGCGACCGTTCGACCCATTTTTGTCATTTTTTTGGGAGCGCTGCATCCAGGCATTGAACGTGGCCGGTACCGATGCCGCCGCCACGGTGGCGTCCACAAGCGGCAGCAGCACCAGCGGCGGAGGGAGCAGTATGGCGCTGCTTAAGGAGCAATGCTTCGGCTTCGCCGCGAACCTCGTCAAGATCTACCGGGAGAACATGGCCGATTGTCTGCCGGCGCTCGTCGACTGTGTGATCGCCAGCTTGTCGACGGAGCACGTGTTGGGGCAGCAGCTTCATCCCGTATCGAAGGCGATGCGACTGGCGGAGGAAGCCGCCGAGGGAGACGGCAGCGGCGGTGATTCCGAGGACTCGGACGATGACGGCGATGAGCTCATGATGGGAAAAGTGCGTGCCGCCGATGTCGAGGAAAAGGCCTGCGCGTGTTACCTCGTCGGCGAGCTCAGCGTCTACGCGCCGGCGGCACTGAGCCGGCTTGGCGCGGTAAACCGCCTGCAATCTGAATTGCTGCGCTGTATTGACAACAGCCACGACGTGATCAAGGAAAACGCCATCGTGGCGCTCGGCAAAGTTGTCATGTCCGCCATGGCGGCGGTGTACGGGGGGTCCGTCGCAGGTGGGACCGCGAAGATGTACGACCCGCGAAAGGGACAGCCCGTCACCCACGACCTGTTGCCGCCGACGGTGCGACCCGGGGTCGATGCTTTGATCGTGCAGGTGTGCCTCCCGACAATGACGAGCAGCAGGGAAAAACGCGTCGTCGCGGCCGCGTGCGACGCGATCGTCGACCTCTGCAACCATCTTGGCGCGACGGCCGTTCATCCTTTCGTGGACGACATCGTGGGCGTGGTGTCGCTATTGCTGCGCAAGCAGACACCTTGCCAGAGTCTTGGTGAGGAAGAGGAAGACGACGACGATGACGACCAGGAAGCAGCCGACACGGCGGGTGAGATCCCGGATCGCCACGAACGGGGTGGTCGAGACGACGACGACGACGAAGACCACGACAAGATTTTAATCGATAGCGTTTCCGAAATTTGCGACACCTTGGCGGAATGTTATGGCAGCTGCTTTCTGCCTTATTTTGCGGTCTGGTATCCCGACTTGCTCAAGTATGGAGACGCCAGTCGCCGCAGTGACGAGGACGTGGTGATGGCCACAGGCGTTGTCGCCAAAGCGCTGATGGCCTTCACGGGGCTGCAACATCATTTTGGCACTCCATCCCAAGATGCCGGGAACATTCAGCGGTTGTATGGCTCGGCAGCCGACTTGGCCTTCAATGTCATTGAACATTGCGAGGACACCACCGCCGTGAGTAACGGCTGCTACCTCCTCCGTGCCTTGACAGAGAACTTGACGCCGTGGCTGCTCGCGGCGAATCACGTGGGACGTTACCTCGACCGGTTGTCCGCGGTCATTTCGGCGTCGAAGGGTGAAGCGCCCGTCAGCGTTGACAATGCCGTGTCCGCCTGCGCAAGCTTGCTCCGGTGCTGCCCGGCGTCGGCGCTGCCTCCGCTAGACCGCCTGCTGCCGACGCTGTGTCGACTGGTGCCCATGCGGGTGGACCGGTCTGAGAATGCCAACGTCGCGGTGACGCTCGCGCACCTTGCGACGCATCGGCAGGGTGAGTTGTGCGGCAATGGTAGTCTGGGTGTCGGAGGAATCAACGAGCCCCCTGGGCCGTCGCTGCTGTTGCCGTTCCTGGAAGCGTGCGCTAAGATGCTCACGTCGACTACGGTGGCGGCGGTGGTCAAGCGCCAAATTGCCACCGTTCTGCAGCAACAGGCAACGATCCAGCCGACTTTTCGCATCTCCGTCCTTGAAACCCTTTCTCAGATGTCTCCGCGGCTAGCCGCGCCGTTCCGCCGGTTACTGCCATCGGGATAACGTTTCCTCTTCTTTTCTCTCGGGACGGAAGATCATCAAACAGCTCCACAGGGGAGCCGCAACGACCCTGGGGGGACTTTCTCGTTTAAACCGTTTAATAACCTATTTCTTCGCCGCCGGATTATCAGTTGAGTACTTTCTTTGTTATGCACAGACAAACCAATGCCGGTGCCGATTGCGTGAAATTAAAGTTGGGTCACGTTGATTCTCGTGTTCATGGCCGTACCATTCATCTCCCGGGAACTGAGTGATGTGCAGACCGCCATCGCGATCGGCGAACTGCCTAACGTGGAGTACTGCGGACTGGTGGAGGCCGCTTCGAGTGAGGCGCCGCCGGACCCGCACCGGTGGCTGCTGATCGTCCAAGGTTGCGATGATGATGGGTACGACGGCACTGCGCAGCTGCGTCGCGATCACCCCAGCCGGGTAGGCGACCACAACGCATTGTTCTATGGCGTGACACTGCACTTGGAAGTCACGTTTCCGATGGACTATCCTTTTAGCGCACCGAGATTCCGCTTGCTGCGCGAGTGGCTTGCGCCCTTCGCCCCGTTGAGCTATCCCTGGTGGTATCCACCCGTG
>ERZ1292630.5445-Hain-H41-02um-R3-5445-length-10438-cov-3_pt1 | contig 10438 bp, 11 predicted proteins | sample MGYA00564408_ERZ1292630 | MGnify/ENA primary metagenome ERZ1292630 (study PRJEB36523, sample SAMEA6512641) | groundwater metagenome | collected 2019-01-08 | study: AquaDiva: Metagenomics assemblies of 32 groundwater samples
AGATTAAAGTATAAAGAGTTTTTTAAATTGTCTGCAAAAAAACACATCAATATGTCGCCACTTTTTAGCTAGCCACAAAAACACACCAGCCGCAGATTTTTAAACCAAAAATTGCAAGACCTATAATGTACTACTACCTTGATGATAATTTTAACCTGAAAATTTGCTTTTCCCTGTTGTAAAATGGAAAATCAATTTTATAACAAGCACAAGCATAAATTACAGGATCAGGCACATCAAAATTTCAGATCTCAAATATAAAGATTATCTTGAAGTAGATTTAAGTGGTTTGTCGTATAAAAAAATATTAAAAAATTTTGGTAATTATTCAACTGAATTTATAGAAAAAGCAAAGAAATCAAATTTGCAACAGATTAGAATAAAATTCCCGTATAAGTGGAAAAGTTTTCCGGAAATATTAAGAAAAATAAATTATTCCTCGGGCTTGATATTCGTGGAAAAGAATATTGCCAAAACTCACCCTTTGCTCAAACAACCGATAGAGTTAAAAAATATGAGTATTCTGAAAAATCTCCTTAAAAAACAGCAAGCTCTACACTATAAGTTTAATACTAATTTTTTTGAAGAAACCGATAAATTTGATTTGGATAGTTATCTTAAGGAACTTCAGACAAACCACAGAAAAAACAAAGGAATCACATATGGTATTTATGAAAAAACCAAATTAATTGCATTTATCGGTTTGGAAATATCAGAATATGGCATCTATATCAATGAACTTTTTACGGATGATAAATTTAGAGGACGCGGTTTGGGAAAAATTCTTATGCAAGCCGGTTTTAATTACACATTTGAATTGAATTTTAAAAAAATATGGACTACTCTTGCCGCCCAAAATGAATCAGCATTGCATTTTTATCAAGCTTGCGGATTTAAGCCTATCTCAAAACTTTTTTACATCAATTTGGTTTAATTCCTCCTGAAAAATTTCCAAATTCCTCCTCCCACTAAAGCAATCGCAAAAATTCCGAAAATTTCAGGTCCGTCATTCGGCGTTTGCGGGGCGTATGGCAAATCGGGCGGACACGGCATTGGATCGCAGAGCACAGGAGCATAACCTTGAGGGAGAGAAAAGCCCGGCAGAGTAGAAGACTGCGGAATACCGGAAATAACACTCGCCGCACCCCCTCCCGCTCCAACCTGCGGAGACGCGCTCACCATATTACTGCGATTATCTCCTTCCTGTCCGTTTTTATCAATTCCGACAACTTGGAAAAAATACTTCGTGCCGTTTTGCAAAGAAGGAATATACCAAGTCGTATTAAAATCTTTCGTGTTTACCACCAAATTCAAATTTGCAGAACTTACTCCATAGTAAATGCGATAAAACGCGATTCCGCTTTCGGCGTTTGCGGCCGACCAGCTCAAAGTTATTCTTCCGTCTCCGGGAATCGCCTGAACGGACTGAATTTTGCTCGGCACGCTGAACGAAGTGGCTCCCGTTGCCAATCCCGAAAGAACCGTTATTTTTTTATCAAGTTCAACCGGCTGTCCCACATTTCCAACAGCATCGGTAATTATTACATTCACCGTATAAACTCCCGTTTGTGCCGGCGCCGTAATTACTCCGCTATAAACACCCGGATTTTTCGCGTCAGCCTCCAAATCAATAATGGAATCTCCAAAAGTGGCTTGAATCGCAGTTAAATTAGGATCGCTATTTACGGAAATCGTCGTACTTTCTCCCGGCGCAAGTTCGCTTTTCCCAAGTTCAAATTGCTCAACGCTCGCAGGCGTGGAATCTATTGTGACCTTAACGGTGGGCGACTGCACTCCGTTACTTTCAGCATGGAAAGTATGCTCACCGTCAGTAAGCAAAGGCGTGTTAAAAGAAACGCTTCCATCCGTGCCGGTAGCAACTTCAGCTATTTGCTGGCCGTTATCAAAAATTTTCACTTTTGCAATCGGACTCGCTTCAAGCCTTATTTCCATTGTATTCACACTGTATGTTCCGGGACCCGGTTTTGTAATTTTAATTTGTCCAGCCGCGCTTCCTCCACCCGCTAAAACTTCCACTGTTTTCGTCCCTTTAATTACATCGTTCCCTTGTTCTTTAACGGTCAAAGTTTGGCTTCCTTTTGCCGCAAAACTCAATCCCAGATCAAAAGTTTTTACGCCTTGGTCGCTTGTTTTAAAAGTATATGGACCGGGTATTTTTGCATTAGGATCGGCAGACGAAAAAACAACCGTCCCCGAGTAAGACGACACGGTATTTCCATTTAGGTCCGTTGCCCTTACCTTGAAACTTATTGATTCGTTTACATTTGCCGTTGCGGGAATATTTTCAATTACAAGTTTTGCCGCCGACACCGAGGCTTGTGCGAGCAAAATAGTTTCAGGATCTCCGCCGACCGATTTATAAATATACGGCGCAGAGAAAAAAGTTATTTTGGGTTTTGTATTTAAAATTTCTCCGGTGCTTTCGTCGGTTGCTTTAAAAACAGAACTGCCGGGCTGTCTGGATGAAACCAAAAATGAAACCAAACCGTTTTCGTTTGTTTCGGACGTTTTTGAAAAAATCACATCGGCATCTATGGTTTCGCCTTTCAGGCGATTTAATTGCTTAGCACTCGCTTCGCTCGCGCCTCCTCTCGAAGAATTCAATTTTATTTCATGGAATTGCAGAGGATTTCCAAAATCGTCGGTCGCGCGCACATTGATTTGCGCGTAATCAACGCCGTTTGCCGCAACAGAAGATTTATTGGCATAGACTCCGGAATTGGAAACGCTCAAATCTCCGGGATAGACTTGGAAACTTGAACTCGCATTTAATTGATTCGCAAAAATATCATAAACTCCGGCTATTCGCGTTTGCGCCGCCGGAACATCAACACTTGCATTCCCTTGTTTATCGGAGACAGCAACCAAATTAAATTGAGTCCCATCCGGTTTTTTAACCGAAAAATTAACTTGAGAACCGGCCAGCACTCCTCCCGCTTTTAAAACCGTCCCGAAATTCGCAATGGTATCAAGACCGGAAATGTTTATTTCCGGAAAAGCCGCATATGCGGTTTGCGCCGAAATAAAGATCCCTATAAATATTGCTACCGAAATCGCAAAGATTTTTTTCATAGATTTCATAAATTTAATCTTAATATGATACTCTTTTGGTGGTAAACTGTCAATGTGATTGCCATGAAACAACTACAAATTCTGCGGGGAAAAATAGAAGAAGTTGATAGCGATATAGTTCAACTTTTAGCTGAACGCTTCAAAACAACAAAACAAATTCAAAATCTGAAAATAGATTTTGGTCTACCTTTACTTCAAAAAAAACGTGAAAAATATTTACTTCAAAAATATTTAAAACTCGCTAAAGGAAAAAAACTCAATTTAATCCTAATAAGGAAGCTCTTTAATTTGATCTTCTCTTATTCAAGGAAAACTGGTATAATAAAAAGATGGAAGAAAACTCAAAAGAACCGGTAAAGATTACAATCATTTTGCCGACCAACGCATATTTCATGTCAGGCATACGCGATTTTACGCTGTCCATGATACGAAACATGACTCATTTTTCCGAACAATGGGCATATCGTTTTCAGTCGGTTGTGGATGAACTTTGCAATAACGCCATTGAATTCGGTTCGGCGCCGGGCAAAGAAATTACAGTAACTTTTATAAATCATCCCGACGAAAGTATTGAAATCACGGTTGAGGATACGGGAACAGGAAAATCAAAAGTGACTGCAGAAAATTTAAAAAAACTTGTTGCGGAGAGGAGCCAGCCAAGCTATTCTTTTAAAGACATACGCGGACGCGGACTCGCAAAAATCGTAGCGGCATGGACGGATGAATTGGAATTCACAGACAGGAAAGAAGGCGGAATAAAAGTCCGCATTAAAAAATATTTAAATCAACCTCTTCAGCCGGTTTCCGGCAGTGTTCAATCGGATCCAACCCATGTAGTCTTAACAATTTAATCTTATGGCTCAAATAATTATCACTATAGAAGATATTCCCGCCGCGACAGCCGACAAAAAACTGAAACTCGTTAAATTCGCCGGTCAGCTGGACGAAAGCAACGTGGACGAAAAAGCCAAAGGAATTTATGACTTAATAAACGCGACCCCGCAGGGGCTTTTCTTGATTTTTGATTTTGAAAAACTGGAATATATGAATTCCAAATCAATAGGATATTTAACGGACTGGTATACAAAGTTAAGCGAAAAAAAGGGGGGAATTGTGATAGCGAATGCTAGGGCGAATATATTGGATATTTTGCAAGTCGTCGGACTTACGCAACTTATTAAATGCGTACCGACAATTGAAGAGGCGAAGGCTTCCATAAATTAATATATAACGCATCTATCATATGCCTCAATGGATGCCTCTAGCCGCCAGCACCGCTCTTTCCGTTATTCCGGTAGTTATTTGGCTTGTATTTTTAAGTAAAGAAGGAGGGGATAGAAAATCCATTTACATCAAAACATTTTTAATAGGCACTTTTTCCGTAGTCCCTCCTTTTATTTTGATGTTTTTGTTCAGCTGGAAACCGGAATTGGATATTTATTCGCTTATAAATAAAACCGTAGAACAGGCCGTGTTAAACGCCGTAATTACAAATGTGGTTGTCGCGGTAATAGAAGAATTGGGAAAGAATATGATTGTTCGCTTCGTGGATAAACGGCATCCTGAATTTTTGCAAACAATCGGTTCCGCTTTAAAACTAAGCATTTGCGCCGCCCTCGGTTTTTCTTTCGCTGAAAATATTTTTTATTTTTACAACATTTGGACAAGCCCGATGTACGGAACTGCCGATCTTTTCTCAAGCTTTATATTCAGATCGTTATTCACAATGTTCATGCATATAGCGGCTTCAAGCATATTCGGCTATTACTTCGGACTCGGAAAATTCGCGGGAGATATTTCGGAGCTTGCGCGCTATAAAGGCGAATCAATATGGTTCACGCGTTTAATCGGGAAATTAACCGGCAGAATGCCGTTCCAAGTCATTCGTGAAAATAAAAATCTTGAAGGCTTATTTTTGGCAATCAGCATACACGCAACGTTTAACGCTTTGCTCACGCTGGAATACAAAATGATACCGATTATAATAGTGGTTCTAAGCGGCACATACATTGCCTACTTATTTAAAAGAAAATCCGGCAACCTGCTCTTAAGCGTTTTAAAGCGTCGCGGTTCAACTTTGGCCGCCTCTGACGAAGATGTTGTTATGGAATTTATAGGAATGGCTATGAATGAAGGCAAACTTGAGGAAGTTGTGCAAATTTGCGACCGCTTGCTTATACGCGATCCGGACAATAATGTTGTGAAACTTTTTAAAGCGCAGGCTCGCGATAAATTAAAACTGAAACAATTTTACGATTCTTTAAAAGGTGTTTTTTCTAAAACGAAAGTTTCTGCGGCGCCGGAGGAAATTAAAACGCCTACCTCCGCCTTAACTCCGGCAGGAAAATCTTTGAGCAATGCCGACGAAAAAATCGTACTGGAAGTTATGGATATGTGGTACAAAGCCGGTAATTACAAACAAACTCTGGAAATCGCTAATAGGCTTCTTTCTCTCAATCCGAAGAGCGAAGGCGCGAAAGTACTTATGGAAAAAGCGATAGATAAAACGAAATTGGAGCGGGTGTTTGAGTCGCTGGGGAGATTGTTTGGGGATTGAATTATTTTAGATCAAAATTTCTAATTACAAGATTTTTTAGATTTTTCAGAATTGTACCGTCAAGCACCCCAACATACTTTTTAACCCGATTTTTATCGAACGTAGAAATGTGTTGAGTTTTTAATATTGAATCAGCAAAGAGATTATTACTTACGTCTTTTTTAACTAAAACATCATCAGTTGCAACAACATTGTTTGTATTAGCCGTAAAAGGCACACATGAAATTAAATTCGATCTTCGTATTAAATCATCTGAAGAAACAAGTACTGCCGGTCGTAATGGATCAAATTCTACGAAATAAATATGGCCATGTTGTAATTTCATGCACTAATCGGGTAAAGACATATAATATTCGTATTCTTCCTTACTCAAAGGGGGAAGGTCATTTGAAACATCCGCCGCCGCACCTTGGATGAATTCTTGTTCGTAATCTCTATTTGCAAATTCACCGCTTCTAAAAAACACACTACTATAGTCAATTTCCTCGTTATCTTGATGAGCCTGCCACGGATAATCGCGATGAGAATGGTCTTCTATCTGTCTGGCGCTCATTCCAGAAAGACGTTCAATAACTAAATCCACAACCTTAATCATTTTATCAATATCTTTACCGAAGACCGATAAATCAGCTTCTGCAAAGTTAAGATAGCGAGTTTGGATGGTATCGTTTACATAAAGGCGAGAGACTTTTTCTATCATTCCACTGCTACGCATTTCTAGAATCACCGGATTAAATAAAGTTTGATCCGGTATTGGTCCGAACTGCATCTTTTTATATTTCATCCCCGTTAAGGGTTTCTCGTAAATCTCAAAAAAATTAAAATCGCAGAAATAAAGTAACTTATATAAAACCGTTTCTCCAACATTCGGTTTACCGCCACATTTTTCAAGAATATATAAGAGTAATTGTTTGAATTTGTCGGCCTCAAACTTAATCTTCTTATTAATCCCTTTTTTCCTTTCAGGCGCTATTTCCTTTGAAAGCATGCCATGAGTGGTAAATTCTTCAAAAGATACTTCAAAAAGTGCAAGGACTTTTTGTAATTCAATAAAAGAAAGCTCTCTACCGCCATTTTCTATTTGTGATACTGAAGTGCGCGGAATATTCAGGGCTTGAGCAAGCTGATCTTGCGAAATATTCTTCTGTTTTCTAAACGCGCGTATAATTTCACCTATTTGTACTGCATCTAAGTTTGATCTCATAGTGACGTGACAATAATATCATTCGTCGTATTTTCAGTCAATAGAATGTTAGAAATTCAGACACCTTATCGGTTATATGATCCATTAATAAGCGCGCTGGATTTGCAAATTGACGTAGAAAGGTTATATTTATACATGTTATCACTTAACCAATATTTATATGAGCGACGATCAGCAACTCGAACAAGAAAAACGTTTAGGCGGTCCCAAAGCCAGGCCAAAAGCAAAACAGCAACCTGCTCGCGATCAAGAAGTCGAGGCTGAAGAAGACGAAGTCGAGGCTCGCACAGAAGCAGTCATGCACCAGCAAGAAATTTTGGATCAGTTGAAATCCGCAAAAGGGGCGGAAGCGCGTGTGCGCACGTTCGCTAAAATCATGGATTCGTATGGGTTGGATCCTATTTTGGATCTTTTTGCAGGCGTTGGAGATGCGGCAACAGGCTCTATCTCCGGATTGTATCTTATTTATGAGGCGAAAAAAGCGGGGCTTTCAAAATGGGATTATTTGAAAATTGTGGGATTGCAAGCCGCGGATTTTTTCATAGGTTCCGTGCCGATTGTCGGCGACATCGCGGATTTTGTAATTAAGGCAAACAAAGCGGCTGTTCCTATGTTTAAAGATCGTGTAGAAGAACTTATTAACGAGGCGCGCGCAGCCGGAGTTTCGGAAGAGGCCATTGCGAAGTTGTCAGTTTCCGCGGATAAGCTTCCGCAACTTGTGGATCATGCGGTAGCTGTCCATAAGAAAGTTAAAAAAGGGGATTGATAGTGGACCCCAAGCGAGCGTAAGACGTGTCCCTGCTCAAAGAAGGGAATTTGGTCCTCGCCATAACGAAAAGCTTGTTTCATTTTTCCCACATGAAAGTCGTCGCGTGATAGCAATAGGCACCGCTACCGAAGGACAAGCCCAACGGATTCTAGATTCTGAAATGCTCAACTAAATGATTTTTTATAAATTGATGAAAGGGGCTATACGATTTTTGTTTTGATGGTATTTGATATCCACACTATGAGCGATAATATGGTGTTCCTTGCATAGCGGAGCAAGAAAATGAGGGTCATGATTTCGGCTTAAACTAAACCTTTGTGTATGATGAATTGTTGTTGCCGGTTTTTTGCACGTGGAGATTGAACATTTTTTGCCGTGTTCCTCTTTAAGAACTTTCTGAATTCTGGTTGAAATATAATGCGAGGTCGTTTGTTGAATTGTTTCAGCGATCTCTTCTTTTGTTTCCGCAATTCTCTCCTGCCGTTTCTTTAACATTTCGCGCAAAAGTTCGTTTACATCAATTCCCTTTGAATTTAATTCATTAAATTGTTCTTTAATATCATCCGCGATTTCAAAGTTTAACTCATGCCCGGGCAGACTTTTACCACCAAAAAGTGGCTTCTGCAAGCCATTTTCGTTTTCGCCACAAGCCTTTTTCTGTAAATATTTTTCGTCCCTCACAAAAGTTTCCAAAGCGCTTTTTGGCAAAACTCTCACTTTTTCGGCAAGCTCTTCTTCGTTTTCCGGCGTGGCGATGGAAACAACTCGCGCTAATTTACTTATGCTAACCTCGCCATTTTCCAACATCCCCTTCAAAACCGGTTTATCTTCAACTCTTTTCCTCAGATTAAGAGCCAAATTAACTTGCTCCTTTGAAAGTCCGCAAAGCTTAAAGGCAAATTCAAAAACATCACGAAATCCTTTTTTCTCATACAAACGGCGTTTATTTACTTCCGGCAGAAGTCCGATAAATTTTTGCCGCCACGCTCGCGCCGCCGTTCCATAATATTGGCATTTTGAGTACAGTTCTTTGTCGGATAGTTTTTCTGGCGTAGATGGAGTTGGCTTTCGCGCGGATTTTTCGGGCGCAAATTGGGGAATTGGCTTGATTGAATTTGAATTTTCCATAAATTTATATGCGTTAAAAAATATGAGTGTTTATATATTTCCATACTACTTTTTAGACTCAAAAAATCAACAATTTTCGCTTGAAAAATCCTGTAAAAAGTTGCACAATCGTCATGATTTTATGGCTTAAGAAAGCCAAAAATCGGCATACGCAAAACTTTACGAAACAGCGAAATTTAGTGTGGATTAATTATTTCGCATAATGTTCCATATGAATATTATTAGAATCACTGGGGAAATTGTTTGGGGATTAAATAAAACTTGTTATGTTATCCTTAATACACATATGAAACAAACCAAAAACCTAATTATTGAAATAGTAATCTGTGTGATTGTTTTTGCAATCGTAATTGGCGGATATACGATAATAAAAACTCCAAAGGAGACTTCACAAAAAATCGACTGCACCGATCTTAAACAGAATTTTGATAATTATGCTACAAGCCGCTATCTTCCAATCATAGAAAACCCGAAATCCCTTTGTCATGGATTATACATGGGAAGTGATTTTTCTAAATTACCTCCCAAATGGGCGGTTGGGGAACTGCTGGCTGTTAGAGGGTTTCGTCTAACTTTTGAGGGGATATTAGAAGATGCAACAATTCCAATTGGACAGGATGATGTAGAAACTGCTAAATACAAAATAGGCAAGAACTATAAAATAGATATGAATAATATTTGTAGGGATTTATTTATGGCGGCTGATAGTCACGCTCCTTCCCAGATTGGTTATACATTTGTAAAACCTGAAGAAATAAACTGTAAATAATTGAAAGCCGACCTCTACATTTCAAACGCAGAGCTAAACTTCAAACCCGAACTTTTGCTATAATCAGATCGTGATAAATCCAAAGATCGCCATTGTCTGCGACTGGCTCGTTTCACGCGGCGGAGCGGAACGCGTAATAAAAGCGATAAGCGACATGTTTCCGCACGCTCCGATTTATACGGCGATTTACAATAAAAAACGCTTGCCGGAATTTGCCGATCGCGAAATCGTAACCTCTTTCATACAAAAACTGCCGCTCGCCCAAACAAAACATTACGCATATATGCCTTTAATGCCGTATGCGTTTGAGAATTTTGATATTTCAAAATTTTACATTGTTATTTCAAGCTCCCATTCCTGCGCCAAAGGCATAATCACAAAACCCCAAACTCTCCACGTTTGCTACTGCCATTCTCCTATGCGATATGCATGGGATAGTTGCCACAAATATTTTGAACAATTCGGCGTGCCGTCGTTCTTGCGCAACAGGGCAAAAAAAATTCTGCACGAACTTCGCATATGGGACAGACTTGCTGCCGAACGCGTTGATTCATTTATAGCCAATTCCGAACATGTAAAAAAACGCATTTGGAAATATTATAAAAAGGACTCAACAGTAATTTATCCGCCTGTGGAAACCAAAATGTTCGGCATTAAAAAAAGCGCGCTAAACGAACAATATTTCCTCGCTGTCGGAAGGCTGACGCCATACAAACGCTTTGACCTTTTAATAGACGTATTTAACGACTTAAACCTGCCTCTCGTTATAGTTGGCACGGGAAAAGACGAAAAAAATCTTAAAAAAAGAGCTGGAAGATTTATAACATTTTTAGGCACAATACCGGACGATGAACTCTCCGACGTTTATTGCCGAGCGCGTGCCCTTATATTCCCTCTATCGGATGATTTTGGATTTAT
>ERZ1292630.4804-Hain-H41-02um-R3-4804-length-11331-cov-8_pt2 | contig 10433 bp, 7 predicted proteins | sample MGYA00564408_ERZ1292630 | MGnify/ENA primary metagenome ERZ1292630 (study PRJEB36523, sample SAMEA6512641) | groundwater metagenome | collected 2019-01-08 | study: AquaDiva: Metagenomics assemblies of 32 groundwater samples
GCTCAGCCGGCGTCGTCGCAGCCAGCGTCCGCGCAGCCAGCATCCAACACCGCCGCGCAGCCGGCGTCCGCGCAGCCAGCGTCCGCGCAGCCAACGTCCAATACAGCCAATACGGCCGCGCAGCCAACGTCCAGCACAGCCGAGCAGCCAGCGTCCAACACGGCCGCTCAGCCGGCGTCGTCGCAGCCAGCGTCCGCGCAGCCAGCATCCAACACCGCCGAGCAACCGGCGTCCGCGCGGCCAATGTCCAACGCGGCCGAGCAGCCAGCGTCCAATACGGCCCCGCAGCCGGCGTCCGCGCACCCAACGTCCAGCACGGCCGCTCAGACGGCGTCCTCGCAGCCAGCGTCCGCGCAGCCAACATCCAGCTCGGCCGCGCAGCCAGCGTCTGCGCGGCCTGCGTCCAGCATGGCTCCGGCGTCCCATACTACGACTCAGCTGGGGGGTGGAGGTGGGCGTCGATCGTCGTCGACACTGTCCGCGGGTCGCGATGGAACCTCGCAGCCGCGACCGGCTCCGCATCTCCAGAACGTACGCACGTCGTCAGTTGAGACGTCTCCCGATCAACAGGCTGCCGCGTCCGTTCTCAGCTTGAGCGCAGGGAGCGACACACCCGCGGCATTGCCGACAGTGTTCGCGCGTACGGCGAGAAAGCGCCACGCGGTACGCGAACCGCAGTCCGTCGCTCGCGATGCGGAGTTTCATGACGTCGATGCCGCCGCCAGCCGCGGCGGGGGCAGCTCGACCGCAAGGAGCGACTATCCGGCAGAACCGTCGCCAGAGCCGATGCCGGTCCACGCAGAGGAAACCCGGCCGCGATTTGCGTCGGCAACCGCTCCACGACGAGTGGTGCTCTTCAGCGTTGGTGACGTGCTGCAGCGCAACCCAGCCGTGTCGGAACCGCCGTTGGATTTCGGGGGTCGTGTCGGCGTCGCCCCCGTCGGCACGATGGTTTGCGTGGCGGACGTCTTCGTCGACCCGGCGGGCCTCGTAAGGTACCGACTTGTGGGTGGGGAAAAATCGCCAGGGGTAGACATACGGCCATTTTTCACGCGGATCAGTTCTCTGGACGACTGATCGTTCACAACACGCTTCTCTTATGTGTTGTACGAGGTAGTGGCAGGGCCGCATCCAGATTGGGGTCACGTGATGTGACGCGGTGGAGCATCACCCCTTGTGCTGATCGCACTCGATCCCCTGTCTATTTTAGTCCGCACCAAATGGCATCGTCGTGGCCGTATCAGGACGGATCCCTCACCCATAGTCGCTACGAAGCGGCCATGCAAGCACTGACCAACCTCCCGCAACGGCGGAAGGCGACGGCCGAGGATCACGCAGTCTCCCGCCTGGTTCTGTCAACTGTCGACACCCGCGGGGACGCTGCAGCCGGCGACCTCGTCGCATCTAGGGGCGCGTTGGAGAGCGCCATCGAGCGTCTCTCCAGGGTGACACAACGCCAAGGCGGTCGGGCGGTCTTCGACGCGGCCGGCACGTATCACGTCGAAATGAACGCGGCAGCGACCGCCGATGCCACGCCCGTTCAGAAGTTCAAACAACCTCCACGCGCGCTGCCTCACGCGCTGTCCAGCGGCCCTTCGTTTCTCATCGGCAGCGCGAGCAGTCCTTTGACGTTTTCGACCTACCGCGGTACAGGGGGGGCAGGGGGAGGGCCGCACCCGTTCCTAGGGACCCCGCCCGAGTTCCCAGGGCTGCATCACCACCGCCATCACACGCCAGCGACCGAGGACCCCTCCGCGCTGCTGTCCCCCATCCACCCGATGCTAGACATGAACGCTCCGTGACCGCACCCCCTATCGCACACATACGGCTCTAGAATCACTCAGCCGCTGTGTGCTCCGCCACCCGACGACAAACATGAAATATGTTTGATGACGTCGTTGTTGTACCGTTTCTTTGTGGACTCCTTCCCGTCACGTCAGCACTCCCCCCATCTAACGCCCCATTTGTCGTCATGGCGCGTGCACTAAAGGTTCCGTTCGGCGAGATCGGCGACATGTCGCGGAAGCAGGCGTCGACGCTCAACTTGTTCCGTCTGTCGAGCACTTCAACTTCCTTACCCACGTTGACGACGAACTTTGAGATGGCGGAAAGGTTCGGAGTGAACCTACGGTCCACCGTCGTCAAGACAGCCCCCGCGGGCGGCGCGAAGCACCACACGTTCTCCGGCCTGCCGAACCACCCGTCTATCCGCGATGACGCATTCGGCAGGTGGGAAGCCATCCCTCTGCCGGACGGCCTGACACTCGATCAGGTGCTTGCCCGCGTCGTGAGTGTGAATAGTTTCTGCGCAAACGACCGCAAAAATCTGATTTTGAAAGTGAAGGTTCGATTTTCGGACAGCTCGGAGATCACATTCGCTCGGTCGGACATTCACGACCCCAAGACCCTCGCCTACGAAGGTTACTACAGCCCGAATGCGGCTTTCGACGCGAACACGCGGCCCAATGCCGGCGCGACTGCCAACTGCCAGCAGACCGGACTGAAGAGCGCCGCGGCGGCGTTTGTGAAGAAAGGGGGTGCCGCATCGCTCTCCGCGAGCGGCAAGGAGGTGTTCCTTGCATTCCCGAAGCGCGACGTGATCCACGCTTTGTTTCACCGCCTGGACGTCAACGGCAACGGCGTATTAGGACTAGCGGAGCTCGACAAGGCCGTCGTTGAGCTGTGGCCAAATTTCAACAATAAGCCAGCCATCATGCGTGCCTACCGCGCAGCGGACAGCAACGGCTCTGGCGTCCTCTCCAAACCGGAATTCGGCTCCTTCTTGCGGTTTCTGGTGAACTACAATACGCTGTGGGCCATGTTTTCGACGGCGGACCGTTCTCGGGACCGGAAGCTCGATGCGTCGGAGTTCGCGGTCGCCATGAAAGCACTTGAGCCCTCCAAGGGGGAGGTCGAAGTCCGCCAACTGTTTCAGGCGATCGACGTCAACAAGGGCGGCTTCGTCATGTTCGACGAATTCGTTGCGATGCTGTCCAAGGAGCGCAGCAACGTGATCCAGCCTACCAACGTCAAACTGTCGCTCCCGAAGCTCAAGTCGTCCCAATTGAACAAGGCGGTCACCGCCCTGATCAACTCTCCGGCGTCCTCGTCGCCATCGCGCAGCTTCGTGGTGCCGCCACCGGAAAAGGTCGCCGAACTGTTTGATCGCATCGATGTCAATGGCAACGGCATGCTGTCCCTCGCAGAGCTCGACAAAGCCGTCGTCGAGTTATGGCCAAACTTTAACAACAAACCTGCCATTATGCGTGCCTACAAGGCGGCCGACGCGAACAGCACCGGTTTTGTGTCGAAAAGCGAATTCCGGTACTTTCTGCTGTATCTGTGCCACTTCACCAACCTGTGGATAACCTTTGCCACGATCGACTCGTCCGGCGACCGCCGGGTCAGCCAGCAGGAGTTCTTGGCCGCTGCTCCTGCGTTCGGAGTCGCTTCCGACACAGACGCTCGGCAAGCATTCGCGACCATGGATCGTAATCAAGGAGGATTTGTGCTCTTTGAAGAGTTCGCGGAGTACATGGCGAAGACGCGAGCTCAACACGAGACTCGCTTCGATAAGCGCAAACGAACAGTCGCTCGCAAGATCGCATCGAAAGCGCCCTTGGCGCTTAACGCCCATCTCCAAATGCCGCCCAACACGACCGTCGAGGAGCTCTTCAAGCGCTTGGACATCAATGGCAACGGCATGCTCTCGCTCGCGGAGCTCGACAAGGCCGTCGTTGAGCTGTGGCCCAACCTCAACAATAAGCCAGCCGTCATGCGTGCCTACAAGGCCGCAGACGTCAACAAGACGGGATGGATCTCCCGTTCAGAATTCATGTTCTTTCTACGAGCGATTGTCCACTATGTGAATCTCTTCAAGGCTTTCTCCGCAGTCGATGCGTCGGGTGACCGGCGCATCTCCATCGGTGAGTTCCTGCGGGGTGCGTCGGCGATCGGTGTGCGGCTGCCCGAGGGCGAACTCAAGCGCCTGTTCACCGCCATCGACAAGAACGGTGGTGGGTTGATTTTGTTCGACGAGTTTTGTGCGGTGCTTTCACAGCTTGCGGCGCGGCAAGAAGCGTGACATCAGACCGAACGAGAGCGCTCCGATAGGCCTAGTCGCGCACCCACGGAATGGGTGAATGGCCTGGGTCATCAGGGAGTGCTCTCCTTCCTCTTCTCCTCCTCCTCCTCCTCGTGTATCGCTCAATAGTGAGCACCCAAACACATTCTTTTCTTCCGGTTGGTGGCCCGCCACCTCCCTGTGAGGCGCTTCCGGCGTCGGAGGCACTGTGTGATTGTACTCCCTCCTAATATGTCAAGAATCGCCCAGTCAACAGTCGACCTTGATAGCACTTGGATGAAGTGGATGTGTCTTCTTTTTGTTTTTGATCATCCATGTAGAACCTAGTGGGGAGTTTCGCGCGCCCATCTGAATCCATGTCCAAACGTGAGCGGTCTCCCGTTCAGTTGGGAGAGGAGCGTTGGAGCGCGTCAGCGGACGCGAGCAGCCGCCGTTTTTACCGCGACGACGACGACGTCGGCATCAACGAGGACTCGGACGGTGCACTGACATCGGGTCCCCGGTCGGTCGTGTCGCCCTCGCCCGTCCATCCGAGCACTTCCCCCCCGGGATCCCTGCGGCCAGTGGCCCAGCGCCACGCCTTCGCCCGTCAGCGTGGAGAAGACAACTGGCAGCGCATCCAGGCAGCTGCCGGGCTTGGCGACAGCGGCATGCTCGTGACGGACCCCGCCTCGAGAGGCAGCATGCCGCGCATCGAGGTCCTGGTCAACCGGGAATTGTCGCCGCCCTTCTTCACGTCGCAAAGCGGTCAGAAAGTCTTCCTATCGCGCCAGATCACGGTGGTGCTGCCTGTCAAAGATCCTAAGTGTGACTTTGTGATCATGGGTCAAAAGGGCTCGGACGCGCTGCGTGCCCACAAGCTGAAGCGAAACGAGGCGAGGTCGATGCGCGACGCATTGGACGTGGCGGACTCTGATATGTCCAAGGCCGTAGGGTCGTCGACGCCGCGTGACGGCAGCGGTCTCGAGGCCGAAGCCGCACGGCTGCGCGGCAAGCTCCAGGCCGCCAGCGGAGTCACTTCGCCAGCAGCAACTCGTTCGCAGTCCACCACCACATCGGCGGGAGCGGCACTGGACCAACAGTTGCAACCCACCCGACCCAGCATGTCAGCGCAGGGCGGACCGTCGCACGTGGCGACAATCTTGGAAACTCGGCAGGCGCTGCAGGCGACTCGCCGGGGGCTGCCCATTGCCGCTGCCCGCGACGATTTGCTCGCCGCCATTCGCGAGAGCGATGTGCTGGTCGTTGCCGGCGAGACTGGTAGCGGCAAAACCACGCAGCTGGTGCAGTACCTCTACGAGGCGGGTTACGCCCGGGCGAACGGCATGATGATCGGCTGCACGCAGCCGCGTAAGATGGCGGCTGTCAGCGTCGCTCATCGAGTCAGCCAAGAGGTTGGCTGTCAACTGGGCACGACCGTTGGTTACGCCATTCGGCTCGAGGACTGCTCGGGGCCGCAGACCAAGATCCGATTTTTGACCGATGGCATCTTGCTGCGAGAGTTGATTGGTGACCCCGATGCGTCCAAGTACTCCGTTGTGATTCTCGACGAGGCCCACGAGCGGTCCGTCAACACCGACGTGCTACTCGGCGTCCTCAAAACGGTCCTGCAGCGACGAAGTGACTTTAAGCTCATTGTGACGTCCGCCACGCTCGACATCGGTCGCTTCGCCAAATTCTTTCACGACGCCCCCACGCTGACCGTGCCTGGCCGCACGTTCCCGATTACGTACGAGTGGGAGCGCAGCCCCGTCGCCGACTACGTCGACATGGCGGTCTTCCGCGCCATTGAAGTGCACTTGCGGCGGGAGCCCGAGGGCGACATTCTCATGTTCATGACGGGGGAGGACGACGTGGAATGCACGTGTCAGATGATTCGCGACCGCCTCGTCGAACAAATCGGCCCGGAGCGCGCCGCAACGCTCATCGTGCTGCCGTGCTTTTCGCTGCTTCCGTCGCAGGAGCAGCTCCGCATCATGGCCCCTTCCCCGCCCCCGCCGTTCCGCAAGTGCATCGTCGCCACGAACATCGCGGAAACATCGATGACCATTGACGGCATTCGCTACGTCATCGACTGCGGTTACGTTAAAACGAAGGTCTTCAAGCCGAACCTCGGCATCAACGCACTGCAAGTGGTCCCCGTGAGTCAGGCGCAAGCTAAGCAGAGGGCTGGTCGCGCGGGGCGCACGTCGGCCGGCGTGTGCATTCGTCTCTACACCGAATACCAGTACTTGCACGAGATGTTGGAAGCGCCGGTACCGGAGATACAACGCTCGAGCGTCGAAGGTGTCGTCTTGCTGTTAAAGGGGCTCGGTGTCAAAGACCTTGCAGAATTTCCGTTTCTCGACCCGCCTCCGCAGCCGAGCCTCGAAGGCGCGCTGTTTCACCTGTGGCTGCTCGGTGCCGTGAGCGACGTCGGGGACATCACTCCGGAGGGGCGAACCTTGGCCGACCTACCCTTGGAGCCGCCACTTGCCAAGGTCCTCGTGGCCGCCGCAGCCACCAACGCGGACTGCCTCAACGCGTGTCTGAGCATCGCGGCTATTCTGAGTGTCGACGCACGGTCCGTGTTCACCCTGCCGAAGGGTCGCGAAGAGCAAGCTATGGCGAGCCGCGAGAAGTTCTTCGCACCGGAGTCGGATCATCTGACGTTGCTTAACGTCTACGATCAGTTTACCGAAAATGGCTGCAATCGGCAGTGGTGCGACACCCACCACTTGGCCTACACCGCCCTTCGTCGGGCGGCGGACGTCCGAGCGCAGCTTGCGGACCACTGTCGGCGCCTCCTTGCCACGGCGGCCTCCTCCTCGTCGAAGGCGACTCAGGTCGACACGGCTGACCTCGTCCGAAAGGCCTTCTGCAAAGGATACTTTGCGCAGGCTGCAAGGCGGCGGACGTTCACCGAGTTCACGTCGCTCATTACCGGCGTGCCCTGTGAATTGCACCCAAGCTCCGCGCTTCAATGTGCGGGGAGCGTGCCGGACTACGTTGTCTACAACGACTTTGTTCTGACCACGAAGGAGTACATGAGCGTCGCCACGGCTGTGGAGCCTTCGTGGCTGGTCGAGGCGGGGAGGGGCTTGTTCACGCTGCGCGGTGGCAGCGGGCCCGCCGATCACCAGAGCATGTTAAGGGCCGAACAACTCAAAGCGGCCAGCAGCGTCATGGACGGTGCTCCGCAGCAGCTCGCACGCTACGTGCCCCGGAGGAAATAATCCTGCTGCGTGTCCCAGATCGTTGACTCTGGCGAACATGGCCGACCCTTTTTCCGGGCATCGGCAAGGAATTCGGCAGGCAGACACGCTCCTTCGCAAACCCCCGAGTTGTTTGAAGTCACAAAAGTTCCTGTTCTTCCCCTACTCGATAGAGAATCAGGCAATGCACGCTGCGCAGTCACCACCGGCGATCGCGCGACGGACGCACTTCGTCAGCCCTCTGGCCAACGCCGATGACCTCGACAACGTCACCATCAGCGAAGCGACCACGGACGTCGTGGAGCCGCCGGACGTGCTCGACACGGCGACGCAGCGGCACGCGGACGCGCTTGGGCTGCTGGTCATGTCTGTGTACGGCGACCTCCGAAAGACTCGCATGTGCCCTCATCTCGTCCTACCGGTATCCTTCTTGGACGGTGCGGACCTGCGTTGGATCGCGACGAACCCGGCGGGAAGTGCATCTGACGACGCGAATTGTGACTCAGGAAGTGGTGTCAGAGCAGCAACGCGTAGTGCGACGTCGGGGCTCCCGCGTTCAGTTTCCGTCTCCCCCCGACCCGTGGGCGCGAAGAACCTGTCGGCATTTTTGGCGAACAGGGGTCAGACCGTCGTCATTGACTCCCCGCGTTCGTTGCTCATTTTGTTGAGAAACGGCGAAACCGTGGAGTCCCTTCGTCGCGCGGGAGACAGCATCAACGAGGCGAAGCGCATGCGGGTGATCGACATGCTGCAGCAAGAGTACCTGTCTTTCACGAAGCTATTCAGCCAGCGATTCTTCGTGCGGCACATCCAGGACGCGGGGAAGACTCCGTCATCGCCAACAAAGGAAACGGTGTCCCTCACGGGCAGCACGTCGGTCTCTCCATTCGGTAGCACTAAGCGTTGCGTCCCGGAGGCCGAATTGCCAGCGAACGGCAGGCCGGGCGGCGGCTCACCTTCCCACCAGCGCAAACCACGGGCGTTCACCGCGGCCGATTTGAAGCACCTCCAGGCGCACCGCGACCGGCTCGTCATCATGTGGGGCATGCGTCAGCAAGAGCTCGCCGAAGAGGCCTACGTTGTCCAGCGCGTCAAGGAAACCATTCAAAAGGCAAGATCGACATCGGCTCGGTCTGGAAGCCCTGGTAGTGGGGGGACACGCTCCAAGCATGACCCAGCGGTGTCGCCATTGCCGTCGCCTACTGCCGGGGAAAAGAAGTCGCCCGAGGGAGTCCTCCCGAGACCGGCCGCCGCAGTGGTCATGAGTGACGACACTAAGAAGCCGCCACGGTCGACGGGGAAAAGTGCCCAAGTGGACGCGGCTCGCCAGGAAGCGGCCAAACGCTTCGCGGAACGCATTTCCTCCGTGGAGGATGCGCTGCGAGAAAAGGAGCATCGCGCGGCCGCCGCCATCGCCAAGGTGAAGACCCGCCTGCACCACCAGCAACTCGCGCATGCGAGCCGAGCTCGCAGCGTGCTCGATGTCAACAGCCGCATGCTCAGAAACCAAGAGTACGAGCGCCTGCTAAGCATTCAGGCGCAAGAGGCCGAGGCGGCCGCCGAGCGACAGCGCCGGGAGGCCGACAAGGCGGCATCGACTGACGCCCGCCACCGTTACAAAGAGCGCCGCACGCTGGAGTACGTCACGCGAAAGTGCGTGGAGCAGGGCGCGTCGGCCATCGAGAAGAAGCTCGCCGAGCAGGAACACGCGGCGCAAACGTTGCCCCTGCGGCAGCAACGCAAGCTGCAAGAGGGGTCGCGCGCCGAGCTGCTGCGCCGCATTGCGGAAGAGGACCGCTTGCTCGCTCAATGGACGGCGGCCATCAGCCGCGAGGCGACGGCAGACCGGCTCCGTGGGAGTGCACCTCCTCCTCTCTGACCTCCGCGCTCGCCGCAACGTTTCGGGCTCAGCGTCGTCGTGTATTGCTCAACAGTCAGTTCACCCCTCCGTGTACGACGCGTTCCGTGCCAGGAGTCACCCTTCCTCGTCGTAACATGTGTCCCCGCAAATGAGGTGAGAGTCAAATGTTGTTGTTTTATCGCGCGCACACAGCCGCGGTTGACAGTCGGAAAGAAGGGGACATCGCGACGCACGGTCATGGACGAAGATGAAGCCCTCTTGCTGAGTGCGCCGCCGGCGTCGCCTAACGTCACGAAATTTGTCCCGAAGGCGAAGACCCCGTCGTCTTCAGTCATCTCCAACAGCCCTTCCGTGGCTGTCGTGGATTCGCCCCCGATCCCCACGTCTTCGCTTTCGCCTGCGGCGTCGAAGCAAGCAGCGGGTCCGGGCGCTGCAACCGTAGGCCGACTGGCCGGTGCAAAGCGAGCAGCCTCGCCTGGAAGAATCGCACCAGTGCCATGTGCAAACCCGCTAAGCGCTACTCAGAGCAGTCCGCCGCATCCCGTCGCTGCGGCTTCTGGTCCCGTTCTGCGCACAAAGGGGGGCGATGGGATGGCTAAACTCGCGTTGCTGACTTGCGGGGCCACTGGCGTCACGGTTGTCAACACGGGAGCGACGTTCGCAACGACGCCGAAGGCCGCCAAGCTGGCCCGTGTGGAGTCTGTCGCTGAGGTCGCCAAGCTGGCCCGCGTGGAGGGGGCCGCTGCTCAGTTCTCCCCTGGTGGGGGAGGCAGCGAGACGCCGCCCCCGTTGCGCGCTCAAACTTGCTGCCCTGTTTCAGAATCGGCGCCCCGGCCCACACCTACCAGCCCCTTCATTAGCTCGTCGGCTCCTGCGACGAAGACACCGCAGCCCCCCGTCGTGCCGCGGACGCAACCGTCGATCGAGGCGTTTTTCAGCAAGTTCAAGCGTCCGAGTTGACGTCTGACGAGTCCGAAGGATAATCCGTCAAGTCAGAATAGCATACCTTCCATACACCGTGTCTCACACACACACATAGATGGTTCGCGTTCGGTTCCAACCCGGGTATTCATCAACAGACCGAGCAGTCGTCCCTTGATCATTTGCGATGTTTGCTTCAAGTCTCACAGACAGCTAAGAGAAGTCTAGTGTCTCCCTCTGAACACAACGCATTTCGGAACTGCGCAAAACCGACGAAGTACACACTGATCGAACTCCCCTTGCCTACTTCTTCAGCTCCCGGCGTGATGCTTGCTCACGTATTCCGACTGGGGCGGTCTGCCACCAGGGCCGC
>ERZ1292630.5450-Hain-H41-02um-R3-5450-length-10431-cov-4_pt1 | contig 10431 bp, 4 predicted proteins | sample MGYA00564408_ERZ1292630 | MGnify/ENA primary metagenome ERZ1292630 (study PRJEB36523, sample SAMEA6512641) | groundwater metagenome | collected 2019-01-08 | study: AquaDiva: Metagenomics assemblies of 32 groundwater samples
GGTCCGTATCTGCCAATCACCACTTTCACACGCCTGTCTTCTTCCCAACTCTTAATATGTTTTTCTTTGTCTTTCTGTATTTTGACTTTCAAAATTTCAATTGCTTCTTCTAATGTTACTAAGAAGGGATCAAATCTTTTTGGCAGGGAAGCATTCGTTGTTCCATACTTTAAATAATTTCCAAAAAATCCTTTTGCCACAATCACATCTTTCCCTTCGTACGGACCAATATTTTTCGGCAAGTGCGGTTCGCTCATAATTTCTCTCACACGATCAAAAGTTATTGTGTAAGGGTCTTCGGTTTTTGGCAGTGAAGTGTACGCGTTCTTATGCTTAATATACGGGCCAAACCTGCCGATACTGATAATCAAATCATCATCTTCATACTTCCCAAGATTGCGCGGAAGCTTAAAAAGGTCGAGCGCTTCTTCGAGCGTAATAGTATCAATCATCTGTCCTTTCCGCAGGGAAGCGTACTTAGGTTTTTCCTTGTCGTTCTGGTGACCAATCTGCGCCATCGGTCCAAATCTTCCCACGCGCACAAGCACCTGTTTTCCTGATTTTGAATCTTTACCCAAGACCCTTTCTCCCGATGCTCTCTCCGAATCCTCGGTGGTTGATTCAACTGTTTTATGAAAGGGAACATAAAATTCTTTGAGCATTTCTTTCCATGATAATTTTCCCTCAGCAATTTCATCAAACTCTTCTTCCACATAAGCGGTGAACTTGTAATCCATTATCTGTGGAAAATACTTTTCAAGAAAATCATTTACAATCATCCCGATATCGGTGGGATATAATTTCCCCTTTTCCGCTCCGGTGATTTCAGTTTTTGTTTCGGAAGAAATAGTTCCATCCTTCAAAAGAAAAGTAGTGTATTGCCTTTCTTTTCCTTCCCGCAGTTCTTTCACCACATAATTGCGTTTTACAATAGTAGAAATTGTTGGAGCGTAAGTAGAAGGTCTGCCGATGCCAAGCGATTCTAACTTTTTTACCAAACTTGCTTCTGTGTATCTTGCTGGCGCTTGCGTGAATCTTTGTGTTGCGGAAATTTCCTGCATAGAAATTTTTTGCCCACCTATTACAGCAGGAAGAATTCCATCTTCGTTTTCCTCTTCATCATCGCTTCCCTCCATATACACTTTCAGAAATCCATCAAACAAAATAATTTCTCCTGTGGCGATAAAATTTATTTCGTCATTGCGAGGGCTCTTGCCCGAAGCAATCTCATTGCTGGGAGATTGCTTCGATCCGCTCGCAATGACGTTAATAGTGATAACTGTTTTTTCAAGTTCTGCATCTGCCATTTGCGAAGCAACAGTTCTTTTCCAGATTAGTTCATATAATTTACGTTCGCGGTCATCCACCGAATCAATCGTACGGTTGCTCAAAAATGTTGGGCGGATTGCTTCGTGCGCTTCTTGTGCGTTTGCAGATTTTGTGTGATACTCTCTCTTCTTCCAATAATTAATTCCAAACACGCGTTGAATTTCATTTTTGGTTGCTGTGAGCGCAAAACCCGAAAGAGTTACAGAGTCCGTACGCATATAAGTTATTTTTCCATCCTCATACAAACTCTGAGCGATGCGCATCGTCTGAGAAACGGAAAAGCCGAGTTTTCTGCTCGCTTCCTGCTGAAGGGTGGAAGTTGTGAAAGGTGCAGCAGGAGTTCTTCTCGATGGTTTCTTCTCAATATTTTTTATGAAGAAGTTTGCTCCTTTAAGTTTTTCTAAAAGTGCTTTTGCTTCTTCTTTCGTTTTTAATTTTTCAGAGATATCGGCTTTGAAAGAAGTTGCTTTACCATTTTCATCTGTAACAGAAAAAACACCTGTTACCTTATAATAGGATGTAACCACGAATTCATTTATCTCGCGTTCGCGTTCCACTAATAATTTAACTGAAACTGACTGAACTCTTCCCGCGGAAAGTGCCGGTCGGACTTTTTTCCATAGGATTGGTGAAAGTTCATAGCCGACCAATCTGTCGAGAATTCTGCGTGCCTGCTGAGCATCCACTAAATTTCTATCAATACTGCGCGGATTTGCAAATGCTTCCTGTATCGCTGTTTTCGTTATCTCGTGATAAACAATGCGTCTGGTTTTTTTCTCATTGAGATCAAGCGCTTCCAACAAATGCCATGCGATGGCTTCCCCTTCTCGGTCTTCGTCTGTCGCAAGCCAAACAATTTGTGCTCCCTTCGCAATTTTTGATAATTCGCTGACGACATGTTTTTTTTCAGGGGATATAACGTAAGCAGGTTCAAATCCTTTTTTAACGTCAACGCCCATTTCTTTCTTGGGAAGATCGCGGATGTGACCCACGCTCGACTTTACAATATATTCATCACCCAGAAACTTTCCAATAGTTTTTGCTTTTGCCGGTGACTCAACGATTACGAGATTTTTTGCCATAAATAAGTTGCAAAGAAAAACAAATTTTATGTACGAAAAATATATTGATTTTTTAAAAACTATTTTCTCCTATGAAAAATGGTAGAAAAAATAATTTTTAAAAGTAGCTAAGTCCATAATATTGAAAAGATGTTTACTTTTACCTTTAAATTATTTTACGAGCGAATCCTTCATGGTTGAAAAATCCGAAAATATCAAGCCATTATTAAAGTTATTAGGATTCCAGCCGGAAGAAAATTCTCAGGGAATTTATTATAAAAAATACAGCTCCCATAAGAATTATATAATCAAAATTAATCTCGATAAAGAAGAGATTGATTATGGCACTAAAATAACTCTTGGAGATAAAACCACCTCTAATTTTAAAGCGAGCGAAAATTTTGTTGTGTTAGAATGTGTTAACAGACTACTTGAAAAGGGGTATTCTCCCGAAAATCTCAAATTAGAAAAAGATTATCCTCTCGGTCATAAAACCAAAGGCAAGTTAGATATACTCGTTACCGATAAAGATGGAAAAACCTATTTAATGATTGAGTGTAAAACTTGGGGTGTTGAATACGATAAAGCAACAAAAAAAACATTAAACGATGGCGGTCAATTGCTTTCCTATTTTCAACAAGACAAATCATCAAAATTTCTTTGCTTATACGCTTCGAAAATTGAGAATAACACTATTGCATACAAAAACGGAATTATAAAAGTTGAAGAAGGGTTTTTGCACGCTACAAATACGCAAGAGGTTTTTGAAAAGTGGAATAAAAATTTAAAACTCAATGGCATTTTTGAAGAAGGAATAGAAAAATACCATATAACTCCAAAAGCTTATATCCTGAACCAATTGTATGATATTACATACGAAATAAGCAGTATAATTTTTAATCAATTTGAAGAAATTCTAAGACGAAATGTAATATCCGATAAACCCAATGCTTTCAATAAATTCATTGCTCTTTTCATTTGTAAAATTGTTGATGAGAAAAAAAAGAAAACAGAACAATTGGAGTTTCAATGGTTAGATGATGACACCCCCGAAAAATTACTTATCAGATTAAATGATTTGTATAGATCCGGAATGAAAAGCTATCTGGATAAAACTATTACCGATTATAGCGATAAAGACGTAGATGACGAGTTTAATTATTTAGATGCATCTGTAAGGGGTAACATAAAAAAAATGTTTGCCCGAATGAGATTAGAAAAAAACAATGAATTTGCTTTTAAAGAAGTGTTCGATAATCAAACATTTCTTGAAAATGCAAAAGTGGTGAAAGAGATGGTGCAGATGCTCGAAAAATACAGGGTTCGGTACAATCGCAAACACGATTATCTCGGTGCTTTTTTTGAATTACTTTTAAATACTTCGCTAAAACAAGAAGCCGGACAATTTTTTACTCCTGTTCCCGTAGCTCGTTTTATTATTAATTCCATTCCTCTTAAAGAAATGGTGCTTCAAAAAATAAAAGACAGAAGAGATGAAGATATACTTCCTTATGCCATTGATTATGCTTGCGGAAGCGGACACTTCATCACCGAGTTGATGGATCAAATGCAAATTATTATTAATGAAATAGCAACAAAGGATGACTACGATGCAGAAACTGAACGCACTCTAAAAAGCTGGACACTCGACCAATTCAAATGGGCAGAAAAATATATTTATGGAATTGAAAAAGATTACCGACTTTTTAAAACCGCTAAAGTGGCTTGCTTTTTAAACGGTGATGGATTGGCAAATATTGTAAATGCGGATGGATTGGCTGCTTTTAACCACGATGAAGGGTATAGGGACAAACTAATTATTTCAGCAAAAAATAATCCTAAAGATAACGAACAGTTTGAAGTATTGGTTTCTAACCCTCCTTATTCAGTATCAGCATTTCGTAATACGATAGAAAAAAGCGGGGCAACCTCTTTTGAGCTTTATAACCGGCTTACAAGCCAAAGTTCTGAAATAGAAAGTTTGTTTATTGAACGCAGCAAACAACTTTTGAAAGAAGGCGGATGTGCAGGTATCGTTTTGCCAAGCAGTATTTTAAGCAACACAGGTATTTATTCGGATGCACGAGATATATTACTTAAATATTTTAAAATTATTGCTATTACCGAGTTTGGTTCAAATACTTTTATGGCTACCGGAACCAATACGGTGGTGCTGTTTCTGCAACGAAGAAATAATTATGATTATCAGCGAATAGAGAAAAGCATTGATGTTTTTTTTCAAACACAAAAAGATAATACAGCTAATGGTATTGAAAATATTTTCAGCAAATATGTCGCTCATGTTTACAAAATCATTTCGCTGGGCGATTACCTTTCATTGGTAAATAAAAAACCAAATGAAAAAATGAAGGAGAACGAACTTTTTAAAGATTATCACAAAGATTTTTTCAATTCCACTTTTGTAAAGAACCAGATTAAGAAACCTGAATTCAAATCAAAATCCGAAGCAGAAAAGCAATCAGAATTAGACAGGATGTTTTACTCGGATGTGTTGGTAAAAGAAAAAGAAAAACTTTTATTTTTTATTTTAGCGTATCCTCAAAAAACACTTTTAATAAAAGCCAACCCTGACGGAAAAAATGAAACCGAAAAGGAATTTTTAGGTTATGAATTCAGCAACCGCAGGGGACATGAAGGTATAAAACCTTATGGAGCGAAAACCATACCGGAAACCACCAAGATGTATGATGAAACCAATTTGCTTAACCCCGAAAAAGCAAATACTTATATCTACAATGCTTTCTTGGGAAATGAAATAACGATTAGTGAAAATATGCAAAAGCATATCAACCAACAAAATTTGGTTGACATGATTAATTTTGACAGAGTTGTTTTTGAAAAATCTATCTCATTATCTGTTAAAAAAAAAGCAATTGATTATTTTGAAATATGGGGAACTAATAATTTAATTTCTCTTAATGAAATTGCTCTAATTTTAAAAGGCAAATCAATTACAAAAACTGAAACTAAACAAGGTAAAATTCCTGTGATTGCCGGAGGAAAAGAACCTGCATATTTTCATAACCAAGCCAATCGAAAAGGTGATGTAATAACAATAAGCGCATCTGGCGCCAATGCTGGTTTTGTGAATTTCTTCACCCAAGATATTTTTGCTTCTGACTGCAATACGATACAATCAAAAGATGAAAATATTATCTCAACAAAACTTCTATATTGCTACCTTACTAATATTCAACAATTGATTTATAAACTTCAAAGAGGTCAGGCACAACCACATGTTTATGCAGGTGATTTAGAAAATATTAAAGTTCCTCTTCCACCCAAAAATATCCAAGAAAAAATTGTAAAAGAAATTGAAGCGATTGAGAAAAAAGAAAAAGATGGGAATGAAAAAATCAATAAACTAAAAGTTGAAATAACAGAAAAATCAGCATTAGCTTTTAAAAAATACAAGGAGCAAAAAATAGAGCATATTGCTTTGATGTTAAGAAGGGGTAAATCTACTTCTTATGGCAATTCTAAAATTCAAATTATCAAATCAGGTCAAGCAAGAGGATACACTTCTTTTGATTTCTCAACTAAATTTTTTGTACAAGACGATTTTGTTTCAGATGAGAGAAATTTACTAAAAGGAGACATCTTGATAAATTCCACTGGTGTTGGCACAGCAGGAAGAGTAACACTTTTTGAATTATATGGTGATTTTGTTGTAGATAGCCATGTTACTATTGTAAGGTTAAATAAAGAAAAAGCACTTCCGAAATTTGTTTTATACTCTTTAGCACATATCGGTTTTAAAAATATTGAAAAAATGGCAGTTGGTCAAAGTGGTCAAATAGAATTGTCTTTGTCAATTATTAATAACATCAAAATCCCTCTTCCATCGATCACCGAACAAAGTAAAATCGTTTCAGAGATAGAAAAAATAGAAATCAAAATTGCTGAGTTCACAAAGCAATTAGCAAATATCGCATCAGAAAAAAATGCTATTCTGAAAAAGTATTTGTAGGTGGTTCGTTTTTGAAATCGCGCAAAATTATTTTCTTACCAACTTTGCAACACTTTCCACATGCGCTGTATGCGGAAACATATCAACGGGTTGGACTTTTTCTACAAAATACTTCTCATTCATCAGAGAAATGTCTCTCGCTTGAGTTGCAGGATTGCAACTGACATAAATTATTTTTTCAGGAGAAATTTCAAGAATCTTTTTAACGACATCCTCGTGCATACCCGCACGCGGAGGATCGGTAATTATTACATCCGGCTTGCCGTGTAGAGAAATAAACTCATTATTCAAAACATCTTTAATATCTCCCGCGAAAAATTCGGTGTTGGAAATATTATTTATCTGTGAATTTATTTTTGCATCCTCAATGGCTACATTGATGTATTCTATGCCAATTACTTTTTTTGATTTTCTTGCCACAAAATTTGCAATAGTGCCGGTTCCAGTGTATAAATCGTAAACCGTTTCATTTCCTTTCAACTCCGCAAAATCACGAGTCACTTTATAAAGTTCAAATGCCTGAGCGGAATTTGTCTGAAAAAAAGATTTCGGGCTAATTCGAAATTTTAACCCTTCCATTTCTTCTTCAATAAAATTATTTCCTGAAAAAGTTTTTACTTCCAAATCAAAAATTGAATCGTTCTTCTTAGGATTGATGACGTATTGCAAAGAAGTTATCTGCATAAAATTTTCAGAAAGATGTTTCAGTAATTTTTCTCTTGATGGTTTATCCTCATAAAAAAATACCACTATACCCATCCACTGCCCGGTGGAGGTATTCCTTATTATAAGATTACGCAGAAAGCCAGTTTGCTTTCTTATGTCATAAAACTCTAATTTATTTTCAAGTGCGTATTTTTTTACTTCCAACCGAATTGCATTGGATGGGTCTTCCTGTAAATGACATTGTTCAATATCTAAAACTTTATCAAATAGTTTTGGAATGTGAAAACCAAGTCCGGAATGAGAAATTGAGTTTGAGGTGGATGATAATGTTAATGAGAGTTCATCTTTTGTAAGCCATTTTTTGTTGGAGAAAGTAAATTCGAGTTTATTGCGATAATTGAAAATATTTTTAGATGGAACAATTAAATGGAACTTACTTGTTTCAATGGACAGATGACCAATTCTTGTCAAAGCATCCGCAACATATTTCTGCTTGTAAAATAATTGAGTTTCATAATTTAAGTTCTGCCACTTGCAACCGCCACACGTTCCAAAATGTTTGCAGACGGGTTCGGTTCTTTTCTTAGAATATTTTTGATATTGAATTACTTTTCCTTCACGATAATTACTTTTCTTTTTCGTGATTTCAATATCCACCACATCGCCTGGTACCGCAAAATCAATGAAACATACAATATTATTCACGCGCCCGATTCCTTTTCCTTCCGTGCTTATATCGGTGATTTCTACATTCTGAAATGTTTGTCTTGTCTTCATCGAAACAAAGTTAGCAGGATAAGTTTCGTACATTCGCACTTCAATTTTTACGAATGGAAACGATGACAGAAAAATCAATTTCGAAAAAGGCAATGGAGTTGGAAAACTATTATGGCGCTCATAACTACCATCCTATTCCTGTTGTGCTTGACCGGGGCGAAGGGATTTTTGTCTGGGATGTGGAAGGGAAACAATATTTTGATTTTCTTTCTGCTTATTCTGCCGTGAACCAAGGGCACTGTCATCCAAAAATTGTAAAAGCATTAACTGAACAGGTAAAGAAACTTACGCTTACCTCGCGCGCATTTTATAATTCTTCTCTGGGCGAATACGAAAAATTTATCACACAGTATTTCGGATATGAAAAAGTTCTTCCTGTCAACACAGGAGCGGAAGGGATTGAAACTGCACTGAAACTTTGTCGCAAATGGGCATACCAGAAAAAGGGAATTGCTCCAAACGAAGCAAAAATAATTGTGTGCGAAGGCAATTTTCATGGACGCACTATCACTATTATTTCCGCTTCAACCGACCCTGATGCTAAAAATAATTTCGGTCCATTCACTCCGGGAATTATTGTCATCCCTTATAATAATGTAGAAGCGCTGACAAACGCTTTGAAAGATACAAATGTCGCAGGATTTTTAGTTGAGCCAGTTCAAGGCGAACGAGGAGTTGTGATTCCTGACGAAGGATATATTGCTAAATGTTTTGACCTCTGCAAAAAAGCAAATGTGCTGTTTATTGCGGATGAAATTCAAACAGGTCTCGGCAGAACAGGAAAACGTTTGTGCTGTGACCATGAGAATGTTCGCCCGGATATTTTGATTCTCGGGAAAGCGCTTTCGGGAGGCACAATGCCTGTGTCTGCTGTTCTCGCTGATGATGAAATTATGCTTTGCATCAAACCCGGAGAACACGGCTCCACATACGGTGGAAATCCGCTCGCATGCAAAGTGGCGATGGCTTCGATTAATGTGTTGGAAGATGAAGGCATGTATGAGAATTCTTATCGTCTTGGAAAACTTTTACTCAACGAATTGAAAAAAATACAAAGCGAAAGAAGCGATATTGTTTTAACTGTTCGCGGAAAAGGATTGTTTGCTGCCATTGTCATCATAGAAAGAAAAAATAAAACAGCATGGGAACTTTGTCTTGCGCTGAAAGAAAACGGATTGCTTGCCAAACCTACTCACGGAGATATCATCCGCCTTGCGCCTCCTCTCCTCATAACTGAAAAACAGTTGATGGAATGTGTTTCTATTCTTAGAAAAGTTATCCTTTCTTTTTAGATTTATCAGTTACAAATACCCAGTTCTCTGTTCGCTGGGCAAAAATCCTGCTCCATTCTGTATTGCCTATAAAATGATTCATCTGTTTGTAAAGATGCGCTCCTTTATCTCTTATTTTTTCGTTATAGATAACGAGATTGTAAAACAAAATGCCATCATCAGCCAATAAATTACCTGCTGCGGAAACAAAAGTTTCATCCAAAAACTTTTCAGGAATATCTATATCAACAAAAACATCCATCGCTATCAAATCAAATTTTTTATTACACCGCTGAACAAAATCATAAGCATCTTCGCAGTGAAGTGAAAGATTTTTGTACTTCTCAATGAAAAAATATTTTTTTGCCAATTCAATAACGGCTTCGTCCTTCTCCACTCCGACAATTTCAAGATTCTTATTGTATTCATCCTGTAGAATACTCGCCACGCTTCCGCAGCCAAAACCGAGAATCAACGCAGTTTTAATCTCTCTTTGTTTGATTCCAAATCGCTTGAATACTATTTGAAAAACTTTGTGAAGTCCGCCAAAAGAATAATTTACATGGGCGGTATCGAGCATATATTTTCCGTTGGCGTAAAGAATTTCTATTTTTCCGCTCACCTTACTTTGTCTTTCTTCAATAACATGTGCGAAAAGAAAACTGCTGAGAAATCTGAATAGGTTCGCCACAGGAAATATTATAGAGGAAGTTTCTGCTGTTTTGCATGGTGAATGCTGGCGTTCAGTTCAAAGCCGAGCAGTATGACGAGCGAGTTAAAATAAATCCATAGCAGAACCACAAGCAGTGTTCCTATGGAACCATACAACTTATTATACTGACCGAAATTATTTACATAATAGGCAAATCCAACAGAGGTAAGAATCGTAAGAATGGTTGCAATCATTGAGCCGGCAGAAGTAAATCTCCATCGGCTTTTTCTGGATGTGCCCAGAAAATAAGTAAAAGAAATAAGAGAATAAAAAAGTCCAAAGAGAATAACAAACCTTCCTCCAAGAATTAAATAATAAGAGATATGTCCCTTCTCAAAAATTCTGTTGAGTGCAATCTCGCTAAAAATGATAAGCCCGATGGCAATGGTCAGCAGCAGTGTGGAAATAATTACAAGTAAGATTGAAACTAATCGCTGCTGAAAAGGAGTGCGTATTTCTATTTCATGATAGGTGGTGTTGAATGCTGTAATCAGCGCGTTGAATCCATTTGTGGAAAAATAAAGTGCGGAAAGAAATCCGATGGACAGGAGCCCTCCGCGCTGGTTCGTTACAATATCCATTATCGTATCCTTTGTTGCTTCATACGCATTATGCGGCATGAAT
>ERZ1292630.5451-Hain-H41-02um-R3-5451-length-10429-cov-9_pt1 | contig 10429 bp, 11 predicted proteins | sample MGYA00564408_ERZ1292630 | MGnify/ENA primary metagenome ERZ1292630 (study PRJEB36523, sample SAMEA6512641) | groundwater metagenome | collected 2019-01-08 | study: AquaDiva: Metagenomics assemblies of 32 groundwater samples
GCCTTGATCGTCCGCACTGCGATGTCCACCCCAACATCCTCCGCGCGCTCGGGGCCGGCCGCCCTGAGTTCGTCGATCATCTCCTGCGGGACTGACACGCCGGGAATATTGGCATTCATGAACTCGGCCATCTTGGCATTGCGGAGCACGAGAATACCTGCCAGCACTTTGGCCTTAAACGGCCGAACCGCCTGCATGAAAGACGCAAACTGCTCCGGATGGTAAATCGCCTGCGTCTGGAAAAACTTGGCGCCAGCTTTCACCTTCACTTCAAACTTGGCAAGCATGGGACCCAGCGGATCGGCTTCCGGCGTCACGGCAGCCCCGATGGTAAACTGCGTTGCCCCGTCCAACTTGTTCCCCGCAAAATCCCGCCCGTCATTGAGTCCTTGTACGAGCTGCATGACTTGGACGGAGTCCAGATCGTAAACCGGCTTGGCCTCTTTATGGTCTCCGACGGTCGGATAGTCCCCGGTGAGGCAGAGAATATTGCGGATACCGAGCATGGAGGCGCCCATGAGATCTGACTGGATGGCAATTCGATTCCGATCACGACAAGTCATCTGCATCACCGGATCATGGCCAAGTTCATAGAGGAGTCGGCAGACAGAAAGAGACCCGGCCCGCACCACGGCAGCCGTGTTGTCCGTCACGTTAACCCCATGCACACGCCCGACCAACTGCTTGGCATTCTCCAACACGCCAGAGATGTTGGTGCCTTTGGGAGGATTGTACTCAATCGTGACAGCAAACTGTCCCTGCTCGAGCACATCCTTCAACCGCCGAGGTTCTCGACTCATGTTTTCCATTCTACTCCTCCACCCCCACTCACAGCGGGAGGAAGAATGGGGCGCTCCCCCTGCGCGCATCGGACGAGCACAGCTTTATCGTGCGCGTTCTGCGAGCAAGGGAGCGCCCCATCTCTCCTACCGCATCCCCGCCATTCGCTTCGCAGACTCCACCGTGTTATCCAGCAGCATCGCAATCGTCATCGGCCCCACGCCACCCGGCACAGGGCTAATCCAACCCGCCTTCTGACTGACCGATTCAAAATCGACGTCGCCGCAGAGTTTCCCATCCGTCCACCGATTGGTGCCCACGTCAATCACGACCGCTCCTTCTCGCACCATGTCGGCCGTCACGAACTTGGCCTTCCCGATCGCGACGAGCAACAACTCCCCCTCACGACAGACCGCTGCCAGATCTTTGGTCTTGGAATGACAAATCGTCACGGTAGCGTTGCGCTGCAAGAGCATGAGCGCCAACGGCTTCCCGACAATATTGCTGCGGCCCAAGACCACCGCACGTTTACCCTCAATGCTCACACCGGTAGACTCGATCATCTTGATGACACCCTTGGGAGTGCAGGCTTCAAAGACCGGATTCCCTTCAACCAGCCTGCCAAAATTATAGGGATGGAACCCATCGGCATCCTTGTTCGGCGACACCGCCTCGAGGACCACCCGGCTCTCAATATGTTTTGGCAGAGGGAGCTGCACCAGAATGCCGTGAATCTTCGGATCGGCGTTTTTCTTCTCGATCAAGGCCAGCAACTCTGCCTGAGTCGTGCTGGCAGGCAACTTATGGTCGTCGATATAGATACCTGCCGCATCACAGGCTTTCTGTTTGCTCTTCACATACTGATGTGACGCGGGATCGTCGCCCACCAAAATCGTTGCGAGACCCGGCTTCATCCCGGTCTTCGCCAAAACCGCCGCCGATTCCGTTGCCAACCGCTCCCGTACTTGTAGCGCCAATGCTTTACCGTCGATTAATCGTGCTGCCACGGATTCCTCCTCCGTTGAGAGATCGTCAGGAAAAAACAAGGCACCATAGCAGGGCATTTTTGAGCAAGTCAACGACCCGAATGCGTGAAACCTGACGCGTGAGACGTGAGACGGAAGAAGGAATTATCCTTGCTCATCCTCTACCTCTCACGGCTCACCTTTCACACTTCACGTCTGTTTCTTGACAGGCTCCGAGCCTGGCAGCTACGATGCGTTCGTCAACCACGGCCAACAGCTATCTACCCTGTGAATAGAACCTCCTTCGTAATGTCCCTTCTGATACGCGTCATCAGCCATCCAGCGGCCTGGCTTATCTGGATCATACCCGTTGTGATCGTCAGCCCGCTCGACGCCCAGATCACCGTCACAGAACTGCAATCGCCCTATAGTTTCATCAACGATCCCATCGAGAAGGGCTATTTCATCTCCAGCGTCAACGGCGAAGCGGAGACTGCCGACAATAACGGATTCATCACCAAGCTCGATCCTCATGGCAAACTCCTTAATCTGAAATTCATCCAAGGCGGGAAGGGCGACGTCACCCTCCATGCCCCCAAAGGCATGGCCGTAGTGGGGCATGTGCTCTACGTGGCCGATCTCGATACATTACGGGGCTTTGACACCACCACCGGAAAGCCCGTCCTGGCGCTCACCATCCGAATGCCCGCTGCCTCGCACGCGGTGGTGCCACAGGCCTCGTTGAGCGACGTGACCTTCGATGGCAAGGGCCACTTGTATTGCTCCGATCAGAAAACCAATACGATCTACCGCGTCGATCTGGCCACCCAGACATTGTCCGTGCTAGTCACTGACCGAGCCCTGGCCGGCCCCTCAGGCCTTGTCGTCCATCCCAGGTCCGGACAGATCATCGCGGTGAGTTGGGACAAGGGCAAAATTTCCGAGATCTCGCCGGAAGGCGTGGTGACGGAGCTCTTCTCCAACGGATTCTTTTCCAGCCGCTTTCAGAATCTCCGCGGGGTGGATTTCGACCGTTGGGGCAACATGTACGTATCGGATTTCACGACGGGAAAAGTCTGGCGTATGAGCTGGGACAAGCGGTTTCAAGTCATCGCCGAATTCTTACCCTCACCGGGAGATCTAAGTATCGACCGTGCAAACAACCTCATCCTCGTTCCATATGAATTTGCCGACGCCGCCGAAATGAACGGACTCGAAACTCCCAGTGATGGGAAACCCAAACAGGAAAAACGGACGTTGGCGGACTATGGCTTCATCCCTCCACCACCGAAGCCGGCACCGGAAGGACCCGCAAAAAAATGAGTCAATGCGCCTATTGCACACAACGGAAAGGCAAGCGGCCTTGTCCCGCCTTGGCAGGGCTGATCTGTAGCCAATGTTGCGGTGAACACCGAATCGTGCGGGTCTCATGCCCCGCCGACTGCGTCTATCTCGAAACCGGGAGCGACTATCAGCAGAAGCGACTTGCCGTACAATTCATGCCGGTCCGTCGAAACTTCTATCGCGAACTGGCGGAGCTCGGCGGCGAGAAAGCCGTGGCCCTGTTCAATCTCGTCGAAGTGGTGATCTTTGGGTATTTCCAGGGACGCCGCGACGGGCAAGATGCGGAGATTGTGGCGGCGCTACAGGGCTTACGACGAACACTCAGCCCCCTCCATGTGCCAGCCGCACCGGCGCCGGTCTTCGCTGAGCATCTCAAGAAGGAGTACGACACGTTCAAGAAGCAGAACCCTCAGCAGATCGCTGACATGTCAGACGCACCGGAAATACTAGACCGTGCGATCGCCTTCGTCTCACACTTTTCCGGGACGGACTTTCAATCGCAACGGTTCCTCGGTGGGCTCGTCGGCTATGTGCGAGCCTACCATCCGGAGATTGCGGAACATCTGACCAAGCAACGTGAGCCGGGCCACATCATCTTGCCAGGACAACAGTTCATGCCGCCCCCGGCCCCTGAACAACATACCCACGACCCAGGGTGCCAGCACCACCACTAAAAATCGGTCATTACCCGCGAAGACGGCAGGCCACACACTATGAGCCAAGAAAAAGAACAAAAGTTCAGAAAAGCACGCCGAGTGGAGTTACATTGCACCATCGGATTTTCTTCAGGAGAGGTCGAAGGGGACGCCACGGTCACGAACATCTCGACCGCCGGCTGTCGAGCCGAGTCTGACATCAATATGGCGGAAGGGCTCGACGTCCAAGTCCTGCTTCACCTTCCAAACCAATCGCCGCCGGTCAGAGTCGAGCGGGCTGTAGTGCGTTGGGTCTCAGACAGCGCGTTCGGCCTCAACTTCATTCTCTTCTTTCCGTCCGAACGAGCCCGCCTCCGCACATTTATCGAGAACATCAAATAGCGCTCCCTCTTCCCCCTTCTACCTTCCACAAGCAGTGGGTCTCACGGACCCCAACGGCGCACATCGAGCGAGCACAGTCTGATTGTGGGAGCACGGGAGTCCGTGAGGCTGCGCTGCTACTCGACAATCGTCACCGCCATCTCAATCCGCTCGTTCGGCAAGTCGTGATCGTTTTTCGGCAAGCTCACGATCTTATCGGCGACGCCAAGGCCTTTGGTCACCTCGCCGAACACCGTGTACTTTCCATCGAGGAAGGGGGACGGCTCGACGACAATAAAAAACTGCGATCCCGCGGTGTCAGGCTCGTTCGCCCGCGCCATCGACACGATACCCCGCTTGTGCGGGATGTCACTGAACTCCGCTTTGAGCAAGATGGGATTGCCCTTTTCATCCTTGGGCCCACCCTGCCCATAGGTCTCTTTGCGCAGCGAGTTCTTGGTATTGGGATCACCGCCTTGGATCATAAAACCAGGGATGACACGATGAAAAATCGTCTCGTTGTAAAAACCTGATTTGGCCAACTTGATGAAATTCTCAACATGCTTCGGGGCCACATCCGGATATAACTTGATATGGATGTCCCCGAACTTGGTCTTGATAATGGCTTTCGGACCAGGGTCTGGCAGAAGAGCAACCGGTTTCACGTCGGCCTTCCCTCCACAAGCCGTGAGGAGGCTGAGGCTGATCGCAAAGAACAGCACGCACAGCACAAGCCTTCTCTGGGCGCCAACATCACCTGTCATGGTCCACCAACGTTGCATCGGTTACTCGACCACCACGACCGTCAGCTCCACCCGCTCCGTCGGAAGGTCCCGGTTGTTCCTCGGCGCACTGACAATCTTATCCGCCACATCCATCCCTCTCACCACTTCGCCGAAGACCGTGTACTGCCCATCGAGGAAGTTCGAATCCTTCACGACAATGAAGAACTGGGAACCGGCACTGTTGGGATCGCTCGTGCGCGCCATGGAGAGGATCCCTCGTCGGTGAGGAATCTCGTTGAATTCCGCCTTCAGCTTCTGGCTCGGCCCCCCCTGGCCATAGGTCTCCGGCTTGTTCGGATCTTTGGTGTTAGGATCGCCGCCCTGGATCATGAACCCGGGAATCACCCGATGAAAGATCGTGCCGTTATAGAATCCCGACTTCGCCAACGCGATGAAGCTTTCGACGTGCTTGGGGGCCTTGTCCGGAAAGAAGGCGATTTCCATCTCCCCGAACCTCGTTTTAATAATCGCCTTGGGACCTTTTGCCCCCTCCACTTTCCCCACCGGAGCCTTGTCGGCCGCGAAGAGTACGCCCATCCCTAACAGCAGGCTCCCGCCAAGCACAAGCATCATCGCCACCCTATTTGTCATGACTCTTCTATGCATCATCAGTCTCCTTGGAATAATAACTAATTTCGTTGCGAGGCCATCCTACCATGCCGACCGGATCAGGTCCCTACCTGTCGAAGGGCCTGCTTCGCCGCCTGTTGCTCTGCTTCTTTCTTGCTTCGCCCGGCCCCCACACCGACGACCTCGCCATGAATGGACAGTTCCACCTCGAATGACTTCTGGTGGTCGGGCCCTGTTTCTCGAACGGTCGCATAGCGGGGCAAGGTGTCATGCCGCTTTTGACACCACTCCTGAAACTGGGTCTTGTAGTCGCCCGCTCCCGGCTGCTCCTGCTGCGCGGCAATACTCGCAAGTTCCTCTGCGAAAATGTGGCGCGTCACCGTGCGGCTTGCATCGAATCCTCCGTCAAGATGAACCGCCGCAAGCACCGCCTCCATCGCATCGGCCAACAACGAGTCTTTCTCACGCCCCTTCGAACGGTCCTCCCCACGCCCGAGCTTGAGATGCTCCCCCAGTCCAAGCCGGCGGGCCACCTGCGCCAACGATGCTTCACTCACCAACTGCGCTTTTAGCTTCGAGAGGGTCCCCTCTGAAGACCTCGGCAACGCGGAGGCGAGATACTCACTCATCACAAGCGACAACACAGCATCGCCGAGAAATTCAAGCCGCTCGTTATGTTGAGGCGAAGCCGTTTTCTGTTCGTTGACGAGAGAGGAATGAGTCAGGGCTTCCTCGAGCAAGCCTAGGGCCTTGAATCGATAACCCAACGAGGATTGGAGCGAGTCGGCGGAGGAAGCCGAAGTCATAATGGCGAGTATATCCCTCGCACAGGCCTATTAGGCCTCAGGCTTTCTAAAGAGCAGGCAGGCATTGACCCCGCCGAACCCGAAAGAATTCGACAGCGCGACCGTCACCGCAGCCGGCCTGGCCCTGTGCGGAATATAGTCCAGATCGCATGCCGGATCCGGATGATCCAGGTTGATCGTCGGAGGAAGTATCCCGTGGTGAAGCGCCAGCACACTAAACACCGCTTCAATCCCACCGGCGGCTCCGAGTAAATGGCCGGTCATCGACTTGGTCGAACTCACCGGAATACGGTAGGCCTGCTCACCGAACACCTGTTTGATGGCCTTGGTTTCAATGGCATCCGCCATCGTCGAGGTTCCATGCGCGTTGATGTACCCGACCTGGTCCTTGCCGATACCGGCATCTTTGAGCGCCAGCTCCATGCACCGAACCGCGCCTTCTCCCTCTTCAGACGGAGCAGTAATATGGTAGGCGTCGCTGTTCATGGCGTAGCCGATGAGTTCGGCATAGATCCGAACCCCACGCCGACGCGCATGCTCCAGCTCCTCCAAGACCACGATTCCGGCGCCTTCGCCGAGCACGAACCCGTCGCGATCCTTGTCGAACGGCCGGCTCGCTTTCGTCGGGTCATCGTTACGAAACGATAAGGCTTTCGACGCCGCAAACCCTGCGACCCCCAACGGTGTAATAGCGGCTTCCGCCCCGCCGGCGATCATGACATCGGCATCGCCCGCCTGAATCAGTCGAAACGCGTCGCCGATACAGTGATTACCCGTCGCACAAGCCGTCACCGCGCAAGAGTTCGGCCCCTTGGCGCCCAGTCTGATCGCCACCTGACCTGAAGCCAGGTTGATGATGGTCATCGGAATGAAAAACGGCGAGACCCGCCCGGGGCCTTTCTCCTGCAGAATCTTGTGATAGTGCTCGATCGACCCAAGCCCCCCGATGCCCGATCCGATATACACCCCGACTTTTGTGGCCTCTTCCGGCGCCACGGTGAACCCCGCATCATCCACCGCCAGCTGAGCAGCGCCCACGGCATAATGGATGAACGCGTCCATCTTTTTGATGTCTTTCTTCTCGATGAACTGGGCCGGATCGAAGTCTTTCACCTCACCGGCGATTTGGGCATCGTAGGCCGCAGGATCGAACTTCGTGATCCGGCCAATGCCGGACTCACCGGCACAGAGAGCCTTCCACGTCTTTTCGACACCCGTCCCCAGAGGCGTGATCACCCCCAAACCGGTCACGACAATCCGTCTGGTCGAACGAGCACTCATAACGTCCTACGACCGCTACGCCTTTTCCTTAATGTAGTCCAACGCTTTCCCGACCGTCAGAATCTTCTCTGCGTCTTCGTCTGGAATCTCGATGCCGAACTCTTCTTCGAGGGCCATCACCAGCTCAACCGTATCGAGCGAGTCGGCACCAAGGTCCTCCACGAAGCTGGCTTCGAGCGTGACCTCATCCTCCTCAACTCCGAGCTGCTCTCCGATAATTTTCTTGACCCGTTCTTCCACAGTACCCATTGATTTTCCTGCCTCCTTCCCCATCGTAGATCCTCCTTCTCACTGCGAACCCGCCGCCGCAGCATCATACAATATTCTGTCCGCACAGTCGTCAGGGCATCAACATTCCACCGTTCACGTGCAACACATGCCCGGTGATGTAGGCGGCCTCGTCCGACACGAGAAAACGCACCGCCGCCGCAATATCGGCCGGTGTACCCAATCGTCCCAATGGGATTTGCTTTTGGAGCGTCTCTTTCACCTCCGTGGACAACCCCTGCGTCATGGCAGTATCGATAAATCCCGGTGCGACCGCGTTCACTGTCACTGAACGGCTCGCATATTCCCGGGCAACCGTCTTCGTCAACCCGATCACTGCCGCTTTCGATGCCGCATAATTGGCCTGGCCCACATTACCCATTACCCCGACGATCGACGCAATGTTGACGATGCGACCATACCGCTGCTTGGTCATCGGGAGCAAGACCGCCTTGATACAATTGAACGTCCCGGTCAAATTCACTTGCAGCACCAGGTTCCAGTCTTCTTCCTTCATCCGCAACAGCAGCCCGTCACGCGTGATCCCGGCATTGTTCACCAGGATGTCGACCTTCCCCCACTCCTTGATCACCTGGTCGACCATGGCCTTGGTGTCAGTGCCGTCCGCCACATTGACTTTGACGTTCAGCGCCTTGCGGCCCAACTGCTCCACTGCCGCCACTGTGTCTTTCGACCGGCTCGGGTCAAGGTCGGCGACTACGATATCCGCCCCGGCCTGCGCCAACGCTTCTGCGATCGCCCGACCGATCCCTTGCGCCGCCCCTGTGACAATCGCAACCTTACCATGTAGTGACATTCGTTCGCTCCTCACATCCCTTCACGCACTGAACGCAGCGCGGGTCGCCTCGAGCGACTTTGGATCATTCACATTCAGGGTCACCGCGTCCGGCAATATTCGCTTAATCAAGCCGCTTAACACTGTTCCAGGCCCAACCTCGACGAACGTCGTCACACCCATCGCAGCCATGGCCTTCACCGAATCTTCCCACCGCACCGACGAGGGAAGTTGTCGCACCAACGACGCCTGGATGTCGCCGGCCCTGCTGATCGCCCGGGCTTCCGCATTATTCACCAATGGCATCTTGAGATCGGACCAGGTGATCGCTGCTAAATCTCCCGCTAGTCGATCGGCCGCTTTCTGCATCAGAGGCGTATGGACCGGCACGCTGACAGGGAGGGGGATCGCCTTCTTACAACCCTTGGCCTTCGCCAGTTCAATGGCCCGCTCCACGGCAGCCTTTTCCCCGGCAATGACAACCTGACCAGGCGAATTGAAATTCGCCGCGGCCACGACTCCCACAGCAGAAGCCTCCCGACATACCTCTTTCACCATGTCAGACGCGAGGCCGAGAAGCGCGGCAACCAGCCCCGTCCCAGGCGGCACCGCTTCGGCCATATAGCGACCTCGCTTCTGCACGATCGCCACTGCCTCACGATAGGTCATTCCCCCGGCGGCGACAAGAGCCGAGTATTCGCCCAGGCTGTGGCCCGCCACCGCAACCGGCCTGATGCCCAACGATTCGAACGTACGGAGCGCGGCAATGCTGCTCACCAACAACGCCGGCTGAGTATATTCCGTGAGGTTTAATCGTTCCGCTGGTCCCTCAAAACACAGTGCGGCAATATCATAGCCCAGTACCGACGACGCCTCATCGTAGAGACTCCTGATGCCAGGATAGGCCTCGGCCAGCGTTCTCCCCATCCCGACGGACTGGGACCCCTGGCCTGGGAAGACTAATCCAATACTGGATGACCTTGTTGATTGAAGAGTCGTCATACTACCGGAGTGATTGCACGAGGCTACTTATTACTCTCATCATCGTGACATTCGAAGCTGGAGAGGGCGCCCAGCGCCGTCTCTGTGGGGTTAGATATCGTCGAATTTCCCTTGAATGTCAACGGGAAAAGTTTCTTGTGAGCCGTCACCTGTCAGCCCTCAGCTATCAGCCGATCCTGTGAGCTGAACGCTGATTGCTGATCACATCCCCGCTACCACCTAATGAGCGCCGAAGCCCATGTCAACCCAGCCCCGAAGGCCCCCAACATGACAAGGCTTCCCTCTTTGATTCGCCCCTGGTGCACAGCTTCATCCAAGGCAATTGGGATAGAGGCCGCCGAGGTGTTCCCATACCGATCGAGATTCAACATCACTTTTTCAGGCGGGAGCCCGAGACGACTGGCCACGGCCTTCAGAATCCGTACGTTGGCTTGATGCGGCACATAGAGGTCGAGATCTTCCACGCGAAGATTATTCGCGGCTAAGGTCTCACGCGCGACTTCTTCCAAGGTTCGAACCGCCACTTTGAAAGTCTCGTTCCCCTTCATCTTGATGTACTGCATCCGTTCCGCCACGACCTTTTCAGAGGGCGGCATACGTGATCCTCCCCCGGGCACCGTAATCAAATCGCAGAGGCTGCCATCGGAGCGAAGATGCGTAGACAGAATCCCCCTGTCATTTTCACTAGCGCTGATCACTGCCGCTCCGGCCCCATCGCCGAACAAAATACAGGTATTGCGATCGGTCCAGTCGGTAATCGCGGACATCACTTCCGACCCGATGATCAACACATGGCGCATGCCGGTTTTCACATAGG
>ERZ1292630.5452-Hain-H41-02um-R3-5452-length-10425-cov-4_pt1 | contig 10425 bp, 5 predicted proteins | sample MGYA00564408_ERZ1292630 | MGnify/ENA primary metagenome ERZ1292630 (study PRJEB36523, sample SAMEA6512641) | groundwater metagenome | collected 2019-01-08 | study: AquaDiva: Metagenomics assemblies of 32 groundwater samples
TGGGCAAAGATTTTGTCCTTCTCCCCGCTATGGTCGCAGTGCGAGCCTGAAACAGCGATATCGGTGGCCTGCCTGACCTCGTAAAGAACCGAATCGACGTCGACGAAATAGGTGTCCTTATGCCGGATAACCGCCGCAAGAGATTGACTCGCTCCATTGCGAATCGAAAAAAGATGCTGAGAAACCTGAATCAGCTCGAATGTTTTGTCGCCGATGGTTACCCGCCAAACCTCCTCATGCTTTTCGGTGCGGGCCGTGTGAGTAATGGCGTCGACGATGTAATCAGTCTGCTTCACCCGATTGACCATCCCACCTGCCATGAACCAAGCGTCTCCCACGGTGTCGGCAACTCGGTGGAACCTGCCCCCCCAAAGATTGCGGTCTGATGCTCTCCAAAGACAGCCGTAGCCGCGACAGCCAAATCACCGGCTCGAGTGGCATTCTCAGCGCGATTGGCGAAATGGGTCTCGATGAACGATGTGAAGGTGCGCCCTTCTGCGAATTCGGGATGCGCCAGAATATCGATCATGAATTTCTTGGCATTGCGAACTCCCAGCACTTTGTAGGCATTCAGAGCCTCGCGCATCTTTGCTATAGCCAATTCCCGGGTGGGGGCATGGACAATGACTTTCGCCATGATGGGGTCGTAGTCGATGGTGATTTCAGACCCTGTCCAAATTCCCGAGTCGACACGGATTCCAGGACCAGAGGGTTCGTGATAATAAAGAATCGTCCCCGACGAGGGAAAGAAGTTGTTTTCGCCGTCTTCGGCGTAGATACGACATTCGATGGCATGGCCACGCTGGGTTGCAGTGCGTGTGGACTCAGAAATCGGCAGACCTGCGGCAATCTGAATTTGCTCAACGACCAGATCAACACCCGTGACCGCCTCCGTAATCGGATGCTCCACCTGCAAGCGGGTGTTGACCTCAAGAAAATAGAAATGCCCCGACTCATCCAGAAGGAACTCGACTGTGCCAGCATTGGTATACCCGGCGGTCTTCGCAACAGTTACCGCTGTCTCCCCCATTTTCTTTCGTAATTCGGGAGTAAGAGCGGTCGATGGCGTTTCTTCAATTATCTTTTGATGACGACGTTGAATCGAGCATTCCCTTTCGAACAGGTGCATAGCATTGCCGTGCGAATCGGCTAGAATCTGAAACTCTATATGGCGAGGATTGACGAGATACTTTTCAACATAGACCGAATCATCGCCGAAGGCATTGAGCGCCTCGCGTCGCGCGGCTGAAACGGCCTCTTCCAATTCTCTGGCTGAATGAACAACGCGCATCCCTTTGCCCCCGCCACCGGCGGCGGCTTTGATGATGACCGGATAACCCGCCTCATCTGCAACTTTCCGGTAGACTGCTAAATCGGGGCTTGATGTTTTCATCCCAGGGATGAGTGGCACACCGGCGCTCGACATCTTCATGCGCGATTCGACCTTATTGCCGAGGAGTTTGATTGCCTCAGGAGAAGGACCGATAAAGGTGATCTTTTCATCACGACATTTTTGGGCGAATATGGGATTTTCGGACAAGAAGCCGTAACCAGGGTGGATGGCATCACATCCGGTTGTCCTGGCGGCGCTGATAATCTTGTCGATATCGAGGTAAGACTCGCGCGGCGATGACGGCCCGATATGAACCGACTCATCGGCCCAGAAGCGATGTTTGCTCTTGACATCGGCGTCAGAATAGACCGCCACGGTCGGAATGCCGAGAGTACGACAGGCATTCATCACACGTACCGCTATTTCGGATCTATTGGCGACAAGGATTTTCTTGAAAAGCGCCATCGGTTACTTAGTCCTGAACCCATTGGGGTTTGCGCTTGTTGAGAAATGCATCCATCCCCTCCTGCCCCTCATCGGATTGCCGCAGGCGAGCAATCATCTCGGCGGTGTAAGGGCGGAACTGCTCCGGAGACATGCCCGGCACTTCGCTCAAGAGTCTCTTCGCAGTTGCGATGGCGTGAGGACCGGATGACAAAAACTGTTTCACTTGCTTGTGAACTGCATCGTCAAGGTCACTGTCGACGACGACGGAATTGACAAGCCCGACATCAACAGCGCGACGGGCATTGATTCGTTCCCCTGTTAGAAATAATTCACGGGCTTTTCCTTCGCCCAGTTTCTTAATGACGTATGGACCGATACAGGCAGGGACGACGCCGATCTTTACTTCTGAGAATGAAAAAACGGCCGACTCGGCTGATATGGCGACATCACAAACGGCAACAAAGCCAGTGCCACCGCCGATAGCGGCGCCATTGACACGCGCAATCACCGGACAGCGGCAGGTGTAAATAGCCCAAAAGAGATCGGCCAGAGCATTGGCCTCGGCAAGATTTTCATCGAATGATTGTGTCCGTACCGACCTCATCCAATTAAGATCCGCCCCGGCGCAAAAGGATTTCCCTTCTCCTGTCAAAACCACAACTCGAATCGCGGGGTTCTCGGAAATAGCCGTGAAGACAGCACCCATCTCCCCTATCACCGCCGCATTGAATGCGTTGTGAATCTCGGGACGGCAAAATGTCACACGGGCGACACTGTTTTCTATCGAAAAGCGAATGGATTGAAATGTACTCGTCATCGCATGACTCCTTACATTCTGAAAACGCCGAATTTCGACTGCGGAATGGGGCTATTGAGAGCCATTGATATCGATAAGGCAAGGGCGTCGCGGGTGTCGGTAAACCCGATCATGCCGTCATCCCAAAGACGCGCACCGGAATAATACGGCGTCGATTCGGATTCGTACTTATCGATAATCGGTTGCCTGATGGCATCGATATCGGCCTGAGAAAGCTTCTTCCCTTCGATCTCTAGTTGCTGAATTTTTACCTGCGCCAAAACATCGGCGGCCTGCTCCCCGCCCATGACACAAATCTTCGCATTTGGCCACATCCACATGAGTCGCGGGAAATAACCCCGCCCGCACATGGCGTAGTTGCCAGCACCATACGACCCTCCGATAACAATGGTGAATTTAGGGACATTGGCATTGGCGACCGCATGCACCATCTTGGCGCCATCGCGGGCGATACCGCCTGCTTCGTACTGCCTGCCGACGATAAAGCCGCTGATATTCTGAAGAAAAATAAGCGGGATGCGTCGTTCACAACACATCTCAACAAAATGCGCCCCTTTTTGGGCCGACTCGGCGAAAAGCACGCCGTTGTTGGCAAGAATACCAACCGGATAGCCCATGATACGCGCAAAGCCGGTCACGAGCGTGGCTCCGTACAATTCTTTGAATTCATGGAAACGGGAGCCGTCGACGATACGCGCAATAACTTCGCGGCTGTCAAACGCCTTACGAATGTCATTTGAGACGACGCCATAGAGTTCCGATGGATCGTAAAATGGTTCCTCCGGAGAGGATCGCTCAAGATGGAATCGTGGCGTGCGATTGAGATTTTCGATAACATTTCGCGCGATCTGAAGGGCGTGTTCGTCATCCGAGGCGTAGTGATCGGTGACTCCCGATTTTCGACAATGAACATCAGCGCCACCGAGATCTTCGGCGGTGACCACTTCGCCGGTTGCCGCTTTCACAAGGGGAGGCCCACCGATAAAAATTGTTCCCTGTTTGCGAACAATGATGCATTCATCAGACATCGCCGGAAGATAGGCACCTCCCGCCGTGCATGAACCCATGACAACCGCAATCTGAGGAATGCTCTTTGCCGACATGCGGGCTTCATTGTAGAAAATGCGCCCGAAGTGATCTTTGTCGGGAAATGTTCCGGCCTGAAGTGGAAGATAGATTCCGCCGGAATCAACGAGATAAACACATGGCAAATTGTTGGCCTCGGCGACTTCCTGCGCCCGGGCATGTTTGAGAATGGTCATCGGATAGTAGGTTCCGCCTTTGACGGTAGCGTCGTTGGCGACCACCATCACTTCGCGCCCATGCACCGTTCCGATACCAGTGATGATTCCCGCGCCGGGGGCGTCGTTGTCATACATGTCATAGGCCGCAAGAGGCGACAATTCGAGGAAAGGGCTGTTGCGATCAAGAAGGCGCGCGACGCGATCACGGGGCAAAAGTTTGTTGCGCTCAACATGACGCTGGCGGGATTTTTCCGGGCCACCCTGCTTGATGCGTTCGAGGCGTTCCTTGAATTCACGGTGGAGCGTTTGGTTGCGCTCGAAGTTGTGACGATAGGTTTCCGAGGTCGTGTCGATTTTTGATTCCAGGCGAAACATTACTTCCTCTTCCCCGCTTGCGGTCTCTTTCCAACCAAAGTCGCCGGTACTTTGACCCGCATCTCAAGAAGCGCCTGCGCCAAAGTTTTCCCCTGCGGATCAACCATAAGCGACCGCGTTCCGCCACCGCCAAGGGTGCGTTCCAGAAGGAAATTGAGGGCGTGAAGGTTTTCCAACTCAAAGCGGATTACTTTACCGAAGGTGATTCCCTTGTAAAACAATTTTACTTTGTCGGCGGTGAGATTCCGAGTGAGCCATTCATACGACTCGGCGCTTCGGGCAAGTACGCCCACATTGCAGGTATCTCCTTTGTCGCCGGAACGGGCATAGGCGATATCGCGAAGGCGAATCTCGACCTGCCGGGACGACTTGGCTTTTTTCGCTTTGGGTGCGACCGACGAAAAGACCTCGGTCAACGCTCCACCCTTCAATGGCTCGGTGTAAGGGACGTCGACAGTCGTATCGGCCCCGTTCGTATCAATGACAGTGACGTGAGCAGTGATTTTGGTGCGATCGATGAGAGTCGGCCAGTAGGCGATAACGGGAGATGGCTTGGGACGCCCGCCGCCGGTGACGGCCATCCCCGCCGGCCCGGAAAGGATGATAGTTGCCAGTGATTTTGAGAAACTCTCGAACTTGCTGGCATCGTGATCGCTCGCCGAGAAGCGAAGATATATTTCGTTCGGCTCATAATTGTTAAGCGACGGCGGCCAGATTGAACCAGCGCCAACGATGTCAGTGCGGGTCTCTTCAAACTTCGTCCCTACTTTTTTCCAGAAAATGTCGGTAATGACCTTTGCCTTCTTGAGAGTATCCGGCCCCGAGACGAGGAGCATACCGCTGATTTTCAACCCATCCTCGTGGGACATAGAAATCTTGAGCTTGGGAGGAGCCGGTTTGCCGACTATCCCGAATACCCGTACCCGATCTTTGCTGGTCTGTTTAAGTTGAATAGTGTCAAATCGGGCGATGCCGTCGGGAGAGATGTAATTTGAGGGGTCGCCCATTTCATAGACCAGCTGTTCCTTGACGCTCTTTTCGCTGATGATGCCGCCAGTGCGAGGATGCTTGGTGACGACGAATTCGCCTGAAGACTCCATCTCGATGATGGGATAGCCCATATTGTGGAAGGACTTCACATCCTGCCAATCGGAAATGTTGCCACCGCTTGCCTGACAACCGCATTCGATGATATGACCTGCCACGACTCCGGCGGCGATCTTGTCCCAGTCGTTCATCGACCAGCCGAATTCATGAATCATCGGGGCGACGGTGATACCTGTGTCGGTGACCCGTCCGGTGACGATGATCTGGCATCCGGCCTTGAGCGCCCGCACCACTGGTTCCGCACCGAGATAGACATTGGCGGAAAGAACACGAGACCGTACTCCGCCGAACTTCTCCCCCGTTTCCATATTCGTGAAGGATTCGCCCGAAGCGGTAAGACTGTCCATACTGTCCATGATATCATCACCATGCACCACTCCAACACGAAGTGTTCGCCCTTGCTTTTTGGCTTCTTCAAGAAGCGCTTTTCCGAGAGCCAATGGGTTCACCCCACCGGCGTTGGTGATGACGGTCACTTTCTTATCAAGAATGAGCGGAAGGCATTCCCGAACCTGATCTACAAAATCAGTGGCGTAGCCGAGTTGGGGATTCTTCTTTCGCTGGCCCTGCAGAATAGACATGGTGATTTCGGCCAGGAAATCGATGGTGATATAGTCAAGAGGGCCGCCTTCAAGTTGACGCCTGAGGGCAGTGAGATCATCTCCCCAGTAACCGCCGGCGTTTCCGATTCGTATCAGTTGTTTCATGCCAAAACCTTGCGTAACCTGTTGTCTGTCAAAACCCTTTGTCTTTTCGCGCGATAATATAGAGAAAACACGACAGGTTGTAAAGGAGACAGCAATGCCGCCTTTCCCTCTATTTTGTGTTACTGAGAGCCGATACTTACATGTATATGAGAAACATTCGATTCAGCTCTGCTCTGGTTGCCATTGCTTTGGCGTTTGTATTTTGCTCCCCTGCCTTTGCCGACAAGCCAAAGCTCGACAGCAACAGCGCCTTCTATGAAGGGCAAACATACAATTACGTACTGCCTGCACCACCCGGATATCAAATGCTTGTCGAAGAGGCCGGCTGGGAGGGCTATTCCTTCGCTTTTATTCCTGAAAAGGAAAGGTATGCCAGCGCAAGCGTGCATATCGGCGTGTCGATTTACAAGCAGGCAGACATATCCCTGCAGTCGCTGTTGAAACGGGATACGATTCAGATTCGTCGGGACTTCGGGAAGACAGTTGTGATCCGATCAATTGATCCCTTGAAAACATCAAGTGGAGAAATCGTGAAAGTCTTTTATGTCGACGACAAATCGCGTTTTATTCCAACATTGATTCTTGCCTATCTGGATGGGAAAACGGAGTTCGCCGCCTATCAGGTAAGTGTGGCGAAAGATACTCCTAGATTCGAGGCCGAGATTGCTTTCGACGAGGCCATCCGCCGCATCAAACTGCTCGAGCGGGCGACGTATTCAGAGACAAAGAAGTAAGTAATTTGTAGGTCGCGGTTCCGATTCCGACAAAGGCGGAAGAGAAACCCGACATCTTCCTCTTTCCGTTCGCGGCAGACGTCTCGTCTGCCGATTCAGCTCTATAGCCTGTCATTCCGGACGAGTCCCCGCGCCTGCGGGGACGCTGAGCCGGAACCCATCTTCTCTTCTCGTCTATGGACACGCCGGCGGTGGCGGACCACCCTGAAACAGGCGCTGTACCAGGAATGTCAGATCAACTACGTTTACGGTTCCATTGCCATTGACATCCGCTTCTTCGTTGCATGGTGGCACTGATCCGCCCTTGAAGAGGTATTGTACGAGATATGTGATATCCACAACGTTGACGGCATCAAGCCCATCCCCGTTCACATTGCCACGCAGATTGATACAGCAACCATTGAAAAGATAGCTAATCGTCTGTCCGGGTAGCGTGACATACGACGAGTCCACCGAGGTCGAGTACACATTAATTGTGCCAGCAAATGCGTCGCTTGATGATGTAAAATCAAAGCTAACCATTATAGAATCGCCCGCCGCTATATCCAGCGTGTCAACAGTTGGCGTTGTCGGGAATACTTTCTTTGAGTCTACAGTCAGAGTAACCGCCGCACCGATTATCGGAGAGTTGCCGTAATTGATAACGGGGACTAACAAATTTGCCTTAATTGGCGATTGCCCGGTTTGCACAATTTTCGCTTGACCCGTCCCCACAGACGGTGGAATAGAAATTGACAGTGAATCAAGAACATAATACAAGACTGATTCGAGTGTATCCAGCTGGGACACATAGGCACGCGAACTGTCAAGGCCCTCAAGCACGGAGCGAGTCAAAGAGGTGTCTTGGTACCCGGTAGCAAAAGCGGCGGCATACAAATCAAATGACGCTGACATAAACTCTCTGGCAGCTGATTTCATTAGATAGCTATTAACCATATCAGAGTAGGTTGAATCAAGTGATGAGTTTTGTTGGCCCGAGGAAAAGAAAACAGCGATAGCCTTGTCTTCTCTCGCCCGAACGGATGACTCATAGTACATCAATGAATCAGAACCGTACTGCGCCCAAAGGGTGTCACCATTAGAGATTGAAACCTTGAGTCTTTCCAGGTAAGCTTTGAGATCTGATATCTCTCGTGGGTTTCTCAGTGATGATCGCATCCTCGATGGCTGGGCGGGTGCAGCCGCAAATAGTGCCGTGGCCTGCGGTGGTGTTTGGCCAAAGGCGGCATAAGCCGCTTGATTCATGGAATGGGCAGATACAATGTTTGCAGCAAGTGTCGCCCCTGCTTCACCTACTCCACCAGTAATGCTCAGCAAAGCCCCGATGTACGCTAGAGCTGAGCCAAGAACTGCGACAGCCGCAGGAATTGTGACTGGCAACAACAACGAAGCCACGATTGCGGCCACAGCCGCGACAACCAAGCCAAATGCCAGCACGTAGTCACCATACTCCCCCAGCGCGTGAGCAAAATTTGAAGCATTGTTTGCCAAAGAGATATTGGTCTCCAAGTCTGCCTGAATTTGATTGACCTGAGACTGAGACAAAGATAAATCATCGAGCGAAAAATTGGTTGTCTGGGCAACAACCAATACGTCTGCCTGAGCTGGCAGTGTCAAAAGCTCGAGGTTATCCAAATACACAACATCTGCGAATGTCTTTTCGGCCTTATCGAGAAGCGTTGGACCAAATTGACCCTTATCAAGCGCCGAAGCCGTCTGAGTTAGAATCAACTCATCTACTTCGGCAATATTTTTATCAACAATATGGATTGCCTTATTATAAAGTGTTGGATAGTTGGCACCGACCAAGGTGAACTGGTTCATAAAAGCGTCAAAACTTCTTCGAAGTCCGAAGTCAAGCCTCAACGAGACATTGACCAATGCACTGCGTATCTTCGGTCCTATTAACGGAACCTCTAAGAGCCATGAGGCGAGCTTTCCAATTGCTGCTGAAAGGATTTTCCCACTGGCCCATCCAACCACGCCCTTAGCTCCGCTTTGGGCCAAAGTTGTAGATCCTTCCAAGCCTGTCTTAACTACCTTCTCGCTCAGTGCAAGTCGAGCGACTGCCTGGAGATGAAGGGAATCGTCATGCGAATAAGGCCCCCCTCCCTCACAAATTTGCTCCGCCTCGTCTACCATTTGCGACGCATTCGACTCAAGCTGACTAAAGAATGGCTTGTTCAATCCGTAAAATGGGCGACTGATTGAGCCTATAGCACTTATGAGCAGGCGCTTCTCCGCAATACTGGACTCATAGGGACACAGCACTTCAGAAACAAAGCCGAACTTAGTAACAAAAGCGTAACTTGGATAACCCAGGGTGAAGTCCCAAACTGGATTCAATAGGGGGATACTGCCCCAACCTTGCGCAAAACCAGCCTCGCCTGTTATATAGGCATTTCCTAAGCCGTCAACCGCGATGCCATAGCCAATATCATAATCACTGCCTCCAAATAAGGTGCTGTAGTCAAGTCCACTCCCTCCACTATAGAATTTCGTGACAAAAATATCCCCGCCCCCTAGCGCCATAAAATCCGACAATTTCTTTTTGGTGGGGAAATCATTGGAAGAGCCTGTGAGACCCGCTAGATAGGCACTCCCCCCAGCATCAACAGCAATTCCATGGCCTTCATCTGTGGAACTCCCCCCAAGGTATGTACTATAGATCAGTCCACTTCCCGCGCTGTTTAGTTTGGTGACAAAAGCATCCCACAAGCCACCAGAGGTTGCTTGGAATGGACTTTGGGTGGGGAAGTTTGTGGAATAGGTAGTGCCCGTTACGTAAGCATTGCCACTGGCATCAACCGTGATTCCAAAGCCATAATCTTGATTATTTCCTCCGAGATACGTGCTGTAGATTAGCGCACTGCCGACACTGTTGAGTTTGGTAATGAAACCATCGGAACCACCACCACGAGAGGACTGGAATGAACTTATGGTGGGGAAGTCCGTGGAATAAGTTCTGCCCGTAACATAGGCATTCCCTGTGGCGTCGATCGCGATTCCAGAGCGATACTCATCGAAACTTCCCCCAAGATAGGTGCTGTAGATTAGTTCACTTCCGGAACTGCTTAATTTGGTAACAAATGCATCATTGTCATCAAAACCACCCCTCAGCGTCTGGTATGCACTTTGGGTTGTGTCGAAATCCGTGGATCCAGTCTGGCCTGCTACATAGGCATTTCCGGCGTCGTCGACCGCGATTCCTTCGCCACCATCACCGCCACCTCCCCCAAGATATGTGCTGTAAACCAGTGCATTGCCACTACCATTGAGTTTGGTGACAAAGACTTCTTCAGGATAGGGGCCACCAGAAGCGAAACCCTGGAATGGATTCTGGGTAGGGAAGTCATTAGATGTTGTAACACCCGTTACATAGGCATTCCCACCGACATCGACCGCGATTCCATTGCCATATTCATCAGCACTTCCCCCAAAAACCGTTTGGTATATTTGTCTACTTCCGCTAGTGTCAAGTTTCGTGACAGAAACGGCGGGCGAATAATCTCCAGATGGGAATGAATAATTATAGGTATTGCAAATCACATAGGCAAACCCGCCACCGTCTATCGCAATTCCGCGGCCCCTTAAATTACCGTGTCCAAAAAGGTAAGTGCTGTAAACGAGGCTCACAGCTGTGTCGCTTGAGATTGCTGCT
>ERZ1292630.3365-Hain-H41-02um-R3-3365-length-14109-cov-6_pt2 | contig 10423 bp, 5 predicted proteins | sample MGYA00564408_ERZ1292630 | MGnify/ENA primary metagenome ERZ1292630 (study PRJEB36523, sample SAMEA6512641) | groundwater metagenome | collected 2019-01-08 | study: AquaDiva: Metagenomics assemblies of 32 groundwater samples
GAGCAAGGGTTGGTCGAATACCGCATAACCATCGAGGCTGCGCCGGAGCTTCTCATCGCCGGCGCGGGACACATCGGAAGGATTATCGCGCGAATGGCCGTACCGCTCGGTTTTCGCGTTTGCGTGATCGACGACCGCGGCGAATACGCCAACCCCGACCGTTTTCCGGCCCCGATCCGCCCCGTCGTGGGTGACATTGCGGAAACGCTTCGTGACCGTCCGATTGGAGCGAACACCTACCTGGTCATCGTTACGCGAGGCCACAACCACGACGAACAGGCGCTTCGTGCGGTGCTCGGTCGGCCCTCGAAATACGTGGGCATGATCGGCAGCCGGCGCAAGATCGCGGTGATCTTCGACGACCTTCGCCATGCGGGTGTTTCACCGACGGAACTCGATCGCGTGCATGCCCCGATCGGGGTGAACATCGGCGCGGTCACGCCGGAAGAGATCGCGGTGAGCATCGCGGCGGAGCTGGTCGCGGTGCGTCGCGCGACGCGGCGGCGCGCGGTCGAAGGTCCGTTCCCGGTGCAGAGCGCGATCCCATGACGTCATCGACCGCCAGGGTGCGAATCGGATGCATTGTTCCCGCCGCCGGTATGAGCCGCCGGATGGGGCACCCCAAAGCCACGCTTCCTTTCGGCGGCAGCACCGTGGTCGGCACGGTCGTCCGCGCGCTGCTCGAAGCCGGCTCCGGCGAAATCCTGGTGGTGACTCGCGGCGAACTCGTCGTGCAGCTCGACTTGCCGCACGATCGTCGCGTGACGGTGGCTCTCAACGACGACGCGGAAAGCGAGATGATCGACTCCGTTCGTATCGGACTTTCCGTCCTTTTGAGTCGGATTGTGGAGGACGGTTGCGGTCCGCGCGAAAGCTCCGCGATCAACAATCGAAGATCAACCGTCGAGGATCGCCCGCTTCAACCCGCGTCCGGGGGCATCCTCGTCGTGCCGGCGGACATGCCCGCCGTCACGGCTGACTCCTATCGCAAGTGCTTCGACGCGTTTCGGCTCGATCCCGGCCGAATCGTGATCGCGGCCTGCCGCGGGCGGCGCGGACATCCGGTCATCTTTCCGATTTCGCTTGCGCCCAATCTTGATCGGCTGACCGGAGGCCTGAAGGAGCTGGTCGACGCGAACAGCGCGTGCGTGGCGCTCGTCGAGACGAATGACCCCGGCGTGTTGCGCGATGTAGACACGCTCGCGGACTATGAGTGCCTCGACCCAAAAAGCTGACGACCCGGACGTGCCCGGCAATCGCCGGCGCACAGGCTACGGGTGAAGCGGCGACCGGATTCTCAACTGTAACGCACACCACGGTGGCGTTGCGCGTAGAACGCGGGAATCATGCGATCGACGCGGACCAGACCGTCGCGCGTCAGCGTCACACCGTCGGCGTCGAATGTAAGCCAACCCCGCTGCGAGCAGGCGGCCAGCGTGTCGGCGAAGCGCGCAAGGATGTCGGCTCCGAATTTCTCATGGAAATGCTTCGCACTCACGGCGCCCAGCTTGAGCTGGAGGACGAACTCGCGGATCAAGCGATCTTCTTCGTCAAGGCCATAAGCCCGGGCCGCCGGAAGCGCTCCGCTGCGAACGCGGTCAACGTAGGCATGGAACGATGCGAGGTTTTGGAAGTGAACGCCGTTCAGGTACGAAAAGGAGGCCGCCCCGAGGCCGAGCAGGTCGGCGCCGAAGTATTGTGCATCTTGATAGACAAACTGATGTGCAACCGGATCGCGCACGGCGGTGTACGCACTGCGCAGCACATAGCCGGCCTGTTCCAGGCGAGAGAAGGATTCGAGCAGGCGTTGGTGCTTGACCGCCCAATCGGCGGGCGGCACGGGGAGCGTTCCCGCGTGGAGCGCCTGATACAGCGGCGTATTGTGCGGGATTTCAAGCTGATAGATCGTCACGCTGTCGGCCTGCATCCGAACGACGCGTTCAAGGGTCTCGAAGATCGTGGCGGCCGTTTCGCCGACCAATCCCACCATCAAATCGATGTTGACGACGCGGAACCCGGCGCTGCGGATGCACTCGTAGGCGCGTTCGATATCTGCAACGCGGTGTACACGGCCGTTTCGCTGAAGAACCTCGTCGTTGAGCTGCTGGACGCCGAGGCTGACGCGGGTGACGCCTCCATCACGAAGAGTCTGCATTTTTTCACGAGTGACGCTTCTTGGGGCACACTCGAAGGTGACCTCTTCCGCGTGGCTCCAGGGAAGGATTGCCTGGAGGCGACCCAGAAACCTCTCGATCGTTGGGGTCGGGAGCAGGGATGGGGTGCCGCCGCCGAAGTATACAAAAGAGGGCTTTCGATCGGAAAACGCGGGGCGATGGCGATACTGCGTCAACTCCCGCACGACCGCGTCCAGATAGGCATCGACGTCGGAAAACGATTTGTCATCGTAGGAAAGGTAGTAGCAGTACCGGCAGCGCTCCACGCAGAACGGGACGTGGACATACAGGCCGAACGCAACTCGGCCCGGCGACGGTGCGTCGAGTACGCGTTCGACGTGATGCAACTCGTTTTTCGTCCAGGTCGAGAACGGCGGGTAGGCGGATACGAAATAACTGCCGACGAACGGTTCGTCCTCATCGAGCAGCCCGCCGCAACCCGAACCGCTATGAGAATCCATGCCGGATCACTCCAAGACTCGCTCACGCCGTCTTTTCCGAACCCCGGCAGTAATGCCGAGGCTCCGAGAACCGTTGCAAAGCGAACCGATCGCCGCCTGGCCGCGGGCGAAAGTCCGCGCGTCGCAAGCACCGTCTCTGGGCGAAAGTCAGGCTCGCCCGATCACTCATACCGGCTCAAACAGCCCGAATCAATCCCCGCGGTCACACCCGGGGCTCGGCGATGGCGACGACGAGTATTGATTTGTTTCAATCAAAGTGTGACAGCCTGCCTTGCTGGCCCCGGCGATCGCTCTTTCAGAACCCCGGCATTAATGCCGGGGCTCGGAGAACTGGTCGCGCACGCTCCAAGACGTACAATGCACTGCGTAGGGCGTGCCGCGACCATTGCGCCGCCCGTTTCGGTTTTTCACCCGGGAGGAGTGGCCGAGCGGCTTAAGGCGACGGTCTTGAAAACCGTTACACGGGAAACCGTGTCGGGGGTTCGAATCCCTCCTCCTCCGATGGCAGCGGGGTGATTCTGGGTGATGCTCCGACTACCGTAGGGTGGGCGTTGCCCACGCCGCCGCCGTAGCGTCACCCCTTGTGGGTGACGCGGAACGACATCTTGCGCCGCCCACAAGGGGCGACGCTACACTTCCCTGGCGATCACGGCCGGTCAGTCGTCCGAAGGCGGATGGGCCTTGATGACATCGATCATGGCCTTGAATTGCGGTGTGTCGCACCGCTCGCACAACTCGAACAGGACACTCTCGACCGTCGTAACCCACACGCCGGATTGCCGCATCCGCTCCAAGGCGCACTTGTAGTCCGTACGCCCTCGTGATCCGATCGCATCGGCGCACACGTACACGTCGTAGTCGCGCGATACCAGATCGAGCGCCGTTTGCTGCACGCACACGTGGGCTTCGATGCCGACGACGATCACCTGGGGCCGGTCGATCGCAAGCATCGCCTCGCGCACGCCGGCGTCGGCCCAGGCGCTGAACGTGGGTTTCTCCAATACCCTGGCTTGACACGCGACGAGAGCTTCACGGATCGGCGGGACCGTCGGACCGATGCCCTTGGGGTATTGTTCCGTGGCCAGAACGGGCAAATCGAAGATTCGCGTGCCGTCGAGGACTTCTCGCACAGCGGTCACGATTCGATCGTGATGGCGGATGAGCGGCAGGAGTTTCTCCTGCACATCGATCACCAGCACCATCGCGCGATGGACATCCAGTTGTTCGGCTCGCAACAACGCGATCTTCTCCGACGGGCCAACGAACGGATGGGATTTTACGGAGTCGGCGTCGCGTCTGCAATCCGACAAACCCGGCGTGAAAAAGCGGGTTGAATCATGCCTTTTGTGCGACGATGACGATGAACAGGCCGAGACGATACACCGGCGGGCGATTGGCTCATCGTTCGATAGTCACGTGTGCGCGACGCAATCGATTTCGATTTTCGCGCCGGCGACGACGAGTTCCTTCACCACGACCGTCGAACGGGCCGGGGGGTCGCTCATGAAAAACTCCGCGTAGATCTGATTAAATATCGCGAAGTCCGCCGTGTCCGTCAGGAAGCACGTACACTTGAGCACCTTGTCGAGGGACGATCCAGCCGCCTCCACCGAAGCCTTGAGGTTCGACAACGCCTGCCGACATTGCGGTTCGAACTCCGGCGCGACCAGCGCCCCTTTGGCATCATCGCGCCCGAGCACACCCGAAACGAACACCATGCGGTCGAACGCGACCGCGCGCGAAAAGTAGCGCGACCCGCCGCCGATCGCGCGCCGCCGCCCCGCCTGCCCGGTCCTATCTTCCGTTTGCGCATCCGCAACACCGGCAGTGATTCCAACGACGGCAAGCACCGCCGAAAGTGATCTTAAGAACGCCCGTCGTGCCTCGTGGACCATCATCTTGACCCTTTCTTATCCCAGCAGTAAAGCGAAAGGCGCCGAACACGTGCGGCGCGCAAATCCCTATAAAGATAACGATTGCACGCCTCGGTGCCGCTCGGATAGTACCGCCGTGGCCCAGGTGGACGGATCGGCGTACCAGAGCAGTTCGTCGCCGACGGTGAGGTACTGTTGGCCGTGGTCGGAATCTTCGAGGATGTAGTAGAAGCCGATGCGACGATGTTCATCAGGGTCGAAGCCCACGAGGCATTCGGCGGGGATGTGGGCTTCGAGCGTGTAACCCGTTTTCCCAACGCGCGAGGCGACGCGAAGGCGTTCGACGGGAATCGGCGGAGCATCCTCGCGGGCACGTTGGAACTTGTTGACGCCGGCGACGGGTCGGTTGCGATCCGGGCCGCCGCCGGTCGGCAGAAAGAAAAACTGTTGGCAGAAGCGGGTTGCGCGTCGGATGTCACGGGCGTCGCGCATGTCGGTGCAGAGGCGCAGATTGTCGCCGGTCCAAAACGACTTCGGATCGCAGCGGAGCGGTTTACGCTTGCCGTCGACGCGGCAGGCGATGCACAGTCCCGACTCATTCCAGCAGGCCCAAACGTCCGCGAAGTCGGGCCGGCCATCGATCTCGCCGAGCCTGGGCAGACGTTCCGCGTTGGTCCAACGCGAGAGGCAGCCGTCGAATGTGGAGAATTCGGCACGGTAACGCAATGGAAACTCGAAGGCGAAAAGGGAACGGTTGGGGATCAGGGCGGTCATGCGGACTGCAACCTTTCCGGTGAACCTGCGTCGCGACAACGACGCCACAGGTCGCGAAGTTGAACGGCGTCGATCTGATCGAGTTTACCTACCCAGAAGATGACCCAGTCGTCGTTGGCGCAGCGTTTGGTCTGCACATCCTCGCCAAGGCGGTCGACCATCGCGGGCGTGATGAGGTTGCGCAGAGCGCGAAGTTCGACTCGAAGCCCGCGTCCCATATTCGTCACAATCTTGCCGGCGTAGAGACGCTCCCCTGGGACCGTGAGTACGACGGCGGTCTTGTTGGCCCAGTCAAGTTCGAGGTTCGGTTCGATGGACTTGAATCGGCCGACGAGCGTCATGAGAAGTGCGGGTTTCCACCTGGCCAACTGCCGTCCGGACATCGCCTTCTGCGAAAGGTGCCATTGTCGGCCCTGAACTTTCCACGGTTCTTTGAGTTCGGGCGCCGTTTCGCGGCGTTCGAGGTGAGCAAGGTAGGCCGAAGCGGCGGTTTTCAGGAACCGACGCAACGCCGCCTTGTTCACGTCCTTGAAGTCGCGGAGTGACATGTGGATGTCATCCCAGTCGCCGGCGATACCGCGAAGGTAGCGGATGCGGACGCGATCATGCCGGCCGTAGATCGGAAGATCCCGGCGGTCGTCCAGCGTCTTTATGTTCAACTCTCGGCGCAACGCGGATTCATCGAAGGTGTGCTGCGGCACGCGGATGGCGACTTCGAGCAGGTCCTTGAACCCCGTAAGAATGTGGCAGAACCACGGTTGGTCTTTGGCCGATGTAATCTCAATCCGGGTTCGGCTGTTCCAGTCGGTCGGCGCGAAACCGCCGAGCGATTCGGTCGTTTCGACGAACCACGACAAGACGTTCGAGTCCCACTCGACCGGCCGTCCCTTTCCGTCGATGTGATCGACCGTGTGCCACGATCTGCCGTCCACCTCCCAAGGCATCTTCACTTCGCCGCCGACATCAATCGCGGATTCCGCCTCGGTTTCGAGCCTCGCCTGCGAGCGGGCATCGAAGACCCTTCGTTCGACGATCGGACCTAATTCGAGCACGGGTTTGAGTGCGAGCCCGGTGTGAGACTCGCGCGTGAGGGCGACGGTTTCGGGCGTGCCGGCGACGACGATCTGACCGCCGGCGTCCCCCGCTTCGGGGCCGAGGTCGATGATCCAGTCGGCAGTTTTGATGACGTCAAGATTGTGTTCAATGCAAATGACCGTGTTGCCGAGGTCCACGAGGCGGTGGAGCACGTCAAGGAGCTTTCTGAGATCGTCGAAGTGCAGGCCGGTAGTCGGCTCGTCGAGGATGTAGAGGGTGTTGCCGGTGGACGGGCGGCCCAGTTCGGCGGCAAGCTTGACGCGCTGGGCTTCGCCGCCGGAAAGCGTGGGCGCTGATCGGCCGAGTTCGAGGTAGCCGAGTCCCACGTCGGCTAGCGTCCGCAACATGCGCCGGATTCGCGGCACGTTGCTGAACAAGTTGACAGCGTCGCCGACGCGCATGGTAAGGACGTCGGCGATGCTTTTTTCGTGGTAGGTCACCTCGAGCGTTTCCGGCACGTAGCGCGTGCCGTTGCAGTTTTCGCAATCGATCCAAACGTCGGGGAGAAAGTGCATCTCGATGCAACGCTGGCCCATGCCCTGGCAGGCCTCGCATCGCCCGCCGGGACGGTTGAAGCTGAACCGATTGGCCGTGTAACCCCGAACCTTGCTGAGCGGAAGCCGGGCGTACAGCTCACGAATCGCGTCGAAGATGCCCGTGTAGGTGGCCGGATTGCTCGACGGACTATTGCCGATCGGCGACTGATCGACGTTGATGACCTTGTCGATGTGTTCAACGCCCGCGATCCGCTCGTGCGCACCGACGGTCAGACTCGCCCGGTGGATGCGGACCGCCAGCGCATTGTGCAGAATCGAGTTGACCAGCGTGCTCTTGCCGCTGCCGGAGACGCCGGTGACACAGGTGAATCGACCGAGCGGAAACGCGACATCGATTTCCTTGAGGTTGTGCTCGCGGGCGTCATGGACGACCAACCACCGGGATTGTCGATTGTCGATTGACGATTGACGATTGACAGTGCCGCCGCCTCGTCGTTTGAAAGTGCGAACGGCATTGAGCCCGGCGTGGTCGTTCGAATCCGAATCGTCGTCTTCCGGTTCGAGATCCGTGCGGAGCGTGAGATCGTTGACCGGTCGGCGGTTCGACGGGACGGCGATCGCCTCCCTGCCGGAGAGATACTTGCCGGTCAACGACGCGCGGCGGGCGCGGAGTCTCGTGGGGTTGGCTGCGGCGGTCACGGTTCCACCGAATGCGCCCGCGCCGGGTCCGAAGTCGAGAACGTGATCGGCGGAGTCGATGATCTCGCGATCGTGCTCGACGAGAAGAAGCGTGTTGCCGAGGTTGCGGAGTCGCTTAAGTGCGGCGATGAGGCGGTTGTTGTCGCGCGGATGCAGGCCGATGGTCGGCTCGTCGAGGACGTAGAGCACGCCGGTCAGGCCCGTGCCGATCTGCGACGCGAGTTGGATGCGTTGGGCCTCGCCGCCGGAAAGCGTCGCCGCCGGTCGGTGCAGGCTGAGATAATCAAGCCCAACGTCGACAAGAAAACGCAGGCGGGATGTGATCTCGTGAAGCAGTTCACCGGCGATCTTCCGTTGTCGGGCGTCGGGCTTGAACGATTCGAACCATTCCAGCGTGCGGGCAAGCGGACGCGCGCACGTTTCGTGAAGCGTCGCGTCGTGAACCCGGACGGCAGCCGCATCAGGACGGAGGCGCGAACCGGCGCAGGTCTCGCAGGGCGCCTCGCCCGCGTGATCGGCGAGCTTCTGTCGAAAGTGCGCGCTGGATCTCGCTGCGTGGGCGATCGCGGGGAAAAATCCGCGCCATTGAAAGCGAATAACCGATTGGTGATTTGGTGATTTGGTGATTGACGAACCTGACTTGTCCGGTTTGCTGAAGGAACCATTGGAAAGTCCACTATTGACTGACCCTTGCGATTCCAGGAAGCCCGTCGCTTGCGCTCCGGGTTCGGACGGCAACGCAATCCATTCGTCGCCGCAACCATGAAGGACCGCACGTTGATGCGGCTCGGTCAATTGATTCCACGGCGTGTGCTGGGCCAGACCGACATGATCGGCAAGCGCCGCCACCATCCGCTCGAGCAGCGATCCGGCTTCAAATTGCTCCCATCCCGCGATCGCACCGTCCGCGATCGAGCGCGTGGGGTGGACGACGATCGCCGCAGGGTTGGCCCCCTGCTGGACCCCCAGGCCCTGACAAGTTTCGCACCAGCCCATACGCGTGTTGAACGAAAAATGGTGCGGAGTGAGTTCTTCATAACTTCGCCCACAGCGATCACAGGCGTGATGTCGCGAAAAACGCATTTCGCCGTCGCGCGACTGTCCTTCATCGGCCCGCTGCGCAATGAGAACCCCCCGCCCCACCGCCAGCGCCTGCTCGACGCTGTCGGTAAGGCGCGAGCGCTGCGAACGGCGCACGACGATACGATCGACGACAAGCTCGACGCGGTGGCGCTGTTTCGCGTCGATGTCGATCGGTTCATCGAGTGCTTGGAGTCTCCCGTCGGTGCGAGCGCGGGCATAACCGTTGGCTCGTTCGCGGTCGAAAAGCTGTTGATACGATTCGTTCGCGGCGGGTTCGACGGGTGCAAGCAACAGCAGCCGCGTTCCCTCGCCGAGCGAAAGAATCCGCTCCACGATTTCGTCGGCGGTCTGTGCGCCGATCGGCGCCTTGCATTTCGGGCAGAAAGGCTTGCCGATTCTCGTCCACAGCACACGCATGTAGTCGTATATTTCAGTGATCGTGCCGACGGTGGAACGCGGCGAGCGCGTCGTGTTCTTCTGCTCGATACAGATCGCGGGCGATAGACCGCCGATGTGGTCCACCCTCGGCGGCTGAAGCCGGCCGAGAAACTGCCGCGCGTAAGAGCTGAGCGATTCGACGTACCTTCGCTGGCCTTCCGTGTAGACCGTATCGACGGCGAAGCTCGTCTTGCCGCTGCCGCTGGGCCCGCAGCACACAGTGATCTTGTCCCGCGGAAACTCGACCGAAATGTCTTTGAGGTTGTGCTGCTTCGCGCCGACGACAGTGATCCGGCGATTTGGTGATTTGGCGATTTGGTGAATTGGTAATTGTGGATTGACCGCTTTCTTACGATCGCTGTGCTGATCGGCGGGCGTATCCCGCCCTACCCCGTATTTTGACTTTTTGACTTTTTGACTTTTTGACGTTTCGCTGAGCACTTCCCGCAGCGCCTGACCCGTATAAGACTCGCCGCATTCCGCGACTTCCTCTGGCGTCCCGGTCGCGACAATCTCTCCGCCCGCGTCGCCGCCCTCGGGACCGAGGTCGATCACCCAATCGGCGGTCTTAGCGACGTCGAGGTTGTGCTCGATGACCAGAACGGTGTTGCCGGCGTCGACAAACCCGTGCAGCACCGCGAGCAGCCGCTTGATGTCGGCGAAGTGCAGACCCGTCGTCGGTTCGTCGAGGATATACAGCGTCCGGCCCGTGGACTTCTTCACCAGTTCGCGGGCGAGCTTGATTCGCTGGGCCTCGCCGCCGGAAAGCGTCGTCGAGGACTGGCCGAGCTTGATGTAGTCGAGACCGACGTCGTGCAGCGTGCGAAGCATGGCCGCGATTGCGGGCACATGGGCGAAGTGATCGAGGGCCTGCTGCACGTCCATGTCGAGCACGTCGGCGATGGACCTGCCCTTGTAGAGGATTTGCAGTGTTTCACGTGAAAACCGCCGCCCTTCGCACACCGGGCACGTGACCCACACGTCGGCCAGCAGTTCCATTTCCATTTTGTTGCTGCCGTTGCCCTCGCACGCTTCGCAGCGTCCGCCGCCCTTGGGGCCGGTCGCGACGTTGAAGCTGAATCGGCCCGGCTTGTAGCCGCGAACCTTGGCGTCCGGCAGTCGGGCGAACAGGTCGCGGACTTCATCGAAGACTTTGATGTACGTCGCGGGGTTTGATCGAGGCGTGCGCCCGATCGGCGACTGGTCGATGTCGATGACCTTGTCGAGGTGCTCGATGCCTTCGATCCGATCATACGCGCCGGGGCGGACGTTGATCGCCCCGTTCAGATCGCGGGCCAGGGCTTCGCGGAGAATGTCGTTGACCAGCG
>ERZ1292630.5453-Hain-H41-02um-R3-5453-length-10423-cov-7_pt1 | contig 10423 bp, 5 predicted proteins | sample MGYA00564408_ERZ1292630 | MGnify/ENA primary metagenome ERZ1292630 (study PRJEB36523, sample SAMEA6512641) | groundwater metagenome | collected 2019-01-08 | study: AquaDiva: Metagenomics assemblies of 32 groundwater samples
GGCCGTGGCTAGGGGGGGGACGTGGCAAGGGGGCACACGGGAGGGAAAAAGGGCTGTCGATTCCGCTGCCACCAGAGAGGGGTGCCGCCACGCCGCGGGCGGGACGCTGAAATCATCCTCAGGGTGATGAGTGACGACGAAAGAAGCGGCCATACAAACGTGCAGGAAGAAGGGCGGTAGCGCGACGTTCTGTTTTGGGGGGGTCAAACGAAGTTGTACGACTTGTGTTCTCAAATTGATGTGTTGAGTCAATAGTGCGGTACCCACATGCGCGACAGCACCTCATCGGCGGTGCGCGGCAGCGTCGCGGCCACGTCGGCTGCGACCAGTCCCGGCTGCGCCTTGCAGTGCTCGATGATGGCTAGGGCCACCTCGGACGACACGCGCCGAATGTCCGACAAGGGTGGGTAGAGCAAGCCGCCGACTTTGGACATCTCGGCGGGGTCCACCAACGAGGCGAGCTTCAGCGCCGCGGCGATGAGAGCGGATTCGGGAATCGTCTTCGTCTGGCACAGATACGCACCGAGTCCCACCCCGGGGAAGATGTACATGTTGTTGCCTTGGCTGGGGACGCACTGGGCGGCCGTGCCGTCGGCAAGGGTGAGTGCCACGCTCGGGTACGGACTGCCGCTCGCCATGATCGCGCGGCCGTCGGTCCACTTGAAGCCATTGTCGGTGTGGATCTCCGACTTTGATGTGGGATTACTCAACGGGAAAATAATAGGCCGAGCGGTGTAACTCGCGACAAAGCGCACCAGCTCCTCCGTGAAGGCGGGGCCGGCACCCGCCAAGCCGATGAGTGCGGTGGGCTTGATCTCCCGAATGCAGCTCTCGAGCGTGTGGTACTTGGCGTTGTCCTCGACGGCGATATCTTTGCGAGCGAGGGCCACCTTGTGCTTCGCCAGAACATCCCCGCGCGTGTTCGTCACCAGTCCCTTCGTGTCCACAAGGAAGATGCACTTCATCAGTTGAACGTGCTCGACGCCGGCGTAGCTCGCGTGCATCACGGCACAAATCGCTTCGACCACCCCTGTGGCGGCGCTTCCTGCGCCGTACACGAGGATCCGGTGCTGCGTCGGGTGCATGCCGGTGAGGCGCACGGCGTTGAGGAACCCGGCGGCGATGACCGCGCCGGTGCCCTGGATGTCGTCGTTGAAGCACCGGTAGTGGTCCCGATACCGTTCGAGGACATCGAAACAGTGGTTGTTGCTGAAGTCCTCGAACTGCACGACCGCCATGGGCCATTGCGCCTTCACGCCGGCCATGAACTCGTCAAGCATGTCGTAGAAGGTGGCGTCATCGCAGCGCTTCTCCCGGAGGCCGAGGTAGCACGGATCGGCGCGCAGCGCCTCCGTGTCCGTGCCGCAGTCGAAGGTGACGGGAAGGCAGGTCCGCGGGTTGAGGCCACCACCGGCAATGTACAGCGAAATTTTCCCGATTGGAATGCCCATGCCATTGGCCCCGAGGTCGCCGAGGCCCAAGATGCGACTCCCGTCCGTGATGACGATGATGTCGATCTCGTCGCGCTGGGCGTTGGATAGAATTTCGCGGATGTGCCCTTTATCTTGGCGCGTGAAGTACACACCGTGGTCCTTTTGGTACAAGGCGGCAAATTTTTGGCACGCCTCGCCGACGGTCGGGGTGTACAGGATCGGCAACGATTCGGTGATGTGTCGGAGAACGAAACCATAAAAGAGCCGCACGTTGGTGTCCTGGAGTGACCGCAGCAGCTGGTACTTCGCAATGGGCTGGTCCATCCACGTGAATTGCCGGTAGACGCGGGCGATTTGTTCGTCCATGGTCTCGATGTGCGGCGGGAGGCGGCCGCGCAAGCCGAGCCGGTTTCGTTCCTCCTCGGTGAACGCCGTGCTCTTGGTATTGAACCGGTTCGCCAGCCAGAGATTGGCACCGACTTGGGGCGGCGGTAGCTCAGCCGTCGTGCTGCGGCTCGCCATGTCGTGCGGCCTCTTCGTTGAGCGATACTTGCGTACTGAAAGGGACAGCAAGGGAGATATGTTCAACCGGTGTTTTTCCCCACCGGCAACGGCCGCCGGGGTTCCGTGGCGTCCATCGGGATTGGATGTCGGGTGACCTTTGTGATTTGCGATTACGATCGAGGGGGAACTGTGGCCACGGTAAACGCAAAGCAGAGAAAAAGAGCACGGTGCATTGGCTACAGGCTAGTCTGGCGGCTGAAGCCTCCCTCGTCATCGTGGGCGCCCCCCGGAAGCCCATCAGTGGCGACTGCTGATGGTGGCTCCACTGGCGGCGCTGCCGTATCCGCAAGGCCGTTGACGAGCGCCGCGAGCCTCTCTTGAGTCTCACGGAGACGCTGCAGTTCGCTCGGTCGCACATATGCAGGAGGCGATGGCGTGGCAACGAGCGCGGCGTACGCCGAAGAGGAGTCGTGTCCTTCGTCGTCGCTGTCGGAGTCACTGACGTGGTTGCGCCGGTGGGAGCAAGCGTCCGCGAAGCAGGCGCAGCAGAACACCATGTCGCCCGCGCGGTAGAAGTGTCGGTTGTACGTCTCCGCAGCACTCTCCATTTGCAACGCGTAGGTGAGCGCGATGCGCTGGGCGTCGATCGGCGAAATCATCGCCTGGAGCGACGCCTGCCAGGCTTGAAACGTGGCGAGGAACGTGTCCGATAGCTGAAAGGCAGGGATGTGGCGTGCGAGGCACAGCACGAGGCACGCCCACTGAGACGCGCGCGCCGCCGATTTCACATCTCGACGCCACTTGGTACTCCAGCCGCCCGCCTGCCAGTCGTCGAAGTACAAGCGCATGGCCGACCGAGTGTGTCCGTCGCCACGGAGCGTCGCTTCCAGGGACAAGAGCTGCATGCGGATCATGTCGGACGCGTTATCCTCGTCGCACCGCTGCCGCGCCTGCACGCAAACCGCCACGGCGGGCACCAGGATGCCGGCGACGGCCACCGCGCCGATCGCGTACCACGCGTGAGCGACGTCGGCGACAACGGCGAGCACGACGCCGGCCGCCGTCACGAACCCATACATCGCGCCGCGCCACACGGCGACGGACGTCGCGGAGCAGCAGACGCCCTCCGCTTGATTCAGCGTCCGGCCGTAAAGGAGCGTCCAGCCGCACGACCACGCGTTCGCCACGACGAGCGGGGCGATGGAAACCCACGGATTGATACCCCCGAACGCGAGGGAGGCCTCGCCCATCGCCAACGTGCGCGCAGAGGCAAGGGCGGGAAGGACCACGACGCTGCACACCACACCGGCAGCAACCGCGGACCGCGTGAGCATCCGGTACAGCTGCGGATACACCACGTCCTCGCGGCCGCCGATGGCGTCGACCGTGACGTTGCGCATCGCGACGGACGGCAAGTAGTAGCAGAACAGCACCAGGCAAGCGGTGGCGAGAGCGAAGCGCGGCGCGTTGTTGGGTCGCGACCACACCGCCGACGCGTAGTACGTCCACGAGGATAGGGAAGCGACATCGGAGCCGAGATTGCAGTCGGGCCAGCGGATCGAGAGCGACGACGAGGTGCCGCTTCCGGATGGTGTGCACAGCGTCACGGGCAACAGCAGGCTGTCCGCACCGCTCACGAGCGTCGCCACCGCGTGGCACACGAAGGGCGCGAGGGAGACCCCCGCGACGTGCACCGCCGCCAGCCACAGGGGCTGACGCGTGAGGGGCTTGGTCGAGCGCCACTTCAGGATCCTGCCAATGACGACAGGCATCGACGACAGGACCAGATAGGCCACCATGATGAGCAACGCCAAATACGCACTCAGCGGCGCCGACGGGGCGGAAAATGCCGGCCCAGCCGAGACCCCGGTCGTTCCCGGCCACGGGGTCGATGTGGGTGCGGTGCCGGTCGACTGCGTCACCGTCCAGTTGTTGCCGCTGGCGGACGCATTCACAACCGATCCTGGATGGGGCCGATAGACGAGCAGAAGCCAGCGCGCGATTTGCGCAGGCACGTCCTTGCCGCTCCAGTTAGGGCCAGTGACCCGATCGGCGCGGGATGCGGCGACATGCACGACGGCTACAGCCAGAAGGAGGGCTCCTTCCACGAAGATCGTGACGTAGTGCACCGAGTTGTACAAGTTGGCGCGAATATGGCGGACGACGCCTCGCCCAACGCGCAGCACTGCGCCGTCGGCGTCGTGTCGTTTGACGATCGCCGAAACACCGCTCACGACGCAAAGCGCCCCGACCACGGAAAAAAAGACGACCGCGACGTTCGACGGCAGCGCGTACTCGGCGTAGTGAAACGCAACCACCAGCGGCAAGACCAGCATGAAGCCGATGGACAGGACCACGAACGTCCATGCCCGGCACGAGTTCGACTCCACGTCCACCCTTCCGCGGGAATCCCGTGTCCACGTGCCCAGGGCAGACTCAAGCAGCACGCCGAGCGAGAACACGAAGAAGCACGCGGTCGCCACGGTGAATCGCAGTGCGTCCCACGCGACGACGAGCGAGAGGACGTAGAGGAGCATCGTCACAATGTACCCCGCGTGATGGTCAATGATGCGGCGCGCCATGGCGAAGGAGCAGTGGCCCGGCAGAAAGATGACGAAGTCCCCGACCATGGAAATCCCCCCCGTGACCGTGAGCATCACGAAAATGGCCTTGAGCAAGTAGGTAAAGTCCACGGCCAACTCGCCAAGCTGCATCAGGCAGCGCAGCTGGCGACTCGGCGTTCCGGCGAGCTCGTTGATCATGGCGAGCGAACGCCGCTGGTGGCGGTCTTTGACGCTTCCGAGAGCTGAACGGTAGGCCGTCTTCACGACGTCTTCAAATCGCGACTCGGAGGGTGCGATCAGCGCGTGCACGAGCGACCAGGTGCGGATGCCGGAGCACAGCACGATGACGAATGCAACGGCGGCCGCAAGGTCCAAGGCCACCCCCGCAACCTCCGTGAAGACGACCTTTCGCAGTCCATCCCAGCCCCCACGAGACAGGCCGCCGCAGGGCGAGGTCTCCGCGATGACCTGCACGTCGAAGTCGGCGATGATCGCTTGGAGGCTATGGAGCTCGTCGGTGATCGCGCGCCGCATGGAGTGCTGCAATTCCACGACGGACAATACCGGGGCCCTCGACACTGCGGCTTCGGGCAATGCGATAAGCGGCGCGTCGCGACCTGTGGTCGCAACGGAAACGAACGTCGCGACCACCCCGCCGCTAGCAGCGGGCACGGCACGAGCGGCTTGCGTCACTCCGCCGTCGCCGTTCGACGAAGCGGCGGCTGTGCTCGTGCTTGTCAATGGCTTTCCCAGAGAGGCCGCGATGGCCTGCTGGATTTGAAGCGCCTCCTCGGCGGTTGTTCGGGCAAATGCCGATCCGGCCGCAACACTGGCTGCCATCGCACTACTGCGTTCAAGCGCGGTCATGCGCTGGATGCGCAGCGAGACGCCCCGACGATGTTGATTGACAAACCGCGGCAGACTGGCCCCCATCGCCGCGAGCCGTGGATCGAGGGCCGACGCCGCGAATCGGCTTATCCGGTCCTGCAGTTTGGGGGGCACATCGTCGAGCAGTGATGCGCGCCACGCGGCCGTCGCGAGGCGGAGCGAAAAGACTTCGTCGTCGTCATTCGCATCCGCCACACAGCGCAGGCCCACCGGCGTGGAGTATCCATCGGAAATGTAGTCGCGGCTGCGCAGGACCGGCATGCGCAGCATCCAGCTCCACCGATTGCGAGAGGTGCTGGGGGCGTACGAACGTCGGCGAAGAGTGCCTGTGCTCGGCCCTGACGCCGGGACGTACTCCTTCGCGCTGTCCTCCAGGGACGCCATTTCGGATTCCAGGAACATCTGTTGCGCTTGAATGACGGGGACGAGGGCGCGGAGCTTGTCGCGCACTCGCAGAGCGAACCGTCGCTCGTCCGACGCGCACGCTCGAGAGTACATTCGCCAAGCCCGTTGGGGGGCCGCGTGGATCAGCACGAGGCAGACCACGGCAACGAGGTCGACGAGGAAGCTGGCGAAGGACAAGGCGATGACTGGCGCGGCCACGTCACAAAGGCGCTGCCCCTGCGCGAGCAACGGATCGCTCTGCGGTAGGGGGAGCGGTCGCCCCTCCGAGGTGGCGTGAGGAGTCGGCCTACGCGCGTCGTCCCCGTCACAGTGCGGTGAGGACAGAAGGGGCACGTCGGACACCGTTTGCACGTTCAGCGCTGACGAGGAGCTGCCGGGGAGGCTGGCATCGCTCGAGACCGGCCGCGGCGAGGGATCGGCGACACTCCTTTGAAGGTCCCCCAGTGTCCCGCGCCAGGCAACGAGCGTCCCCTCAGCGGCGCCGTATTCCACTTGCAGGGCGATCGACGTGTGCGGGGAAAATTTTGCCAGATTTTTCAAGATGCTCGATGTACTGTTCTTGACGCTAAAATCGATAACGAACGAAGCTGCGGGGGGCACGGCGACGCCACCATCGTCAGCGACGCCAACATGGTCGTCTCGGGAGGTCGATTCCTCTTCGGCGGCCTCCCGAATCAAGGTCGCCGGCATGGGCGTGAGGGCGGCCAGGGACGAGACGTCCAGGTAGTCGGGCGTGAGAGACAGCGGCAGGAAGACCGGCATCAGGGACGCGGCCGTCCCGCCAAAGACGTGCGACACCCGCTGCTGGAACTCGGACATGTTGCGAATGTACAGCTTAACGCGCGTGCCCGGTGGGGGCAAGCGCGCGTCGGGGTGGCGGTACCCGTGGAGGCGCAGCACGATGCCGGTTCCTCGGTCTCCTGGAGGGTGTTCCAACGCGAGCCGTGTCAGCACGACCACGGGGCTGCGCAGCCCCGGGGCCCAGGGTTTACACTTGTCGTAGATGGACTTCAGCACCATGACGCCGCGGTACACCGTGAGCAGCAATGGCGGGAACAGCACCAGCCACGCGGCGTAGTCGCGCAAGGTCATGCCGGCGTGATAGAAGACGAGCGAATACATATCCCCGCTCCAGGGGGCGCAGTCACCCCCCGCGGCGGCTTTGGATAGCGCAATGAAGTCTTCGACGAACGGCTTCGCGCGCATGACCGCGGCAACGTTGAAAACGGCCAACACAATGATTGGGATTTCGATCAAGAAGAGGCCCGCGTGGCGGGCGAGAATCAACTTTCGCTCCATGGTCGATTTGGGGCGACTCGCGCCCGATGTCGTCGATGACAGATCTCGGTAGCACTGCGGCACGCGGTACACGGAGCACAGGACGACTAGCGCCATCGGCAGTGACAACAGATCGAAGAACGCCTCGAGCGCGACGATGCCGATGGCTTCGCGGCGCTTCCACACGTAGCCAGATGACGAGTTCTTCGCGGCCTCCAGGTTGGCGTCCGTGATCAGCCGCAGCAGCATGGGCCACCGCCAAAAGCACACCGCGTCCACGAGCAAAAGCAGGGCGAAAGGAAGGTCGATCAGAAATACGAACAGCTGGAGGATCAGTTGAAATCGCAGCTGGATGTTGTAGTCGGCAAGCCGACCTTTGGCACAAAGCCCATGGTCGTCGTCGACGAGCGCCTCTAAGATGGAAGGGAGTCTCCAGGTCGGTATCACCGGAACGACGCATGCGATCGTGACCACGTCGAACAGGCCAGCGGCAAAGTTGAGCGCCCCCGCGGAACGGAAGTCCCATCGACTGGAGACCTTGAAGCTGGGTATGACGGGCCATCGCCACACAAAGGCGAGGCTCGCGACGAAGAGCGCCATGCAGATGACATCCAAGATCAGCTCGAAGATGAACTGAAACAGAGAGACGATGACGTCAAGAATGCCGGACATTTTTTGGTGCGGCTGCCGTTGGAGAAAAGTTGGAAGGGAGGAAAAAAAATTAGCGTTCCTTGGGCGAAAAGTAAATTAAAAACGGTACCGAAAGCATGTCATCCGGAAAAGGGGGGCTTCCACGCTCCCGTGGCTCAATCGTGATTCACGATAGGTTACCCGCGAGTAAGTTCATCAGAAGCATCGACCAAGTATCGTACGTGGCGCCGGGTGAGCAGTAGTGGAGACAGTCGGTGACGTTGCGCACGCTAAATTTCGGGTGATTCTGGCCCAAGTGGCCAAGCGGCATTAAATTCGTAGGGCGCGTCACATCCAAGATATGCGCACCCGCCGTACGCCACAACGCGGTCGTCACGTTGTTGCGGCCTGGAATCGCCGCCCAGCGGTACCTCTTGTACGGCGCGACGACCGGGAAGTCCTCTGCTTTGAGTTCGGCTTGCAGCGGCGCCGTGTAGTTCCAGCAATAAGGATGCCCTTGATACGTCGTGCGCCAAATGACAGTCCCATTGTAACCCTGCGCTTTGACAAGACGCAGCGCATTGCGCATGAGGCCCGCCCACTCCTCGTCGGAGACCTCACGGTCCTCGTCCATCGGGTCGCGCATCCACGACCCGCTGTTGAGGATCAGTACTGGGTAGGGCTTGATGAAGCGCCACCACTTGTGATTCCGGTTGCGCATGCTGTTCTCCGATAGCAGCTGATTCGTCAGGAAGTAGAGCTTGAGCGGTCTCGGGTAGTGCGCCGCGCAAATCGGGTGCGATCGGCACGCGTGTTTGCCAGCGACGGTCCCCTCGCGTCGGTAGATATCCTTCCGGCCTCCTAGCAAGTAGTACAGCGACGCGTGCCAGTGATCGTTGAGGCTGTCCCCCGCCAGCATCAAATCGCGGCCCCGCAGCGCCCTGCAAAAGAGCTCCTCGTCCCAGCGTAAGAGCTCGCAGTCGTCAGGGTACCACTCATACTGCGTCTCGGGTCGCACCGTAAGAGCACCTCCTCCGTGGAGTTTTTGGTCCTGCAGGCGTCGCTGCCAACCGCGCTCGCAGCTTCCCAGGATCTCGCCGTAGCTCGGGTACGCTGGCCTGCGACTGGCGTTGAGAACCCACCGTCCCTTTGTATGCGAGCCATTCACGCAAGGGCGTGCGGTTTGTCTCAACGGCTGGTAGGGGTTGATGTACGGGCGTTCCGGGTCGAACGTGAAGTGCGGAGGCTCTTGCAAGCTCGGTGGCGGCGACGGCTTCGCGGGTGTTGTCGCGTTCGTCACCACAACAGCAACGGTTTGGGAGGTTGCTCCGCGCAATGTCGGGGCGTTTGTCACCGCGAAAGCATCGTCGTCCGTCGGCACGGCAAGTTCGTCCAACGTAGTGTCCTCCACGACCTCTGCCGGCACCGGGCGCCTCCCGTCGGCACGGCCCGGCGGAGGAACCGTATGGTGGGGCGGCATCGTCAACCGGTACGATATCTCCACGAGGGTCAGTGACAGCGAAATAATCAGGGCGGCGACGATGAGCCACGTCGCCGCACTGCGCAGTCGGCTGGGGCCGACCGCAGGGGGGACGGCTCCGACGGCGGCACTGCGGCGCGTTCGTGAAGACGAGAAAGCAGGAAAGTCGCGCATGGCCGTAGAAGGGGAACCGCCTGGGGGCGGCGGCGCGGGCTCGGCGACACAGACGCGGGCGTCACCGCCGGCTTGGCTCGAATCGCAGTCCCTCGGTCGTCGTCTTACGCACCGGTGCGTCGCATGCAATGCACAGGGAGGGGACAACCCTTTTGTTCGCGCGAACGATTTATGGGAATCCACGGATGGTGTGACTTTATTGGCATCCCCCAATCCCTGCGTGCGCGGACCGGGACCGTGGTCGGGGGTCCAGAAAAAGAAACACGAGGAACGGGACCGGGACTGGGGGAGGAGCGGGGACGGACGTTGGGCGACGTTGATCTCTCAACGTGGGCCAACGATCGATCGTGACCTGGTGCCAACTCAGCGACAGAGCTAGCTAGGGTTGCCCCCAGGCCGCGATGAGCGACAGAGTTTCCGAGGCGGCGACGCGGAGCGCCATCGTGAAGGTCGGAAGGAAGGTGAAGGCGAATCCCGCTGCCCGGCCCGGGGCCCCCGCTGTGGGTCGGGTGTAATTCATGTGGAAGAGCACTCGTCCAAGCACGAAAAACGCGGCGGCAGCGGGCAGTATGCGGGAGGTGGCCGGCGGCATCATGGCCGCCCATCCAAAGTACGTGATGGACGCGGCGACGCCCTGCTCAAGCGTGTTTTGGAGCACGTCCTGAAGCATCACGGCCATCTGCGAGTCCGGTCGATCGCAATGCATGTCCTCTGGCGAATTGAGTCGGTGGAGTGCCACCCTCCAGACCATCGCGACGAGGCAGAGTCCGGGACCGAAGAGCGACGCGGCGGCCGCGCGCCGCCAGCTCCCCTCCCTGGTGGCGCCGACATCAAGCCACACGGTGCTTACCGTGACGTGAAGGGCACACGTGGCGACGACGGCGGTCGACACGGCCCGCAGGATTCGCCGCTGGTCCGTGCGCAGCTGCTTCTCACGCGCCGGCAACGCCGCCGACATCGGTAGAATCGTCTCTGTGCGAAATGGGCGACACACCTTCCCTTCGTGACTCACACAAGGAGGGTCGTTGTTGGGTGGTATCCACCAGAGTTGCACATTGAGCTACCCC
>ERZ1292630.5454-Hain-H41-02um-R3-5454-length-10423-cov-4_pt1 | contig 10423 bp, 10 predicted proteins | sample MGYA00564408_ERZ1292630 | MGnify/ENA primary metagenome ERZ1292630 (study PRJEB36523, sample SAMEA6512641) | groundwater metagenome | collected 2019-01-08 | study: AquaDiva: Metagenomics assemblies of 32 groundwater samples
TGCCAAGGCGCTACCCAAACAAATCAAAATGTGCGTGCGCAAACCGGCGGTTTTCGCCTTTATTTCTCTTTCCCCGCCAATTATACCGCCTAAAATAACCGCGATAATTAAACGAAGAATAATTTGTAAAGTAGAAATTTCCATGTCTTTTTTTAAAAAATAAATAATTATTATTTTAAAACAATTAACAATTTAAAACAAGTCTTAAGTTCTATTTTCTATCGTCTTTTTGTGTGGCAATGAGTAATAGCTATGGCCAAAGCATCAGCCGCGTCATCCGGTTTAGGGATTTCTTTTAACTTCAAAATTAGTTTCACCATTTTTTGAATTTGACTTTTATCGGCTTGGCCATAACTGGCAATCGTCAGCTTAACCTGCAAGGGGGTGTATTCAAAAATCGGAACCTTATTTTGAATGGCTGTTAAAAGAATAATACCGCGCACTTCTCCGATTTGCATGGCTGTTTTAGCATTCTTGGCAAAAAATATTTTTTCAATGGCAATTTCATCTGGCTTATACTCCTTGATTAAAGAATTAACGCCTTTATAAATTTGTTCCAAGCGCTCCACGAAATTTTCTTTAACCGAAGTGCGCAAACAACCGAAGCAAATAGAATTTTCTTCGCCAGCGCTTTCCTCAATCACCCCATAACCTAAAATCGCGAAACCCGGATCAATGCCGAGAATTACCCTTTTACGATCTTTCATTTGGCGAACTCGGAAATTCATTTGGGGTTGATAAATTAGAGATAAAGCTCAAAACTTAGAGCATGGAGCGTGGAGCGTAAAGCACGAAGCGTGGAGCGTAAAGCACGAAACATGAAGTTCTCCGCCCAAGGCGGATCCGTCTCTGGCGGACAAGCTCCAAGCTACAAGTTTCAAGAGCGTAATTCGTAATTAACGATTATTCTCTTCGTTATTTTTGCTGAATTTTTCCACTTCCTCCTCTTTTCCCAAAATAATTAATTGATCGCCCGGCTCAATTTTGTCGCTGGATCGCAATAAATAATTTATTTCGTCGTCTCTTTCAATGCCAATTAAATTTAAATGGTATTTATCTCTAATCTGCAAATCTTTGATTGACTTGTTAAAAAATATGTCCGGCGCTTCAATTTTGACCACGCTATAACCCTCGCAAATCGGAATATAATTTAAAATATCCGTAGTCAAAACTTCTTGCGCTAAACGTTTGGCTGTTTCAACCGAAGGAAGAACAATGCGATCCGCGCCAACTAATTCCAAAATTTTCTCTTCAATCTGCGAATCAGAACTCCTAATGCCGCGCGCAATAACTTTATTAACGCCAATTTTCTTTAAAAGCGTGGTGATTAAAACCGTAACTAAAAAATTATCATCACCGATCGCCACAACTACGGCGTCGAAATCTTGAACGGCTTGCGCCAGCAAAACCTCTTCTTCCGTAGCATCAGCCACTACCGCCAGAGCAACCTTATCTTTAAAATCTTCAATCAATTTTTCATTTTTATCAATAACCAAAAATTCCGCGCCTTGTTGCGTTAAGGTTTCAGCTAAAGTTTGGCCGAATTGGCCCAAACCGATAACCGCTATTTTTTTCATACCAGGTAGTAGAAATTCGATGCTTCTTAAAGTGCCACCATAAAGACAGACACTGAAAGCAAAGAATTAGTTATTTTATTAATATATAGAGCCGAATAATAAGCCGAAGCAGAAAGCACTATCGAATTTTCACTACCTGGCATATATTTAATATTTTATATTTGGTTATTATCTAATTTTTTAATATTCGCCATTAATAAATTATCCAATGTTTATTTTTTCTTCTGGATATTTGTATGACTCGGAAATTCCTTTCTCAAGAATATAGATCGCTATCGCGGCTGGCCCAACACGGCCAACAAACATACTCATAATGATAATTAATTTACCTATGTCGGTCAATTGAGAAGTAAGGCCTCGGGATAATCCGACCGTGCCAAAAGCGGAGACTTCTTCAAAAATTATATCTAACAAGTTGGCCTTTTCGGTCTGAACTAATATAAAAACACAAATGCTCACCCAGACCAAAGCTAATATAAAAACCAGCAACGCTTGCCGAATAATTATACTGGAAAGTCCTCTTTTAAACATTCTGACGGACGAACTGCCACTAAGCCACGATTTAATCGTGGCTATTAACACCGCGAAGGTGCTGGTTTTAATACCGCCGCCGGTTGAAGCCGGCGAAGCGCCGATAAACATTAAAAAAATTATAATCAAGGCCGTGGCTGGCGCAAGCGCTCCAACATTAATCGTATTAAAGCCGGCCGTACGAGCGGTTACTGACTGAAAATAAGAACTCAAAATCTTTTCGGTAAAGCTAAAACCGGACAAACGATTATTTTCAAAAAAATAAATTAGGATCGCACCGCCCAAAATTAAACACAGGGTCGTTATCAAAACAACTTTGGCATTAAAAGAAATTGCCTTTTTTTGTTTAGTAATTTTATTTTTGAGCCAGCGGGACAATTCAAATAACACGGGAAAACCCAAACCACCCAAAATAATTAGCGTGGTAATAATTAAATTTACGCCAACATTTCCTTTAAATGAAGTTAAATTATCGCTAAACAGAGAAAGGCCCGCGTTGTTAAAAGCGGAAACCGCGTGAAAAACGCTTAAATAAAAATTGTGAAAAATCGGTCCGAAATACGAAACAAATTGTTGATAAAGCAATAAAATTCCTATGCCCTCTATAATATAAGTGAACAATAAAATTCTAATAACCAAGCGGCCGGCCTTGTGCCAATTGCTTAAATTCAAAGCATCGCCCAAAAAGGCTTGTTCGCGCAAACCAAGCTGGCGGCCCAAAATTAAACTAAAAAAAGTGGTAAAAGTGACAATACCCAAGCCTCCAATCTGGATTAAAAATAAAATAATCAATTGACCGAAGCGGGAAAAATACGTTCCCGTATTTTGTACAATCAAGCCCGTCACGCAAGTGGCGGATGTAGCCGTGAATAAAGCGTCCACCCATGGAATTTTCTCGCCAAAATGCACCGCGCGCGGAAACATTAAAAACATCGTGCCGATAAAAATAATCAGAGCGAAAGACAAGGGGATTAAAAATATCGGCCGAAGCAGAGTTCCGCGTAAAGCCGAAATAGATTCATTAACATTGGCGATACCTAAAAGAACAAAAAGGAACAAATAAAACTGGACGGCGAAATGAAAAGTTTTAATGCCCAGGAACCTTTCTAAAAAATTATCCAAAAATTTGGGCGAACCGAAAAAATAAATTATGAAAAATATTAAGATCAACGCGGCGGACAATAAAAAATAACCACGTTTATTTTTTAAATATAAAACGCGGTTATGAGCAAGCAAAAATTTAGTTAAAATCAAAAAATTGACAATAACAACAAAAATAAACTGAGCCTGATGAAGAAAAAAACGGCCAGCCGAAGAATAAAATCCGTATTCAATAATTAACGCCGCTAAAGCCAAGACAGCGACTAGAACAATAAACCAGTTCAAAATACTTGATAATCTCTTTCGCCAATCCACAATATTTAATATATTTAATCAAATTATAAAGGGTATTAACCCTGTGTTATCTGCGCTCGCTCGGAAACGAAAATAAAATTTTCATTTCGCTCGCTCGCTTGATAATACTCTCTGCCATTTACTATATCAAAAAATGGCAGAAAATCAAAAAACCACCTCAACGAGGTAGTTTTTTGTGTTTGATATAAATTCTAAAATTTGAATTGCTCGGCAAACTTCCCGATTATCGGCAATGGTTTTTGTTCGCCCTTAGCGGCGCTCATAATGCCAATAATCATTAAAACAAACACGCAGATGCGCAAGAGCATCGCGATTATTCCCAACTGCCAGGGAAGAATCCAGCTAATGACGCTGGCGGCTATCCAGGCGATAAAAACAAGTAATCCCTGTTTAACGTGAAATTTAACAAAAGGATCTTTTTTCGCTTCGGTTAGCAGGGGAATAAAAAAAATGATATAAGCCAAAATTGCCATACCAGTATTTTTTTCTTCATGAGGGACTGAGGGCGGGTTTGTTTGTGGTTGATTTTGCTGTGGGTTAATTTCTTCCATAAATTTGTAATTATTAAATCGATTTTAAGGTCGACCTTTTAGATATTATTTTAATATTCACTTTTAATTTCTTGATTCTTTGTCGGAGTTATAGAGGGTATTAACCCTGTGTTATCTTCGCTCGTTCGGAAATGAAAACTTCGTTTTCACTTCACTCGCTCGCTCGATAATAAATTTATCCTTCTAATTTTTCCCCGCACTCGCCGCAAAAACGAGTGCCAGCCAGATTTTTTGCCCCGCATTTTTGACAGACGATCATTCCTAATGACGCGCCGCAATTAACACAAAATTTGCCGGTGCCCGTGGGTTTTCCGCAAACAGGACATAATGTTTGTTTGCTTTCTATCGGCCCGGTAAAAACCTGGGTTGCTTCGGCTTTTGCTTCAATATCTTTAGCTTTTTTCTGAGCTCTGGCCGCGGCCACTTCAATTGCTTCTCGCGGAGCGCATTTTGCGCAAAGACCTTCTTGCTCATTCCAGTCATTTTCGCAAACCCATTCCGTGCATTTTGGACAGCGGTGAAAATGAGCTTTTGCTTCAGTCTGAGCTGACTCAAAAGCGACATCGTGTTCTTTTTGCCACTCTGGGGTCATGCCTTGAAATCTTTCACTAACGACATCTGTCCCTCTTTGAATTCCGTATCCAATACTGGATTTCCCAATTATTTGAGCGGCGGCGCCCAAAAGACCGCCCAATCCCTTGAAAAATTTTCCTTTATTATAGGATTTTGAAGTGATGAATTTCGTTTTATAGCCTTCTTGGCAGATGGCGCAAAAAAAAGTAAATTGAAATCCTGCTTCAGTGCTGTTGTCGGCAAAATTGTCGGTAAAAGGTTGTAGTGGCATAGATTTTATTTTAAATTTATTAATAATTATTTTTTCTCGAGTGGTTTCCCGCATTTGATGCAATTATCGCTGATGGGTGGCTGCTCCTGATTGCAATGAAAACAGACGACTAAAAGACGAGCGCCACAATCCTCACAATAATCACCGAAAAAAGTAACTTTTCCGCACTTCGGGCAAACAATTCGTAAATTTTGACCGCAGCGGCTGCAAGCTTGCCAATCTTTCTGTACCGGTTCATGACATTTCGGGCAACGATGTGGTCCGAGAGGATTTAATTTTCCGCAAAGAGGGCAAACAGTAGAATTAGGTGGAATTAATTTGTCGCAGTATTTACAGGGGTGCTTGTAGCCAACCGTTGGTTTACCCGCTTCTTTAGAGCCGGAAAATGTCGCTGGAGGAATATTTTCTTTTTTCCCCGACTTTTTCCGCAGAAGAAGAATCAAAACAATAATAATCACGACGACCATTCCGGCAATAATGCCAATGTATAACCAATTTAAATTTTTCATTCCGGCTAATAATTTAGAGAAAAAATTGGCATTCGGTTGCGTTAACGGCTCCTGTCCGGGTGGAAACACGGTTCCCGGAGGAACTGCGCCGCACTGGCCATCTTTACAAACATGGCCTGTCTGGCAATCCGAGTCTTTGACGCATTTTTTGGCGAGCACGGGTTTTTCAACGCAATTATTGTCTTGGCAGACTTTTCCCGTTGAACAATTGGCATCTTTCGTGCATTGGGGAATAATCGGAAATCCAACGCATTTCTTATTTTCGCAAATACCACCTGCCGGGCAATCCGAATTTTTAGTGCACCCAGAAGGCGGGACTACAATAGATTCACATTTATTATTCTTACAAATTTTCCCCGTTGAACAATCAGCATCTTTTGTACATTGAGTAGACGGCGGAGTTATACCGCATTTTCCATCGCAATTTTCCGTTCGGTAACAAGTTTTTGTGGTAGTTTTTTGACAAGCGCTTATGGAATCAAATTCTCCCACCGCGCCGCAATACTGACCATCGCAAGCATAAAATTTTATTAAAGGAACAGAAGATTTAATTTCTAACTGATAATTAGCCAGCGCGTCTTGATAAGGGTACCCGTAGTTTGAAGCAGACACAAAAACATTCGTGTCTGCCGAAGGAACCAAAGACAAAGAAACAATCGCCCCTGAATTTGCCGAACTTTCTTCTTTGAGCAACTGTCTATCTAAATCATAGAGGCTCAAAGTTAATGATGTTTTAGAGGGTGGAGTAACTTTAAATTCATAAGTGACTCCTTTTTTGAGCCCAATTTTATAGATATCCTTCCAATCATTGCCCAGTGATTGGGTAATACCGGCAATGCCGGATAAATAACCATTATAAGCGCCGGGGGCAATATTTACGAATTTATCAAAAGTGTCGCCGGCGTCGGTCCCGCTATTAGCGTCAAATTTATTTACTAAAGAAAAATCCAAAGTAAATGATTCGGTGCCAGACCCATCATCATAAATTTTAGTATAAATTTTATGGGTAGCTTTGGCGCTATTTAAAAGCCAACCAACCTCAACCTTTCCGTTTGACTCAAACTCTCCAACTAATTCCTCTTCTTCTGCGTTATAAATCCTTATCCAATCAAATGACCCGCCTTCACCCGACACAAATTGACCTTTAAGCCGAGCTAATTGTCCGGGCGTGGCTTCAAAATAATAGTAAATCGCTTGGCCCGCTTCCAAGGCGAAACCTTGATATTGACCGGGCGCAATTTTAACCGCTGTACTAAAACTGCCGCCGCCGACCGGCAGAGTTTGTTGAGCAAAAGCAGAATTAAAAAATAAAATCCCAGCCAAACAAAGGACTAAACCTAAATAAATTTTGATTTTGGGGTTCATATATTGTTTTAAAAAATTAGATAATATATTTTAGCCAATCATTTTTTCTCCCTCATTATCTTCTTCCCCTTGCTCTTCAGATTCTTGTTTTTCAGGCCCGAACACTCTTTCTCCCCCTAAGGCAACTGGCTCCGATTCTGTTTCAGCTTTTTGCCATTTAGCCGCGTCATCTGCGTTAGAGACATTAAATTTAAGCAAATCGTTCACGTCTTTCTGCCATTGTTCATTGTCTCTATGAATAACCCGGCCGATAAAAAGTTCACGCATCAATTTAATTTCCGGAATTTTAGCCATAGAAAATTTATATTTTACGTATTCGGGTTCGTCTAATTTTTCTTCCGACAGGTAAATTGGCTCTCTCCTAAAATTGATAGCTGATAAACCGCGATTGATTTTCGAAATTAAATCGTCAATCTGACCATCAATTTTTACCTTCTCAATTTCTTTATATTCTTGCCGGCCAAGAATTCTAAAAAAATAAGTCGCTCGGCCAGTTTCTTTTTCACCGGCTGTTTCAAAAGCAATGGCATTGCCGGGCTTTGATTTATCTTCACTATAAATAGGAATAAAAAACCAAAAATAATCGCCGGTTAATCCTCCCATTAACCCTTTTTTAAAACCGATGTAAGTTTTATCTTGCTCTCCTATTGATTTTAGAAATTCATATTCTTCTTTAACTTCGGTTTTCATTAATGCCATTTCTAATTTTTTGAAGAATTCGGGAGAAGCTCCTTCAATATCTTTTTTATTTACCGCCTTTCCTTCTTTAATTAATCTAGAAATTTCATTCAAAGTTGAAAAATCAATTTCTGGCCAAATTCCTTTAATAAAATTCTGGGTGTTTAAGGAAATTTCATTAAGACAACTGTTTAAAGTTTCTTTAAATAAATCAAATTTTTCGCCCAATTTTGAAATAATAAATTTTTCGCCCGCCTCGTCAGTAATAACAATCTTAAAGTCTTCGGTTTTTGTTTCTAAAATATCGCTAAAACGAATTCTCAAGAGTTCTCCTCTTTCCGGTAAAATGACTAAAGAAGTTTGATAAAATTTAAATTCTGCTTTGCCTCTTTGTTTTTCCGCGCCCGATTTATCTAAATACATAAAATCGGCCTCAATCCCGGATTTTTTTAAAGTTTCCTGAAATAAAAGGTCTTTCAAAAGCATCTCGTTTCTCAATCTAATAAAAATTCTAACAAAATCCTCGTATTGATAGCCAAGCTTGGAAATCTGTAATTCTTGCCCCTTGCCAAGAAAAAGCTTTAATTGATAATCTTCCGGGGTTAAACTGACGACTTCCCGATAAGAAAAAATATAAGTTCCCCATTTTTCCGGAAAAATAGAAAAATTTTCTTTATCCAAAACTATCTTAGCCGACGTTTCGGAAATTTGAACTCCTCTTTCGTTTTGTAAAACAATACTACCGCTTAATTCCAAAACTTTTTCATCCTCGTCTTTTTTATCAAACATTTGTTTAAATTATTTAAAAATAGAACTTGTTTAAAATCAAAATAATATTGGCCTTTATCAATGGATTCGGTTTAGATTTAGCCGTAATTATTTTCCAGTTGCCTGCAATTCCTGTAATCGCTGTATATACTTTAGTCCAATTTCTCCAGCATACTGGGGATTTTTCTCTAATTCTTTCCCGAAAGCAGTAATGCCCTCTTCGGTTATGCCATATTTCTTATATAAATCCTTCATGTACGAGGCAAAACCCATTGAATCATTTGGATGCTTTTGCGCGTAATAAGCAGTCTGAGCCAATATCTCTATATAAATTTCGTCGGTCATTTTTCCGCTTAGTTCAACAATTGGTCCGACTTGACTAGATGCGTCAGAAGGAATAATATCTGTCCCGCCGCCAGTCCCTCCACTGGGAATTATTCCTCCGCCAGGAATTGTTCCACCAGGCGCAAACGGGAACATTGTCCCACCTTCCTTTAATGTGTTGTAATATTCTTCAATATTCTCCTTGGTGCAATTACTTTTGGCTTCAGAATCTTGTATCCATTTACAAAAACTTGCATCTCGATAATAAATAGCTCCCATGCCGTAGCACATATCCTGTGAGTCTTTATCGGATTTCTTACATTCATTAATGAATTCCGATTTGCTCATCACCACTTCGCCTTTCTCTTTCATCATGCCCATGAGACTATCTTTATCTATTCCTCCGATGCCTATATCTTTTCCGGTAAAAAAATCTTTTTTAAAGCCGAAATAAACCATTCCAACAACCGCGACGATTAAAACGACCAAAATAATTCCTAATGTTTTTTTGCTCATAAAACTTTACTTAATGTATTAAATATTTAGCCTATTTAATTATGCCTTATTCTTGAAGTAAAGAGAAGAGGGTCTTAAATATTTTTTCCGTCTCTTCTTTATTTAAATATCCTTCTTGGGCTAAAACGCTGTTTACCGGAAGAATGTGCGTGGTGCGGTAAATTTTACCTTCAATTTTTTCCGTCTCAATTTTGGTTTGGGTTTTTGTTAAGGAATGGCAAAAAGTACTACCCGAGGGAAGAGTTGCCATCATGGTCAACAAATTACCGAAGATCACAAAATTGTTAACTCTGATTCCCTGACACATTTCTGTATATTTTGACGGCTTAACTTTTGATTGAGGAGGAAGCTTGACTTCGGGATCAAAACAGCCGCCGCCATTCGCTTCTATCGTCGTACCACTGCTTTTTACCGGCCGTGGGACCGGATATTGTTTGGCTTGTAAGTTTTCCGTTCGCACAAAAGCCGCCGGAAAACCCAAATATTTTGCTTCATAATACTCGGCTCCGATTTCTGCTTTTAATTTTTTATATTGTTCTTTAATTTGTTTTGACGCTTTTTCCATTACCTCTTGCATTTTAGGAAGGCCTTTCTCAAGCTGTTTCATCTGTTCTTTGGAAAGCGAGGATTTCATCGCGGATTTGTAATAATCACTTTTTAAAAGTTCGCCTAGGTTGCTCATTTTCACGCCCTCCATTCCTGGAATGGGCATTTCGGTAAAACCTTGCGTCGGTAAAATCTGAAAAGAAAGCATTTGGTTCTTGGCTGATTTTTCGTCAGAAAATTTGGCTATGGTAATAATGGCATCCGAGTCATATTTTCCGCTAACATCAACGTCTGCTTTCTGATATTGATTTTTTAAATTTTGAACGGACGCCATTGAAACACCGGATGTCAGACCACTTTCTGCCATCTTGGTCATACCTTCAAAAAAATCCTTCATTCCCGATCCTCTCCGAGTTGAAATCCCGTGGTAAGCTATTGATTCGGATTCTGAGATGCTTTTTCCTTCCCCATAGCCCTTGGTTAATTCGGGAGCGATATTAATTTCCGGATTGATGTGGCGAAGCCGAATAGTGATTTGATTTTCGCCCGCTTGGCGAGAAACTTCTTCCCAATTTCTTGTCGGTAGCCAATTTTTAGGAAATTCATTAAAATTCATAATTAATATGTCACTTTCAAAAACGCTTTATCGGGATTATTCGTGGAAAAAGTCAAAATCAAGAAATAACCTGGTTTATACGTTGTCAAATCATAAAGCCTTTCGTCCTGTGTTTTATAACCAAGGCCTTCAAAATAATTTTTCACCGCAAATTCAAATTGAGCAATAAATATTTCTTTTAT
>ERZ1292630.5455-Hain-H41-02um-R3-5455-length-10421-cov-6_pt1 | contig 10421 bp, 8 predicted proteins | sample MGYA00564408_ERZ1292630 | MGnify/ENA primary metagenome ERZ1292630 (study PRJEB36523, sample SAMEA6512641) | groundwater metagenome | collected 2019-01-08 | study: AquaDiva: Metagenomics assemblies of 32 groundwater samples
GTCGGGTTCCACTCGCGGATCCACTCGAGCGTCCGGGTGGGCGGGTGGATTTCGCAGTAGACGCGCGCCTCGCGCACCCGGCGGGCAATGAGCTGGGTGAACTGCGAACCGCAATCGAGGATGAGTATGCGCGACACGAATCTCGGGGTTGTCGGAGACGACGTTCCACTATCCGCTACCAACTATCCACTATCGACTCTCCACTATCGACTATCGACTATCCTCAGAATTTCCACTCCGGCCCGTCCAGCTTCACGAACTCCACATGCTTCGTCTCGAGGTCGAGAATCGCCGCCGTCGGCGCTCCGTTCACCCAGCCGCACCCTTCGCCCGGGTTCACGATCAGCGTGTCGCCCCGCGTCTTCATCTCCTGCTTGTGCTCGTGGCCGTGCACCACGAGGCCGTGCGAGAGCATCGAGCGCTCCGACACGTCGGCGAGATCGTGCACCAGCAGGATCTTGTGCTCGCCGAGCTGCATGGAGTGCGGCGCCTCGAACAACTCGCAGGCCAGCGCCTGCGCGGCGATCGCCTTCAACCCCTCGCGGTCTCCGTCGCTGCGGCCGAAGACGCCCACCATGGGTGCCGCATAGTCCTGGAACGGCTGCAGCGCAAACGGCGCGCAGTAATCGCCGGCGTGCAGCACCATGTCCACCTGCCGCTGCTGGAACTCCTTCAGCAGCCGGACAATCGCCGGCAGCCGGTCGTGCGTATCACTGATGAGACCGACGCGCATCAGGCCTCCTTCCATTCGAGTGTGCCGGCTTCGAGCCGGACCAGGTCATCGTACGTTTCCCGGCGCGTGATCACCGTCCAGCGAGATCCGTCCACCAGCACCTCCGGGGCGCGGGGACGGCTGTTGTAGGTGAGCGCCATTGCGTAGCCGTAGGCCCCTGTAGTGTGCACCGCGAGCAAGTCGCCCGGAAGCACGTCGTCCATCAGCCGGTCACGGGCCAGAAAGTCGCCCGTCTCGCAGATCGGCCCCACGACATCCACGGTCGCCGTGCCACCGCGAGGCTGCACTGCCTCGATCGCGTGGTACGCGTCATAATGCGACGGACGCAGCAGTTCCGACATCCCCGCATCGCAAATGACGAAGTCCGTGCCGCCCGTCGCCTTGCGGTACAGCACGCGGGTGAGCAGCACGCCCGCCTCCGCCATCACGAAGCGTCCCGGCTCGACGATGAGTTCGAGCCCCAGCGCCGCCGCCACCGGAACGATGATGCTGGCGAACAGTTCGAGGTCGGGAGCGTCCTCGGCGCCGTAGCGCGCCGGCAGCCCGCCGCCGGCATCGAGGTATCGCAGCGGCGCTCCCCGCGCCTGCAGCGTGCGGGCCAGCTCGGCCAGGCGTTCCACTCCGTCGCGGTACGGGTCGAGCGACATCAGCTGCGAGCCGACGTGCATGTCGAGCCCGAGCAGCTCCACGTGCTTCGACGCGATGGCGCGTGCCGCGATGTCCGGCACGTCGCCCCAGGGAATGCCGAACTTGTGGCCTCGCGACCCGGTGGCGATGTACTCGTGCGCGTTGGCCACGTGCACTTCGGGGTTCACGCGCAGGGCGATGTCGGCGCGCACGCCCATCCCCCGTGCCTCTTCCTCGACGATCGCCAGTTCGGCCGCCGACTCGAGGTTGAGCAGCTTCACCCCGGCCTGCAGGCCGGCGCGAATCTCCGCGCGTGTCTTCCCCACCCCGCCAAAGATGATCTCCGACGGCGCGAAGCCGGCGCGCTGCGCGCGCATCAGCTCGCCACCCGACACCACGTCGGCGGCGCACCCCTCGGCGCGCAGCACCTGCAGCAGCCCGTGGCTGCTGTTGGCCTTCAGCGAGTAGTGAATCCGGTGCGGCACGCCAGCGAGCGCGGCATCGAGCGCGCGATACCGCTCGCGCAGCGCATGCGCACCGTACACGAACGCCGGCGTCCCGGCGCCCTCGGCGATGCACGAGAGCGGCACTCCCTCGCACCACAGGGCGCCGTCGCGGCGCTCGAAGGAGCGCCCTAGTACGCGCGCGCCCACAGCGCCTCGGTGATCGCCGGCTGGCCGCAGCACAGGCAGTGCTCCGGTGCCACGGCGCTGCGGAATTCCGCATCGGGCATGCAGCGAATGGTCGCCTTGGTCTCTTCCTTCACCTTGGCCTCGCAGACCGCGCCGCCGCACCAGCCGGCATACACGAACCCGCCGGCGCCCTCCATGATCTCCTTGAAGCGATCGTAGGCGATGTCGCCACGCACGCTGTTCGCCTCGCGTCGCTCGAGCGCCGCGGCGAACATGTCCTGCTGGATCCGCGCCAGCAGCGCCGCGGCCGCCTCGGGGAGCCCGGCCATGGGCATCGACTGCTTCTCGCGCGTGTCGCGCCGCGCCGCGAACACCGCCTGCTTCTCGAGGTCCTTGGGGCCAAGCTCGAAGCGCAGCGGCACGCCGCGCAACTCCCACTCGTAGTACTTGGCGCCCGGCTTCAGGCCGTCGCGCAGGTCGACGTGCACCCGCAGGCGGTCGCCGCCCTCGCGCCCCGGCCACGCGGTCAGCTCGCCCTTGAGCGTCAGCGCCGCCCCGGTCAGGCGGGCGCGTTCGTCGTCGTTCTTCCAGATGGGCACGATCACGATCTCGATCGGCGCCAGCTTCGGCGGCACGCGCAGCCCCGTGTCGTCGCCGTGCGTCATGACCAGGCCGCCAATCATCCGCGTGCTCACGCCCCACGACGTGTTCCAGGCGAACGCCATCTCGCCCTTCTCGTCCTGGAACTTCAGCTCGAAGGCCTTGGAGAAATTCTGCCCGAGGTTGTGCGACGTTCCCGCCTGCAGCGCCTTGTTGTCCTGCATCATCGCCTCGCACGCGTAGGTGCGAAGGGCACCGGCGAACTTCTCGCTTTCGCTCTTGAGCCCGGTGATCACGGGCATCGCCATCCACTCTTCCATGAACGTGCGGTACACGTTCAGCATGCGAATCGTCTCTTCCTGCGCCTCGTCATGCGTGGTGTGCGCCGTGTGCCCCTCCTGCCAGAGGAACTCGAGCGTGCGCAGGAACAGCCGCGTGCGCATTTCCCAACGCACGACGTTCGCCCACTGGTTGATCAGGATGGGGAGGTCGCGGTACGACTGCGTCCACTTGGCGAACATGTGGTAGATGATCGTCTCCGACGTCGGCCGGATGACCAGCGGCTCCTCCAGCAGCTTGCCGCCGCCGTGCGTCACCACCGCGCACTCGGGGGCAAACCCCTCGATGTGCTGCGCCTCCTTCTTCATGAAGCTCTCGGGAATGAGCAGCGGGAAGTACGCGTTCTGGTGCCCCGTCGCCTTGAACATGTCGTCCAGGGCGCGCTGCATCCGCTCCCAGATGCCGTATCCATTGGGGCGGATGACCATCGAGCCCTTCACCGGCGAGTAGTCGGCCAGCTCCGAGCGCAACACCAGTTCGTTGTACCACGCGCTGAAGTCGGCGGCGCGGGTCGTCAGCTTCTTGTCGTCAGCCATCGGTCAGGTAGGTCAGTCTTCACGGGCGGCGGGCACCCCCGCCGCGGCGAGCGCGGCATATCCGCGCTCGGGATCCTGCAAATCGTGCAGCGCGATCACCGGCCATTCCCGGTCCTCCGCGCCCTTCTGGCGCGCGAGCGGCCGCACCTCGGCGTGTTCGTCGTCGCGGAAAATCACCAGCCACGAGGCGCCGGCGCGCTCCGCTGCCTTGATCTGCGCCGCCGACTTCTGCGTGCGCAGCTTCTCCTCGTTCAGCACGTACTCGGCGGAGTACCCAAGCCGCCGCAACGCGGCGGCGGTGCCGAGCACCGTGGCCGGGACGTTGTGCACGGTGCTCACCACCCAGAACTCGGGACCGTCGTTCACCGCATCGTCGAACAGCCCGTGCGCCTTGAGCAGCTCGCCGAGCACCACGTCGCCCATGCCGAAGCCAAGCGCCGGGAGGTCCACCCCGCCGAGCGCGGCCAGCAGGTTGTCGTACCGGCCACCGCCGCAGATCGCCCGCAGCTCGCCCCGCGCGTCGAACAGCTCGAAGACCGTGCCCGTGTAGTAGGCGAGCCCGCGCACGATAGAAAGGTCGATGTCCACCCATGCCTCGACGCCGAGAGCGTGCAGGTGCCCGAGGTAACGCCCGAACTGCTCGAGCGCGGGCTTCACGCTTTCCACGTGCCCGAAGTCACGCTCGAGATCGTCCATCGACGAGACATCGGCGAGTCCCATCACGCGCTCCACCTGGTTCGGCACGAGTCCGGCCAGCTCCAGCTTTTCGCGAGTCACCTCGTGCGGCACACGCACGATCTTGTCGAGCACCGCGTATACGGCGCCCAGCTGCGCTTCGCCCACGCCGATCGACGCCAGCAGCAGGTTGAGCAACCGGCGGTCGCTCACCTTGGCGCGCACGTCGTCGGGCCCCAGCCCCAGTTCGCGCATGATGTCGATGGCCACGCACAGCAGTTCGGCATCGGCCAGCTCGCTCGGCTCGCCGACGATGTCCACGTTCAGCTGGAAGTGCTCGCGCAGGCGGCCGCGCTGCGCCCGCTCGTAGCGGAACAGCTGCGGCACCGAGAACCAGCGAATGGGCTTGGGAAGCGCATTGGCCCGCGCCGCCACCATGCGCGCGAACGTCGGCGTCATCTCCGGCCGCAGCGACACCTGACGGGCGCCCTTGTCCTCGAAGCTGTACAGCTGCGTGACGATCTCGTCGCCACTCTTCCGGGCGTAGAGGTCCAGCGGCTCGAGCGGAGGTCCGTCGTACTCGACGAACGAGTAGCGGCGCGCCACGGCACGCCACGCGCGAAATATCGCGCTGCGGCGGGCAAGATCTTCAGGATAGAAGTCGCGGAAGCCCGGGAGCGGTCCCTTGTTTTGCATCCCTCAAATTTACCCGGCCGTCGGCGATACCTGCAACCTTGACATTGCGTCCCCGACGGTGTGGAAACTGCCGGTCACCAGCACGGTGGCCCCCTCCTCGTCCGCCCGGACCAGCGCGCGGTCGAAATCGCGCACCACTTCGGCTTCCCACCCCTGCTCGCGGGCATGGGCCAGCACGTCGATGACGTTCCACGCACGGCTCGCCGGTGCCGTAGGCGCGTTCGTCACGATGAATCGATCCACCCGGGGCGCCAGCGCGGCCATCATCGCCGCCCAGTCATTGTCGTGCAGCACGCTGAAGCCCGCCGCCACGGGACGCGGCAGGCGCACCTCCTCGAGCGTCTGGGCCAGAACGCGCGCGCCGTCGGGATTATGGGCCACGTCGAACACATGCTTGCCCACCCGCTGGAACCGCCCGGGGAGCCTCACGCGTGAGAGACCTTGCTCGACCGTGGCATCGTCGGGGCGCAAGTCGTCCGGAAGCGCCTCGAGCATCGCCAGCGCCACCAGTGCATTCGAGGCCTGGTGCCGGCCGACCAGCGGCGTGCGCACCTCACGTTCCCCGCGCGCCGTGCGGGCCACGAAGCGCGTTTCGTCGGCGGTTACCGTCACCTCGCTCAACGCGGCTTCGTCGTACACGGCGCGAACGGGAGTCGCGCCGTGCCCGCGCGCGTGCGCCACGAGCAGCGCGCGAATGTCGGCATCGGGCTCACCGACGATCGCCGGCACCCCCGGCTTGAAGATTCCCGCCTTCTCGAAGGCGATCTCCTCGCGCGTGGCTCCCAGATACTCGACGTGATCGATCTGGATGTTGGTCACTCCCGCCACGAGAGGCACCAGCACATTGGTGGCGTCCAGCCGGCCGCCAAGTCCCGTTTCGATCACCGCGACGTCCACGCCGGCCTCGGCGAAGAATTGGAACGCCATTGCCGTCGTCGCCTCGAAGAACGTGGCGCCGAGACGCTCGACGTCGGGGGTCCAGCGGTCGACCCATTGGACGATCCGGTCGCTCGAGACGGAAACGCCGTCGACGAGAAACCGTTCGGGAAAATCGATGAGGTGCGGTGACGTGTACCGGGCCACGCGCAGGCCGCGCGCGCGCAGCACCGCGTCGAGCGTGGCGCAGACGCTCCCCTTGCCGTTGGTGCCGGCCACGTGAAGGGCCCGCAGCTGGAGGTGCGGATCACCAAGCGTGCGCAACAGTCCCTGCACCCGTTCCAGACCGAGCTTCCATTTTCCGGTCGTGCGCGCGTACAGGAAATCCAGCGCGTCGTGGTACGTCTTCAGGCGGACGCCCACCCGGTGGCAACCGGTTTCAGGCTCATGTGCCGCAGCAGGCGCCCGACGGTCTGCTTCAGGTCGTGTCGGTGCGAGACGTGGTCCACCATGCCGCGCTCCAGCAGGAACTCCGCGGTCTGGAAGCCCTCGGGAAGGTCCTGGCCAAGCGTCTGCCGGATCACCCGCGGGCCGGCAAAGCCGATCACCGCCCCCGGCTCGGCCAGGATCGCGTCGCCAAGCATCGCGAACGACGCGCTGACACCGCCGGTGGTCGGGTTGGTGAGGATCGACACGTAGGGAATCGCGCGGTCGTGCAACTGGCTGAGCACCGCCGACGTCTTGGCCATCTGCATCAGCGACAGCACGCCTTCCTGCATGCGTGCCCCACCCGACGCCGAGATGATGATCAGGGGGAACTTCTTCTCCAGCGAGCGCTGGGCCAGTCGGGCGATCTTCTCCCCCACGACCGAACCCATGGACCCGCCCATGAACGCGAAGTCCATGACCCCGAGGTTCACCGGCATCTTTTCCATGGTGCCGGTGGCCGTCAGAATCGCGTCAGAATCACCGGCACTGCCGAGGGCCTTCTTCAAGCGAGCCGGGTACTCCGGAAAGCCCAGGGGATCCTTGGACCGCAGGTCAACCTCGGTCTCCTCGATCGACCCCTCGTCCAGCAGGAGCGCCGCGTACTCGTGAGCGCGCATCCGGCGGTGAAAATCACAGGACGGACATACGTGCCAGTTCCGGACGAGCTTCTCCCGGATGTCCGTATGCCCACACGCTTCGCACTTCTCCCAGACGTCCGCCGGGATCTCCAGGCGCTCAAGTCGGGGTTCGCGAAGCTTCTTTTCCTTTCGAAACCAAGCCATTCAGGAAATGTGACACGCATCACCAACAGGGGCAAGGAGTTGGACACCCGACAGTGAGGGGTGCGGGGTGCGGGGTGCGGGGTGGCGGGTGCAAGTGAGCGGGAACGGGTGGAGGTTGGGTATTGAGGTGCGGGGCGGGAACGAGTCGAGGGGAGTGTGAACGGACGAGCGCGCCCCCCTCCCGTCCCCCAACCTCCACTCACCCCCCTCACCTGCACCCGCCACCCCGCACTCCCCCTCAGATCACAAGCATGTCCGCCTTGCCACGTCCTTCAGCCGATATTCGCACCAGTATCCCCACCGCAATCCAGCAGGCCAGAAGGAATGATCCTCCGTAGCTGAAAAACGGCAGCGGGATGCCGGTGATGGGCATCAGGTTCAGCGTCATGCCGACGTTGACGAGGATGTGGACGAACCATGCCGAGGCCAGGCCGAAGGCCACCAGGCTGGGGAATGGATCGGGTGACCGGGCAGCGATGCGCACCGAGCGCAGCAGGAGCATCAGGAAGAGCGCCATCGCCACCGTGATGCCCAGGAACCCCAACTCCTCCCCGACCACGGGGAAGATGAAGTCGGTGTGCTGGGCAGGCAGGAACGCCAGCCGCTTCTGGCTACCGAGCGTGAACCCCTTGCCGAACCACCCACCCGAGCCGATGGCCACCTGCGACTGGATCACGTGGTAGCCGGACGCCAGCGGGTCCGCCGTGGGGTCAAGGAAGACGAGCAGGCGCTTCTGCTGGTACGGGTTCAGCTTGTCCCACAGGATCGGCGCCACCACGCCGGTGACGACATTGGCGAGGACCACGGCCACGCCCTCCACCAGGTATGGCTTGTACCAGAGCACCAGCGCGATCAGCACCAGGAACCACGCGCCCCACACCCCGGGGCCGAAGGCGAGGATCAGGCTGACCACCGGACTCGCCACCAGCACGAGGAGCTGCCAGGACACTCCGGCCCAGAAGAGCATCGCGAAGAAGATCCCCACGAACACGATGCCCGTGCCCAGGTCGGGTTGCTGCATGATCAACAGCCACGGCACGAAGACGACCAGCGCGGGCTTCCAGAGGTCGAGCAGCGACTTGGGCGCCTCGCGCCGCGCGGCGAGGATCTTGGCGAGCATCAGCACCACCACGATCTTGGCCAGTTCAGACGGCTGGCCGAGCCTGACGCCCCCGATGGCCAGCCAGCTCTTGGTGCCCGCCGCCGTGCCGGCGCCTGCGCCCACGAACAGGAGCAGGAGGAGCAGGAAGCACGACGCCGCGTACGCCGGCGTCGCCACCCAGTCCAGGAATCGCACGGAGGCACGGCTGACGGCGTAGGCCGCGCCGAGTCCCAGGCAGAACCAGAGGATCTGCTGCCGGTAGAGTCGGGCCACCAGCGTGGGCACGTCGGTCTGCCCGGCGCTGTACACCATCGCGATGCCGAACAGCGTCAGCACGAAGGCGAGCGCCACGAGGGTCGGGTCGGCGATGCGACGGCGCGCGGCGCTCAATCCCCCTCCGTGAGAATCGCCTGCGTGGTCTGCATCTTCAGGTAGTGCTCGATGATCTTCGACGCAATGCGCGCCGCGCGGGTTCCGTGCCCGCCGAACTCGAGCATCACCGCCACCACGATCTTGGCGTCATCGGCCGGAGCGAAGCCCACGAACCAGGCGTGGTCGCGCGTGGCATCCTGCGCGTTCTGCGCCGTGCCCGTCTTGCCGGCCAGCATCACGCCCTCGATCCGCGACGCCGCCGCCGTGCCGCGCTGCACCACCCCGGCCAGTGCCTTTCGCACCCCGGTCATCTGCTCGTCGTTCAGGGCGAACAGCTGCGTGCGCTGCGCCGCGCCGCGCACGATTTCCGGCTGCACCGCCGCGCCATCGGTGGCCAGCGCGGTGTAGAAGCGCGCCATGTTGATGACCGTCTGCGCATTCTCGCCCTGTCCGATGGCAAGGTTGAGGCTCGCCGACTGGGTCCACCCGCGCGGCCCGAAGCGGCGATTGTAATACTCGGTGGCCGGTGCCGTCGGAAAGATCGAGCGCGTCTCGGACGGCAAGTCGATCCCCGTGCGCTCGCGCGCGCCAAGGTCCACGCCACCCGCCACCAGGCGCGACAAGCCGATCTTGAGGCCCAGTTGATAAAAGTAGACGTCGCACGAGACTTCGATGGCCTGGGCCAGCGTCAGGTGGCCGTGCCCCTTCTTGTCCCAGCACTTGAAGCGCCGGTTGCCGTACTGGAAGCCGCCCGTGCACGCCAGCGGCATCTGGTCCTCGAGCGACACCAGCCCGGACTGCAGGGCGAGCACCGCCGTGGCCAGCTTCCAGATGGAGCCGGGCGCGTAGGTCCCCTTGATCGCCTTGTTGTACAGGGGGCGCCGTTCATCCTGGTTCAGCGCGCGCCAGTACTCCACCGGGATGCCGCCAATGAACCGGTTGGGATCGAACGTGGGCGCCGAATGCAGGGCCAGCACCGCGCCGCTCCTGGGATCCAGCGCCACCACCCCGCCGATCAGCGAGTCGCCGAACAGCTCGACCGTGAACTTCTGCAGGTCGAGGTCGATGTTCGTGTACATCGGCGCCGCGGCCTCGGGCAACAGATCCTGCCGCGCCCCCGCTTCACGCACCACGCGTCCGCGCGCGTCCACCTCCACGAACCGGGTTCCCTCGCGCCCGCGCAGCAGGCTCTCGTACTGCCTCTCCAGCCCGTCCTTCCCCACTTGCTGCCCCGCCTTGTAGCCGCGAAATGACGCACTGGCGAGTTCGTTCTCGTTCACTTCGCCGGTGTACCCGATGAACGCGGCGACCGCCGGTCCGTCGGGGTAGTACCGTTTTGGCGCGCTCTGGATGATCAGCCCCGGGAACTCCACCCGGTGTTCCTCGAGTACCGATACCACGTCGAACGACGCGTCGGAGAAGATCACGGCGGGCCGGTTGGGGGCGCGGCGGAAGCGCCGAACCGCCTGGTCGACCTGCTCGCTCGACAGCGAGATCGTCCCCGACAGGCGTTTGAGCGCGGCGCGCAGCGAATCGACGCTCGGCGCCAGGAGCGAGACCGAGTACCCGGGCAGGTTCTCGGCGATGATCTGCCCCCGGCGGTCGTAGATGACGCCGCGCGGCGCCGGCAGCGGCACCTCGCGCAGGCGGTTTTCCTCGGACTGCAGCACATACTGCGCGTGCTGCAGCACCTGCGTCCGGAAGAACGAGCCGACCAGGAAGACGAACGCCAGGAACAACAGCGCGGCAGCGAGCCGCGCCCGGCGTTGCATCTCGTTCGGGTGGTAGCTCATCCCCGCGGCGTTCCCACCACGGGGCGCACCAGCACGAGCACCACGAGCCCGACCGCCGCCGTCAACGCGGCAGCCAGTGGCGACCAGAGCAGCGCCTGGACCAGGAACTCGCTGCCACTCAGCCCGTGTTCGGCCGCCAGGAACATCAGCTCGGCCGTCCACTTGCCGA
>ERZ1292630.311-Hain-H41-02um-R3-311-length-51422-cov-7_pt1 | contig 10419 bp, 6 predicted proteins | sample MGYA00564408_ERZ1292630 | MGnify/ENA primary metagenome ERZ1292630 (study PRJEB36523, sample SAMEA6512641) | groundwater metagenome | collected 2019-01-08 | study: AquaDiva: Metagenomics assemblies of 32 groundwater samples
CGCTGCTCGTTTTCGTCTTGTTCGGATCGTCAACCGTGTGGACCGACGACCTGGACGCGAAAGGCATGACGTCGGTCGCCGCGAGCGCGGCCAACTCTGCCGACTTGTTTCACGTCCTCGGCTTGCTACTCATGTACGGCCTGTGCGCCACGACGTATGGCTACGTGCTCGGCCGATGGTTCAAATCCCACGGCACCGCTCAAAACTCGTTGACGCTTTTTGGCTTGTTGACAGGATTCGCCCTGGTAGTGGCGACGACCTCGGTGGAGTTCATTTCAGACACGGATCCAGCGACGACTCGGGCCAAAGCCACGAATGCGAAGGTCTCAGGAGTGCTGAGGTACTTTTTCCCGGCATTCAGTCTCGGCGAGGCGTTCATGAAAATCTCGCTGCTTCCAATCTATCGTCTGTTAAATCAGCAGCAATCCATGAACACGTGGACCGCGGTCGAACCTGCCCTAGGTCCGCTGTCCCTTTTCGTCGTCTACGGTGCCATCGTCCTCTCCTGGGACTACATTCTGCGCCTCCGACTGCTGAGGTTTTGTGCCCCTCGATCTTCGCGTGGCTCGAATCACGCTGACGCGGATGATGCTGCCGCCTCGGCGGCTACGGCAGCACCATCGTCAGTGAGTGTCTCGAACGCGTTAGACGCCCCCTTGACAACGGCGGCAGGACAGCAAATGCTGGACGAAAAGTCTGCGGCGTGGCCCTTCCTGTCCGTCAAATCGGCCGTCGTGACATACCCCGTCCCCAAACCGAACTGCACCCTGACCACGCGGCACCCGTTTCCCTCGGAAGGCCGCCATGTGACCGTACTGGACGATGTGAGCTTCTCGCTGAACGGCGCTGGGGAGCGCCTCGTGCTGCTGGGCCCCAATGGTTCTGGCAAGTCCACCCTTCTCAAGGCCGTCGCCGGGGTCGCTCGCCTGACGGAAGGCCAGATCCGTCTTCGACCCTCACAGCAGGGTCCTGCCTGGTGCGTCTGGCACGATCGGAGCATCGTCGGTCGTAGCATAGGTTACAGCGCCGAGGCAGGCGGGCTCGACGAGGGATTGACGCCCTACGGTACGCTACACTTTCTCGCCGACGCCAGGGGGCTGCGCGCCTCGCGAGACACCGAGCTGCACGTGAACGAAGTGTTGAAGATGTGCGGTCTGGAGCACCGTCAGTTCACCGTTGCCCGCCACCTGTCGGAAGGAGCGAAGCGGCGTCTCGCGGTGGCCGTGGCGCTCGTGGGCTTTCCCGACTTAGTGATACTGGATGAACCGAGTCGCAATTTGGACACGACAACGCGCCATGCGATGCTCAACGCACTCGCAAGTCATCCCTATGGGCGTCGCTGCTCTGTGCTAATGTCATCTCAACACGCCGACGAAGCACTCTGGTTTGGGAATCGTGCAGCCTTACTCGTTGGTGGCCGCCTGCAAGCAAGCGGCACGACAACCGAACTACGTCGAGATGGCGCCCCGCATCTGGTGCTGGACATCCGCCTGCTGAATCACACCGTGGCCGCCGTGGACGCCAGAGGATCGCCCAAAGCAGCCACGACTGATGACGATGATGAGAGGAAGGAACCCCTCGCATCCCCGGTGCTTTCGGGCGGTGTTGGGTCCAATACCGTCAACCGACACTACCCGGACGACGTGGTGTCTCAGTATTTGATTGACCATTTTCTGGGCTTACGCTGCATCGAGGAGCGAGGCGATCGACGCCGTTTCGCCGTCCCGTTGAAAGCGACCGACAACGTGTTCGAAGCCATGCGAGCGAGCATCGTTCTTTTGGCTACGCTACAAGAAGAAGTGCTCCCCGCCGAGTGGAGGCCATTTTTCGCGTTCATGATGCGGCCGCCCGACTGGGAGGATGCGTTCTTGACACAGTTGGCGTCACGCGGCGCAAGCGTCGCGTTTTCTGCGAGTGACTCGTTCTCCCGGAGCGACCTGCGGTCCCCTATCCCGATGCGCTCGGTCAAGGAGAGCGTGGACGACTTTGTGAACCATCACTCACATTAGACAATTAAGCGCGCGCTGAAATACCGACCCAATAGTCGATTCGTGCCTTTGTTGTCCGTATCGCCTCGCCATTCGTGATGATGGCGGGGCGGGGGATGTCACGGGGATCGGGGTACCGGTATAAAGGGAGAGGCCGCCGGGCCTTTGTATGGAGGATTGCCACCGGGCCGAAGGGTTAGTTAGCACTCCTCTGCCTATAGCTTCCGTCCAATATGCACCGTGGTGGAGGGCAGCGGCGCGAGGCGCCGTCATCGGTGTCGTTGCCGCCTCTGGCCTTGCCCGCCATTGGCGGCGTGCACAACAATGCCTCCCGGGGCGCGAATGAGGCAGCCACCAACGGGAGGGTGCTGCAGCCCGCCGCTAGTCGTCAGGACGGGCCGGATCTTCATCGTGGTATGCCGGACGACTCGTCGCCGCAATCAGTGACGTCGTCTCGTTCCACCCAGGCGGTTCAAGGCGGAGTGGTCTACGCGTCGTCCGGCAACGCCGCGCCTTGGTCATCTGGACCATCGACGATCGTGTACGACGACCGCCCGCCGCCTCCTCAACCGCCGGCGCAACCCGCCCGACTACAGTATGAGCGCCGGGCACACGAATACAGCGGCGGCGGCGGCCACAGCAGAGCAGCTCCTCCGCCTCGACAGATCAGTGACCACCGTCGCCGGCTTTCCGACGACACGACGCGTCAGCGCTCGACGCAGCTGTCCAGTCTTGCCTTCCCACAGCCGCTGTCGCCGCCCATGGCGACCACGAAGGGACAAAAGGATCTCGGCTCATCCCCTCCCGACTCCCGCAACCCGCCGGTCGCCGTGCCAGGAGCCGGGAGCGACGTCCACATCCTCATCGATGAGCTCATGTCGCAGAACCACCTTCTCGATCAGCAGCTGTCATCCATCACCGCCGCCTCCGGGTCAGTGATCCACGGGAGCCTCGCGGCCCCACCTCAGCCGCCCAGGATCGTGTACTGCGAGCTGTGCGACGTGGATCAAGCCACGGACGGCTCGGCGCACCAACACGCGGCTGCCGATGGCAGAACAGGTGCGAAGCGAGCCGTGTTTCTGTGCCAAGAATGCCAGCAGCTTGGTCTGCCGTGCGAACTATGTGAGTCGTGCTGGGCAGACGAGCACCGCAGCCGCCGCACCCGGGACCACCATCGCGTGCCCCTTCCCATCGTAGTTCGCACCGAAGTGGCCACACAGGAAGCTTCGACCACCGCGTCAGCGGCGATTGTGGATTGCCGGGCGGTGCTCATGCTACAGCAGCAAATGCTTCACGTTCTTCGGCACGTAGCGCCGCGGACAACCGTTGGCGTTGCCAGCCAAACTGACGAATCGACCGCCACCGGGGCGATGCCCCTCGCGCTCGGCACGCAACCTCTCGCGTCTCCTCCTGCCGCCGCAGCGGTGCAAATGGGACCTGAGGAGGCCGGCATCGACCATCTCGTTCTTCTTCTCCTTCATCTACAGCTCCAGGAAGCCGAGCAACGCAGCCAAATGGTGAGCGACTGCGATGCCTGCAGCGCGGCGTCAGTGTATACCTTGTTCCGTCACATCGCGCTCGAAAACGCGATATTGACCAAGCTGCCGTCGGTCAGACACAGCCCCGCCGACCACCCTGGCAATCAGTACGCGGCGAGAGAGCCCGCCCCGGCGACACCCGCGGTGCCCTTGGACTACGTCGAAGTCGTGTACGGGGAGAAGCATCTCCCGGGGCAGCACCACATGCTGCTCGTGAAGCTTCGTGGAGGCGCGGAGGAGTGGGTCGAGGCCGCTGTGGTGCACGACTGCATCGAGGTACAGCGGTACCTGATGCGAAAAATGACGCCCGATCCATCGCGGGCCATCGCCACGCCCTTTTCCCCCGCCGCCGGCGAAGGCGTTGCGACCGGCTCCTCGGTGCTTGGGCGCACGGAGCGCGAGGAGCTGCAGCGGCAGCTGGCCCAGCTGCAGCGCATCGGCACCGCGACGGCCAGTCGCGGGTCACTCTGCGGCGACTTAGGACCAGAGCCGCCCCATGCCCCTGCGGAGGACGATGACGATGACGAGGGAAGTCAGTCCCCTGGCTCTCAGTCACCCACCAAACCGTCACCACCGAGAAAGCACGCACCGACGAACAGCGACGAGCGAGCCGCGCTGGTGCTCCGCCGGTCGCCCGAACAGCCGATGCCTGCGGGTGCTCACTCGTCCTCCGTCGCTCGTTCCGCTCCCCAGCCACGCGTCGCCATCGAGACCGCTCCCCTGCGTGACGCGGCGGTCGCCGAGGAGGAGAAAGCCCATCTTGCGGCAGAGGACGCGGTCGTTCAGAACTTCGAAGCGCGTGTGAAAGCGCTCGAGGAGCGGCACAACAAGGTTCGTTTGATGCGCGAGGAGCAGGAACGACGTCTCACGGAGCTGAAGGCCAGACAGCATTTGAACACCGAAGATGACCGACAGCGCGTGCACCTTGAGTACGAGTTGAACAAGGACGTTCTGAGCCGCGAACAGCCGGAGGTGCAGCATCCGTTGTACCTCACGGCCGATCGCCACGCCGCACTGCTGCTGCACAAGCTGCATCTAGAGATTGAGCAAGCGGAAAAGGACCGCCAATTCAGACAGGAGTACCGCCGCCAGCGCAAGGAGCTGGTCACCCGGGGTCAGCACGGTGCCGCCTCGGCTCCCGTGATCGACGCAGCAGATGTCTCCACGGAAGTCCGGCAAGGGGAGCAGCAGTCTGCACCGCCAGCCCGTTCCACTGCATGAGAGGGCAAACGGTTGCCAGTCAATGTGAAGCAGGTTCAGTTTTTTTTCTTCTCCTCTGCCAACAATCTTCGACTTCTGTATGCATTTCGTGTGGGTTCAACGGTTTAGACATCGGCTCCAACCGCGAGAATATCTAATGTGGATTGGAGTTGCGGTTTCGCGGAATTGCAGCTGAAACTCCCCCGGCCCATCTCCTTACCTCTCGGGGAAATCCCGACGAATGTCGTCGATACCACGTCCGCTCACGGACGCGCCATCGAATTTTCGCTCGCACCGGATTTTAAACTTCATCGGCGGGAGTTTCGCGCCTCCCGTCCGCGACGAATACTTGGACAACTACTGCCCTGCCACGGGGCTGCCGTACTGCGTCATTGCCAATTCAACGAACGAGGACGTCGATAAGGCGGTCGATGCTGCCGCGCTCGCGTTTCCATCGTGGTCGGCGCTCTCAACGGAAGTGCGTGCGGACTATTTAATGAAAATCGCTGCGGGTATCGCAGCTCGAATCGACGAGTTCGCCGCGGCGGAATCCTATGATCAAGGCAAGCCATTGTGGTTGGCCCGCAGCGTGGACATCCCGCGAGCTATCGAAAATTTCCGCTTTTTCGCGGGTCGCATCCTACATCACGAGGACGCCTTCACTCACTTCGACCGTGCTGGCGCCGAGTCGTTTAACATGACGTTGCGCGAGCCGTTCGGGGCCGTCGGCCTCATCAGCCCATGGAATCTCCCACTTTACCTGCTCTCGTGGAAGATCGCCCCGGCGATCGCCTGCGGCAATACTTGCGTCGCCAAACCGTCGGAGCTCACTCCGCTAACGGCGACGCTGCTCGCGGAAGTGATACAAAACGTGGCGCTGCCGCCAGGGGTCGTGAACATCGTGCACGGCGAGGGGGCACGCTGCGGACAGCGCATCGTGGAACACCCACTGCTGCGCTTGCTGTCTTTTACCGGCGGCACCGTCACCGGTCGCCGGGTCGCCTCCACGGCCGCGCCGATGTTCAAGAAAGTTTCTCTGGAGCTTGGTGGCAAGAACGCGACGATTGTGTTTTCCGATTGCGACTTCGACGCCACTGTGCAAGGCGTGGTCCGCGCGTCATTTGCAAACCAGGGCGAAGTGTGCCTTTGCGGCTCCCGGATCCTTGTTGAACGTGACATTTACGACCGGTTCGTGGCAGCCGTCGCCAAAGCAGCGGCTGCCAACGGTCGGTTTTCCAGCGACCCTCGTTCAGCGGTGGACGCCGCACATTGCCCGACGGGCGCGTTGATCAGCCGCCAACACCTGGAGAAGATACGGGGCTACGTCGCCTTGGCCCGAGAGGAGGGCGGCCACATCCTGTGCGGAGGGGCTAGTCCCGAAATCGATGCACCGCATCTACGAAGCGGCTATTTCTACCCCCCCACGATCATATCCGGACTGCCCCCCGCCGCGCGGTGCAATCAGGAGGAGATCTTCGGACCCGTCGTCACGATCGCCCCCTTCGATAGCGAGACGGAAGCCATCCACGTGGCGAACGGGGTCCCGTACGGCCTCTCCTGCAGCATCTGGACGAGTAACATCTTCCGAGGCAATCGTGTTGCCAGGAAGGTTCACGTCGGGTACGTTTGGCTCAACTGCTGGTTGGTGCGCGACTTGCGAATGCCCTTCGGCGGCCAAAAAGCGAGCGGCCTCGGCCGTGAGGGTGGCTCGCACTCGCTCGACTTTTACACCGACCTGAAGACCATTTGCTCGAAGTTGTAACCGTCCCTCTCTCAATCTCTTCACAAATGGCGCCCCCAATGAGGATATTGGCAGCAACATCCAAACACGAAACGATTTTTGCTTGCGCCGTCCTTCGTTTTTCAGTTTCGTCCCCTTTTTTGGCCATTTTTTGGATCCCTTCAATTTCCCGTTCGTTGAAACAACCCTATCTGCTCGGCGAGAATGTGCGAGCATGCGCGCGGCGTTCACGATCCCTCTGCCCTTCCTGGCAGCGAGGCGGCCGTCTTCGGCGCCGTCCCGCGCTTCCATTACCCAGCCTTCACGACCCTCCGACAAGCGTTCGGCGAGATGCAACGCGCCATCGACGTAGACGCCGAGCGCACCCCAGAGTACATCGACAAGGTCAAGCAGCTTTTAAGCACGATGCAGTTCCGCGACTCCGAGTGGCAGGAGTTCACTAATTGGAACGAGAGCAAGTACACACGCTCGCTGGTGGCACACGACCCAAATTTCACCGTGCTGGTGCTATGCTGGAACAAAGGGCAGCGCTCGCCGATCCACGACCACGCGGGGAGCTGCTGCTGGGTCAAAGTGTTAAGTGGTGTCCTGCGAGAACGCCGTTTCCGCCACCACGACGACCTGGTTAGCCAGGGAGCCGCGGTCGACGCGAGTCCGCCAGGAAGAGGCGACAAAGGATTGGTTTGCACGAGCGATGCCAGTTTCGGACGCGGCGCGGTGTGCTACATGGATGACACCTGCGGCTACCACGACATGGGCGTGGCCGACAGCGAGAGTCGCGTCGTGTCGATGCACGTCTACTCCCCTCCGTACTACTACTGCAACGCCTTGGCGCTGGATGGCACCAAGCGGCAAGTGTCCATGATCGCCGCCACGGCGCCGCAGCGGACATCTTACCCGACCAACTGCGACGCGCGTTGCGCCTTGCACACGCGGCACCATCCGCATTTGCAGCCGCCAGCCCAGCAGAGTGAACGTGCCGATGGAGCCGTTGCTGACGACGCGAAGACGGCTGCGGTCGAAAGCTTGGCGGCCGCCGGCGATGCTGCCAGCTCGGCACCGACAATGACACAGTCGATTCGGCAGCTCTGTGACAAGCTTGACAATCCCGACGTGCCCAAAGCGGACCTCGTCACTGCGTTCGAAAACACCTACATGTCGCCGGAGGACTGGAACTACTTGGCTCACTTCAGCGAGAAGCGATTTCAGCGCCTGCTGCTCCACGAAACGAGCCACTGGTCGCTGCTGATGCTGTGCTGGCTTCCCGGCCAAACCACCCCCGTGCACGACCACGAGGGATCCGAATCGTGGGTCAAGGTGCTCACCGGTGAACTCACCTTGACGACCTATGAGTCGGACCGCGAAACCAAACGGGACTCCGTGGTCCTCACCGACCTGAGCACGGCCGTGCCTTTTCACGAGGGCCCTGAGCTACCACTGCACACCGTGGGGAACAGCGGCGCAACCTATGCCGTCTCGCTGCACTTGTACAACCCTCCGTACACTGACATGCACTATAACGATGGCGCGCACGATGCCTGCGTCGCCCCGCTGACGCCCCATTCAGCGAATGCGGGGGGCGGGGTATCTCCGGTTCAGGCGTCCCCGTGGGACAGCAGCGTGTCGCCGCAGTCCGCAAACCAGAGCCTCGGATCGTCAAGTCTTGGCTCCGTGTCCTCAGCTAAAGTGAGCGTCATCCCCGCGGTCTCTTGCCACCGACCGTGCAAAATGTCGCATCTGGAGAACTTGATGTCCCGCATTGACAAGATCGTCAACTGCAAGTGCGAATGCTGCAAGACCAACGACCGCTCGGAGCTCATCACCGAGGAGCTGTCCAAATTTCACGTTTGTGCCAAGGAAATCGACCGTTTCTGGCAGCAACGCCGCAGCTACGGCACCACGATCCGGCTGGCTGAAACCCCTTCCTACAACATCATCCTCAACCTGTGGGAGCCTGGGATCACCAGCGTGGTTCACGATCACGACGGATCGAGCGCGTTTATCGTCGTGGTGGCGGGCTCCATCGTGGACACCACGTACTTGCCTCCGAGCGACGCACACGCGCCAAAGGTCTACCGCACGAGCCGCCTGTGTGTGGGTCAGGTCTGCCACTTGCAACCCGACGCACTGCATTCTCTCCGAAATCCGAGCGACAAGCGCTACGCAGCGTCACTGCACATTTACCAGCGTGTGTGCCGCGCGGCGACGTGGTTTTCGCTGCGTGTGGCGGCTAAGCCGATGCGGGTGTCCGCCGACATGGCGAGCACATGCGATGGCGTCGCCTACAGCTGCGGTTCGAGTACGCCCGCCGCCGAGTTGAACTTCGGGGACGGGATTTAACTCCTCAACGGTTACGTCAGCGGCCACACACAGCGGTCACAACACAAACCCACTCCAACGTTCTCTCTTTCATTCATAGGCCTCTGCTCGTGTCGCTCTGTTGAAGCAAGTTTTGCAAACCACGCGGACGCTCGCCTTCCCATTTGCAGCGCGGTTATGCAGCACAAGTATTTCGAACCACATACGTCGGTTCCCCCGCCCCCGCCCGGCGATACCGGGGATTACTGTGAGTCACGTACCAGACTCGGGGTTTCTGTGCGACACCACTACAGATCACAATCCCGAACCCGCACCTCCAAAGCGTCGGGGTAAAAAGACCTGCCCTCAAGAGATCAACATGAAAATTGTGCCGACCAATCTCCCTTTCCTTCCTACAGAGGAATTGTAGGTGAAATCACACTGACTGCGGCGCCACATGTACCGAGCGGCATCATTCGACTGCGCGACGGCGGCGGACCCGAGTGGTGACGTTGACCTCCTCAGCTGGTCGAACGATGCGGACCTCGAATCGTGGCGACGCCATCTGCCGGGGACGTCCCGCAGCCGTGTGCTGAACGGTTGCCCCAGTTTGACCGCGGTGGATTGCACGGGCCTTACACAGCTGATCGCGGTCGGCGATGAGTGGCTTGCGGATTGCACCGGATTAACGGCGCTGGATTGCACGGGCCTCGAGCAGCTTGTCACGGTCGGCGACCGTTGCTGCGCGAGGTGCTACAGCTTAACGACGCTGAATTGGGGGGGACTCACACAGCTTACCACGGTCGGCGACGACTGGCAGTTCCAATGCACGAGTGTAGCGGCGCTCGATTTCACGGGTCTCACGCAGCTAGCCGCGGTCGGCGACTATTGGCTTGCCAGTTGCACCAGTTTGACGGCGCTGGATTTCACCGGGCTCACGCAACTTGCCACGGTCGGCGATTATTGGCTTGCTGGGTGCACCAGTTTAACGGCGCTGGATTGCACTGGTCTCACACAGCTTGCCCGGGTTGGTGACAATTGGCTTGCCGACTACACCGGCTTGACGGCCATGGATTGCCGGGATCTCACACGGCTTGCCACAGTGGGTAACGCTTGGCTCTTCCGCTGCACGAGGTTAACGGCGCTGGATTGCACCGGGCTCACACAGCTTGCCCGGGTTGGCGTCGATTGGCTCGCGGAGTGCACGAGTTTGACGCGCCTCGATTGCACAGCGTTCACACAGCTTGCCGCGGTTGGCAACCGCTGGCTATGGCGTTGCACCAGTTTGACGGCGTTAGATTGCACGAGCTCACCAGGCTTGCCGCGGTTGGCCAGTATTGTTTGTCGGCCAGCTTGACGCGTCGCTCAACGACTGCGCAGGCCCCGCACAGCCACGGTTGGCCATTATTGGTTTTCCAAGTGCACCAGGTTGACGCGTCGCTGGATTGCAGTCTCACACACCTTGACAGCGTTCACATAGCTTGGCTACAATCGGCTACAATTGTCTGATAAGTTTACCGGCGTTTAGTTTGCCAAGGTCGAGTCGAATATTGCCCTGCCGAGTACTCCACGGCTTGACGCGCAGCAAAAGAGTCACCTGTGTACTCTTTCCCCCCCACACACATTCCATCCATTCGCGCGCCCGCAGTAAACC
>ERZ1292630.1881-Hain-H41-02um-R3-1881-length-19982-cov-14_pt1 | contig 10416 bp, 7 predicted proteins | sample MGYA00564408_ERZ1292630 | MGnify/ENA primary metagenome ERZ1292630 (study PRJEB36523, sample SAMEA6512641) | groundwater metagenome | collected 2019-01-08 | study: AquaDiva: Metagenomics assemblies of 32 groundwater samples
CCTCGCAATGACAGTTGATTAGATTGCCGCGTCGTTGCTACTCCTCGCAATGACACTAACTCTTGGTCTCCTTGCTCGACCTCTTGAGCGCCATTCGGATCAACGATCGACGATAAATACCATTGATCACCATCATTGCCGCAACCAGTAAAATCGCCGCCAAAATCAAATGCCAAGGAAATACCCAAAACCGAATCTGGTCTGACAGCGGCTGATTCGACTCGCCGTAATAACCGACGATCGTACCCGTATATGGTCCGATAGCGAAATTCTTCCACTCATTCACTATCTCTTTGAGCAAACCGGCGGCCTCTACGCCTTCACTACCCTTAGTCCATTCACTTTCAGTTCTTCTGATGCTATTTGATAACACAGACGATCCTCTTGGATTTAATGGGGTTACACCTGCTATTCTCCCAAATACGTTCTTAATCACTATATCGCCGCTAGGTTTCAAATGAACGTTGCCCGAATTCTTGAAACGCGTCTCGAATAAGACAGGGAGTCGATTCAAAACATTTTCATGTTGGACTACTCTGAAACTCTCAATATCTAACTTCTCATCAATATCTCCGTTAACTCTGATCAAAAATAAAACGCCTATTTTCGATCTGATGCTTGCCCCTGTGCCGATTTCTCCTGATTCCTTCTTTTGGGAAACGAACATGGCGACGTAATGACCGCCAGGTCTCGCATCTTTCGGTATTGTAAGAACATAAGATAGATCAACTCTGCCCCCTTTTTCAATCGTAATACTGCCAGTCTGGGGTACTATCCAATCAATGTCGTTAAAAATCGCGTTATCTGCCACAAAATCCTGCTGACCTTCTTCGCCTTTTGCGACAAAATTTTGAAAACTGACTTCATAAGAAGCATCGTGATCTTCAGTGCTCGCTACTGATATTACACCGGTATTAGTCGCGCCTCTATCCAAAGAGATTTCAACCAACGCAGGTGAAATTGAAAATGCATTAACCGACGGGATCGCGAGTAATAATCCAACAACGACAGCAAAAACGATCTTGATTGAATGTTTATATATTTTACTCATAGTTAGTTTCATTTAATTATTGGCTAAACAAGAATGTACCTGTCATTCCCGCGCAGGCGGGAATCCAGAATCAAAAACAATATAAATTCCATTGTATCGCCCTTTTATACTGGATTCCCACCTGCGCGGGAATGACATCTGAGTTAAACCCACTATGGGTTCATGGTCATATACTAGAACTTTCCCGTTAAAGTGTAATAAACTTCATGGCTATAGTTTCCAGCCGCCGTTATTGCGCTTATAGCCGCCTTATATACAAGTCCGATTCTATCATTATTTGCAAAAGTATTCGATTCTTGAACGGCCCTCGTGGTAGTTGCAAAGGCAAAGTCGCTCCCGGTACTGGTTGCGCTCGTTCCAAATACTCTCGCGCCGTATTCATTAGATCCAGCAGTAACTGTGCCATCCGCGACATTCCCCATGTATGTCGTAGCGTCAATGCGAAGATTTCCGTCATCCAGAACGTAAATCGTATATCCATTCTCGATATTCGAAAGAACGCTCGTATGAGTCAGCGAAGTAGCGACAATGGAGGTCGTAATCGTACCAAGTTGTGCCGCGCTTCCGTTCAACCTATATACGAAGTCATCGACACCAGCCGGAATCGCGCTGACAAGAGACGGACTGCCGTCCCATGCGTCAACGGTGATAACCAGACCGGTTATATTCGTTATTTTTCCAACCGCGATAATCTGCGTAGCGCCTTCGTTCTCAACCACTCCTATAAAATTACCTACGGAATAAGCGGCGGCTGAAGCGACGGTCACTGTTTTTCCTGCGTTACTGAAAGCCGTAAAAGCGGTTTCAGTGGAATTTTCCTGAGTCCCGATATCAAAAGAGAGAGAAAACGTTTCCGTATCGCCGTACCTGTAACCAGCGCGAAGACGATAATTTTCGCTCGTGGAACTTCCGGTCGCCACTTCGCCCACGGTATCGTGAAGAATATAATTTGTGGACGAACTTATGTCGTCGCCACCGCTATTAATCGAATCCCAATTCAATTTATAATTCGCGCTTGTCATCGCCAATGCCGCGCTGGACGAAGACAGAATTGCCAATATTAAAATAAACAGCATCCTCTTCATAAGCCAGACAATTTTACCACAAAACTACTCCTTCAACGTATTTTTCTTAATATACCTATTCACAACCGATCGGTTGTACATCTTCAAAAGAAATGCCAAAAATACGAAGCCGACGAACCCTAGAATCATCAATATCCACGGGAACACCCAAAACGTTCGCTCCGCAGTAACGGTTTGTCCTTCTTTGCCGTAATTCAGCACTACCGTCGCTCGATATCTTCCCAACCCGAAATTACGCAATTCTTTTTTGAATTCCGACTCCCGTTCAATGTCGTCCCCTTTTTTCCAATCAAAATAATATCTACGAATACTGTTCGGGAGAACACTTCCCAATTGCGTATTGACCTTGATCGAAGCGGACTGACCGCCGATCATGTTTGTAATAAAAGCATTTCCGACAGGTCTGACGTGGATCGTCCCCTCGTTCTTGAAGCGCACGAAAAAATTAACCGGTAAATGCGTAAAAATACGCTTGCCGCCGTAAAACCCAAACTCTTCGATTCTTCCCTGCTCTATAATGTCGCCGGAAACCCGCAAAAGCATTATAGCCGCGAGTTGTTCGCCGACACCGACCGTTCCCGCTCTTTCCTCCGGTGGCGTGGAACTGAAAATAATACCGCCGTAGTGTCCACCCGGATCGCCATCCAAAGGAACGTAAATCGAAAACAATAGATTGGAACGCTCGCCGGGTTTTAGAGTGATCGGATCTTTCGGAAACGAAATCCATCTCGACAAACCGGACGAGTTGTATTGAGCGGCTGAATAAAAATTAGGAATCCCCGCCTCATCGTCGCCGGATGTGAAGTTGACGGCTATCGGGTAAACGGTTATCGGGAGCGTGGTCTCGTTATAAACTTTTATTACGTCCGAAACCGTATCTCCCGGATTTAGCGAATAATCAAAAAACGGAGGGGAAATGGTGACGGCTTTAACTTCGGAATAATTCAAAAAACAACCTGCCAATACGATTATTATCGCCAGTCGCAGCATTTTTTTCTTCATGCTTAACCTGTGTAAGGATAAATCCATTACTTTCGCAACAATTAGCCGCCACTGAATTCCGGATTTATCGACGACCTATATTCCCTGACTTGATCGCGGTTAGAACGTACCGGTTGCGATAAAAGTCAAAGTGTCTGTGTAGTCGTTATGAGCCGGCGTAATGCTGCTGATTGATGCGTTTACTATAATTTGAGCACGACCACCCGCTATTGGCAAGTTAGTGGTGTTCAGGATATTTTGCGCTCCGGTTGATGTAACGGCGCCGATAATGTTGGTTCCGCTGTCTGCGGCGCAGGTGTTGTTAAATGGAGAGACTCTGACGAACGGACCGCCTACCGTTTGAGTTAAAGACGCGGAAGCTACACAAAGACCGTAATTCTCGACTCCTGCCGCCATCAATCCTCCAAATGAATCAATCGCGTCCGATGAAACGCTCGTGGACCTCAACCCACCCTTCGTAGATGTCACCGTGACTACGGCTCCGCCTTTCGCGTTCGTGGCAAGGTCTATCCAAGTACTGCTGACGAATGTCCCTGAACTCGTAACAGCGGCTGTAGTGAGGGTGTGTAATGCGACGGAATACGGCGCGGCGGATTCCACGTCCGTAAGCGCGGTATCGATATCGAACGTGATCGTAGGATCGACGGTCGCCGTTACCGTTACCTGATCGTCATCAACGATCGGTATTGCGAACGCGCCTGTATAACCTGCACCGCCTGCTATAGAAATCTGCTTTGATCCCGTCGTGCCGGGATTCGTACCCGTAACGTTGGTAAGCGTTAAAATACCCCAGCATCCCGCGACCGTCGTACACGTAACGGTAACTACGTCGGTTGACGCCACTGAAGCCGCGGTACACGTGCCGCCGCCGCTGGTTATTGCACATCCTATTCCGGTATCGTCACCAAGCGCAAACCCTGCGGAACTGTAGCTGAATGTTATCGTACTAGCATTAGTCCAAGTACTGCTCGCAAATACTCCGGTAATCGTATGGGTCGCGCTCGTGCTTATTTTTTCTCTAGTCAGAGTATCGCTCGTACTCGTAGGACTTCCGGCTGTAGCGAAAGACATGGAGAGAAAAACCGTCCCGACGGCTGCGATGGCTGTTATCGCGCTAATTACTCGCATTTTGAAATTCATTTTCATATCAAGAATTATAATAGCACATAATAGTTTTGTCGACACTAATTATACACAGTCAGCATTTCTTTTTTTGGCTCAATTTTTCCGGAAGCGCGTTTCAATGACACCGGCTGGTCGACGATCGCCTCGTCCTTTGTAGAAAGATCAATATCCGGCGACGTATATTTCTCATATCCTTCTTTTTCAGCGGTCACGTAATACACGCTACGCCGAACGAAAAATCCGTATTTTCCATTCGCGTCCGTGACTTGAGTTTCCAACAATTTATTAAACTTTTTGTCAAAAATACGCACCACGACGCGCAAAAGCGGCTGACGCGTGGCTTCGTCGTACACGATCCCCCACTCTTTCGCTTTCGTTTTTACGGAAATCCTCTTGAAGAGCAAAAACAATCCGACTTGAGACAGCGTAATCAATGCGAGTTGCAAGCTCGGGCTGATGACAAGCGCAACGACCGCAAACACGACGCTAAGAAAAGCAACGTCCTGCTGAATTATTCTTAACGTCTTTTTCCATATCAATCTTCGCGGTATTTCCACATGCTCGATCGGATCGATCGGAATGTTTTTCGCGATGACGCCGCCTTCCGTGAGCGTGATTGGAACGGCGTGATAAAGCTCGAGATAATCAACGTCTTCGTTTTTATCTTTTATGTACTGCGTCGGATAAACGTATCCGGGTTTTACTACATCGAGAATATAAGTGCCGGGTTTTGCGATAAACGAATAACGCCCGAGTTTGTCCGTAACCTTCGATTGAATAACCAACTTAGTTTCCGCATGAATTAGACGAACGATAACCAAATCGACCGGCTGTTTCGTAAGAGCGTTGTAAATGACGCCCCACTTTTTCTTCTTCCTTCTTCCGAACAACAACAGCGGTTGAGAAAAAAGATATTGGAGATACGCCAAAGCGTTAAACGCGGGAAGAGCCGAGGCGACGTTTATTACGGCTACGCCCAAAACCGCAGGTGAAACCGTATTCTGTATCGCTTTCTGCACTTCCGGCCGTTGCAAGGTATCGCTGATTATCGCGAGACCGTAAACCGCCTGTTCGGTTAAATTTTTCGCAACGTTCGCGATATTTTCCGCAACCGATGCTTCCGGATCAATGACGTCTCCTGGCGCAGGCGGTACCACTATAAGCCCAACGACTTCCCCGAAAACCCCGTTCTGAATTTGAACCGGCGTTGTGACGGATTTCTTATATCCGTCTTTTTCAACCTCCGCATAATAACGACCGTTCGGTACGGAAAAAGCGAATCCTCCGTTAGGTCCCGTGACAACCGGATTCGCCTGACCGAACGGACCGCCGTTCCACTTTTTCCACCCGCCATCATCAACGAATAATGTTATTTTCGCGTTATCGATCGGATTTTCCGTTTTACCAAAAATATTTTCTTCAACGACTTTTCCTCCTGATTCGGAAATCATGGTCGTGTTCGCGACAGATGTTCCGCCTCCAACAAAATTAAGTACCACTGCAAGATTGTACGAGCCCGCGCTCGGAACAACGAACGTGGCGATATATGCGGTACCTTCTTTATTCAAAGAGAGCTGGTACGTCGACGGTCCCAACAAAAACGCGCTTTCTATTTCCGCGTTTATGCCGTTAAGCGAAACGCGAACCTGAACGCTATCGCCTGCGAGCGCATGAATGCGATTGAGCGAATCCGGGACCAACTCGACCAAGCCGTTCGCGCCGTAATAATGCGCTTCAAAAAAAATAATCTTCCCGCCGGGTCCGGGAGACGGTTCCGGCACCGGAATCGGAATCGGCTGCGGCTGCGGCTGCGGTTTCGATTGTGGTAGCGGCTCAGGTTCCGGCACCGGCGGTGGCGGAACGATACACGCCTGAATAGCGGAACAATCCGTGTCCGCGCAATCTATTTTTCCGTCCGTGTCATCGTCAATCCCGTTCGAGCAAAGCGGCGCCGTGTTCTCATCTCCCGCCGGCGCCACGCCTTCCGGCTTCGCAGCGGAGAGGGCGCCGGATGCGAAATTGGAATTCGCATCAAACGCGAACGCGCCGTAATAATAGGTCGTGCCGTTCGTAACTTGAGTATCATCATAAGATACGCCAACGCCGCTATATACGAGAGTCCCGTCATTCGGTCCAGTCGGAAAAGAGTCGGTTTTGCGGACTATACGAACGCCCGCGAAATCCGAATCCGGAGGATTGCCCCACGTCAGATGCACTACCCCGTTTCCTCCGATCGCTTGAAAACCCATCACATTCGCCGGCGGCGTCGCGTCCTGCGTAGTAGTGAAAGTCGCGTCCGGCGAAGAGGCGGAAAGTTGTACTTGATTTTTTGATGTTACGGAGAAGTGGTACGCGGTGTTAGACGACAAAGCCGTCAACGTTACGGAATGCGACGTGACTAGACCGGCGACGGTTTGAAACGATCCGTACTGATTGGTTAAACCAAAATCAACGCGAGAATCCGCAACCACGTCCGTCGTCCACACGACTCGCGCCGAAATATCGGTAATATCGACAACTTGAACGTTCGTAATAACAGGCGCAACATTTTCAACCAACGTGACAAACGTATAATCCCCGGCCGTCGCCAAGTTGCTAGCCAAATCGCGTGACTTTACCTGAAAATGATACGTAGTATTCGGACTTAAGCCGGTCAAATTAAACACGTGATGCGTAAGATACGCGCCATTTGATAACGTACCGCTCGCATATCCGGTCGTCATCCCATAATTCACATCCGATTTCGCCGATTCGCTCGTATCCCAAACTATTGTCGCGGTGCTCGTTGTAATGTTTATGACCTGTACGTTAAAAATGGTCGGCGCTACCGTGTCACCGGGACCGCCTCCACTTGGCGGAATTACGATGGGTGCCTCAACGGTCGCGCTGACGGAAACCGCATCGTCAGAAATTATCAAAATATCGATATTCGAATCATCGCCGAAAGTTCCTGATATTGTAACGCTGGCGGTTTGCGCTGAAGAAGGATTTACTATTTGACCGGTCCCACCGGAAGCGTTCGTCCCAATTCGGATTACGATGAATTCGTTGGCGCCAATCTCTCCAAGCGCGGCATCGGTCGGCGCCGTAAAAGTTATCGCGTTCGCGACGATCGAAACGCCCCAAACTCCCGCCGCAGATGACGCCGCGATTGTTTCGGATGTTTCCAAACCCGTAGCAACGCCGTGAAAGAGATCGACGTCTCCAATTCCGATTGCGGCTAGTGAAAAGTCGGACGAAAAAGTTAGGATGATCGTATCCGTTGACGCATCGACGCCGGTCGGTGTACTAAAACGCAACGTATGGTTCGCGGCCGTCGACACTTTCAAGCGAGAAAGTTCGTCGGTGACGGAAACCAAGGATGAAGCGCTGACGGATTGAAAATTTCCAACAAAAACAGATGCGAACACGATGGCCGCAGAAACGATCGAACGGAGACGCCTCATAATCATGTCAACGAGAATTCAATTTCCTAATATAACTGCCGATCAAATAACGGGAATAAACCCTGGAAGCAACGACGAGAATAAGAATGATAGCTAAAATCGCCAAGATCAAACTGCGCGGGACCACCCAAAAAGTAGTTTTAGCCGTAATTTTCTGCTCACCGTCTCCGTATTCAGCGCGAATTTCCGCAGTATAGCGGCCAAACGCAAAATTCCTAACCTCGTTCTTTAACGAAGCGATCATACTCAAATCCCCTTCTTGCGCTGGATCGCCGGTTTTTGTCCAAATTGATTGAAACCTTCTCGTGCTGTTAGGCAAAATAATAAAATTGTCAGGATTTAACGGAACCGCAACGACCTCCTTACCAAACATATTCTTTACTACGATCGATCCCTTCGGTTTGACGTGGACGTTCCCCAGATTCTGGATTCTTGTCTCAAACGAAATCGGAAGACGGCGAAAAGAATCCGCTGGTTTTGTAGAAAAACTCAAAACTTTTATTTCCTCATGAACTGATCCCGGGACTCTTATGTAAAAAGGAACTCCGCTCGTTTGAACTCTCGCCTTTGCGTCAGAGGAAGTGCGAGAAAAAAGCATGCTCAAATAATGCCCTCCGGAAATCGCATTCGACGGAACAGAAATTTCATAATTAAAATCACGAACCTCGTGTGGTTGTAAGATTAATTTTTTTTCTTGAGGAACTATCCATGATGATTCCAAAAAAGAATCGTTAGATTTGAAAAAAATCAATTCACCTATTTCGCCGCTCTGCTGAACTCCTCCGATAGTGACATCAAACGTTGCGGGAGTATCCGTTTCATTTTTCACGCTGAAACTACCGCTAACTTTCTTGCCGGGTTCAATAACGTGTTCAATGGTTGACTCGGATACTGAAAACGCATTTGCGACGACTGGTAAAAAACAAAAACCGGTCACGATTGCTATTGATATTATTAGATATTTCGAAAAATAATACTTCATAACCTACAATGATCTAAAGTAAAACAATTACAAAATCAATCCACAATTCCCCGCACACAATAGAGTACTAAACTCGCGCATTGTACACAATCGAGATTCGATAAATAACGCACGACTCTCCGCTCTGTCATTGCGAGGAGTAGCAACGACGCGGCAATCTAATCAACTGTCATTGCGAGGAGTAGCAACGACGTGGCAATCTAATCAACTGTCATTGCGAGGAGTAGCAACGACGTGGCAATCTAGTAAGAGAATATCTCTCCTCTGATTAGATTGCCACGCCACTGCTGTGGCTCGCAATGACACGACTACAAAAAACCCCGCCCACTCCGTTCGCTCGCAGTACGCGAGGCAACGGAACGGACGGGGGTTGGAGCAGACGCTATACTGCGCAGATGATCCCACTGTCGGGCAAGCGTCGCTGGCGTACGGCGAGGAACCGGAACTGGAAGCTTTTGTACCAGTCGTAGTCGATCCAGTGCAGGTCGAGGGCACTGCCGCGGCTATCATTACACAGATACGCGGCGACGCGTCTACCGTCCACGCGTGTCTCGGAGCCGAGAGCGGCGATGTAGTACTTCAGCTGCTCGTCGGGGTACACCTCGGCGAAACCGAGGAGCTCCTCGTAGAGCGCTGGCCGCAGACACTTGCGGTCCATCTCGGCCAGCACCTCGTCGGTAGACGCTTTACGGCCCATGTAAACGTACTCGAAGTCGAGCTCGCAATTCTCCTTCGAAACGACCTTGCAGCGCGCGATCGGATCGAAGCGCTTGCCCTTGTAGCCGGGGTAGACGTAAGCCGGGAACCGGCGCTTCAACTCCTCGAACTCGGGCTGGACGTAGGTGACCCACGCCGAGAACGGCGGCTTGCTAACAATCACTTCTTCGCTCATTTCTCAATCCTCCCTCACCAAGCAACGTTATCCACACGACGCGAACGGACCACCCGCTCACGTCATGACAATCAAAGCAAAATCAAAGGAGCGAATTCTAAATTTCATTTACCATAAATATGCTCTTTTGTCAATCATAAATAGTTTAGCCCAAAAACCTTTCAATAACTCAATATTTAAGCCATTTTTCTTTGTGTCGGGAAATATCTCACCCAATATTTCTCCCCTTTTCCCGGTACCAGGTACGTACCTGGTACGCTTTCAATGTTTCACGTGAAACATTCCTATCCTCCCTCTTAAGATAAGAGGAGTTTTTCGTAACTCCTCCTAACCTCCTCTTACCCTTCATGCCTGAGGCAGATCCGCCTTAGGCGGAAAGAGGAGGAACTTTGGGCTGTGAATAAGGTACCAGGTACGTACCTGGTAACTTTCAGGATGTTTCACGTGAAACATTTCAAACACAAAACACGCTAACAAACGGGTTATGAAGATTAGGGTACCAGGTACGTACCTGGTACCTTGTGAGTTATGAGTAGAAATATGAAGCGAAATATTTAGGATATGTGGACAATGTACCTGGTACGTACCTGGTACCTATTAATGTTTCACGTGAAACATTTCAAACACAAAACCCGCTTGTTAGCGGGTTTTGTATCTGGTGGACCTAGACAGAATCGAACTGTCGCCTCCGCAATGCGAATGCGGCGTAATGCCACTTTACTATAGGCCCCTGATAAAATGTTTCACGTGAAACATTCTTCTGGCCGAAATATCTAATTGTCTGATCCCGTCCCATCCTCCCTCTTGAGGTAAGAGGGAGTTAGAGGGAGTTA
>ERZ1292630.3315-Hain-H41-02um-R3-3315-length-14251-cov-8_pt2 | contig 10416 bp, 16 predicted proteins | sample MGYA00564408_ERZ1292630 | MGnify/ENA primary metagenome ERZ1292630 (study PRJEB36523, sample SAMEA6512641) | groundwater metagenome | collected 2019-01-08 | study: AquaDiva: Metagenomics assemblies of 32 groundwater samples
AAATACACCGAGTTAGGCGTGTGAATGAAAATGGGAGCAACCCAGATAGCGGTCGGACGTGGACTTCTGCTTTGGGTCGATAGCTGATACTGACTGCCAGGTCGAGTCTGAACTACTACAAATATGTTGGTTTCAACGGCTTTTCTTCCGCCACTCCCACGGCGGCACCGGCTGCGGATCAGCCCACAAGCCTCTCCGCCCCTCTCGCGCTTCGTTCTCTAGCCCTTCCAGCACCGTATCCCCAGGCGCATACTTCCGATACCACCAGCACCAGCCATCTTTGACGAGTTCCTGATTGAGGTTGGCCCCATCGGGCAGGATCACGTCTCCAATGGTTCGCTTGTACTTGTCGTGGCCGTGGGTTTGGACAGTGACCTCTTTTCCGAATGCCAGATCAGAGGCCGCTTGCTTCGCTCGCTGGCCGAAGGCTTGTTTTTTCTCCGGACAGTCGATGCCACTGAGGCGGATGCGATCAGCTTTGTTGTTGTGCAGGATTTCGATAGTGTCACCGTCGAGGACTGAGACGACGGGGCCGGAGAAGTCGGCAAAGCAAACGTTAGGCAGGAAAAGAAATAGTCCTACAGCACACCCAATGACGCCATTACACAACCATCTTACATAGCCTGAGTTGGATTTTGACGACAAATTCGTTTCACCCATTCAATGGCACCGTCGAACTCGAATTGATTATCTTGGATGTTTGGGAAGACTTTTCTATATGCTCCCTTAATCTGTTCCGTGTCGCTCTCATTCTCCGCTAAATTGACAACTCGAATATGAGGTACTCTTTCTCCGAGCGTCTCACTAAATAAGAAACTTCCAGCTAGATCAGTCACAGGCATCGAATAGCCAATAAAGTAAATGCGGGGGGCAATCTCAAGACGCATTTTCGCCAATGACCAAACCGTCTTCAGAACTGGTTCACTTCCTAAAGCTGTTTTGTCCAATACCGGAGGAACAAGGAATGGTTCCTCTTCCAAATGGCGATTTATAAGCTCCTTATCCGGCTTGGGGAATGCTCTTGGCGTTTCATACCAATCTTCGTCATGGTAAATAGCATCGATACTGTAGGGCTGCTTTTCGCCACTTCTCGGATACCAATTGATCGAACCGTGGAGTTTAAGCAACAGCATCGAAGTCTTATCCATGTAGTGGATAGCGTCGTGAATGGCAACCTCAGACGGACGGACGAAGAAGCCATAGCCCCCATCGGGATGCCAGTACATCCCCGTCGGTCTGATGAGGGGCCCTCGGATATGTCCATTGAGATGCTTTTCACTTTCTTTCCAGAGTGCTTGATCTAAAATGTCATCATAGTTGAAGGTAATGCAGGTCACGTCGTTCTCTAAAATCACTCTTGCAAATCCATCCAGGTCCCCCTTGAGAACATCCTTTACTCGTGCGAGTGAAACTTTTCTGACAAATTCTTTCATAAGTTCAGAAAGCAGGTGAGTTTGTTGGACACGAGCATCGTCATTATCGTAGGGCATTCTGCCATGAAGTCTGGTCATGAACTGCTCAACGTTAATGTGTCCGTTTGTGCGAAGACGTTGTTCGTTTTCTAGTAACTTCCGGGCATGTGGGAACCCTGCAAAATGCTCTAAGAGACGTGGCAAGCCATAATCATCTATAGCCAATGGGGCTAAGGGAGCGAAGGCTTTTGTTGCCCCGGCCCCAAGAACGAATATCGAATTCTTATTAAAATGTTCGTTCATCGCTCTCGAATTGCAAAATCTCTTGAGCAATATAAATGGGACAATTTAGTGTGTCGTCACCTTAGATACTCGCTGACCTATCTCAATGATCCTTCCCAACCGCTACTGTTCATCACCAGACCACTCAGGGCATCCCTCCGCGTTGACGTAGGTGTGGTAGGCCTTGATCCAATTGTTGGCGATGGCTTTCTGCGCTTGTTTAAGCGTCATCTTACCTGCGCAGACGTTGCGCTTCAGTCGGGATTCGAGTACGTCCTTAATTCGTGCCCCGCATTTCAACCAATAGGGTTCGGGCCAGAGGTTCTTGGGGTCTGTCGGGTGGCCACCAAGTTGAAGGCTAATCAGATGGTCTTCCTCATAATGCGTCGGGTCGTGATCGGGATAGCCGTATTCCTCAATCTGCTGCTCCTTCAATTTCTCCGTATAGCTCGTCGAAGGCCGGACGGTCGTGGTCCAGTTCGGGACGCAAATCGTTTTGTTGATGTTCGCCTGGGTTACATTCGGATTCGCCGCGCCGGGCGTCCTCGCATGGTCTGGTAGGTCGCTTGCGGCGGCGATCCCGACAAGCAACACACTCTGGCAAAGAACAAGTACCCATTGATTCATGGATATCCTCCCTTGCGGTTCAAGTGCAGACTCGTTCTCTCTCATTGTGTCTCCTCCAAGAGGTCCGTGTTAGACCTTGTCAGTCGGAACCTGAACATAGACGGTGTGATCATCGATTCTCCACGATATGATGCGGTTGATCTCTTCCCGTGAATCGGCATCGACCACCAACGATTCCACGCCAAACTCATTGCCTCGTTTCCACCGAACGATACCAGCCGCAACATATACGCTTTGCTGGTGAGGTAAAGAAATCGCATACGAACAGGTTTCGCCCAAGTGGAGGGGAAAGTCGCCGGAAAGTCGAGCACCAGTTAAAGAGATATTCCTGACAGTCCCTTGGCCTTCTGCCATACCACGATGGTAGATCACGGAGCCATGGACGGGAAGACGACGGAATTTGCGGATCGTGAAGGGCATGAGGTGCCTCACAGAATGGCGTATTCTAAGAGGGATAGGATCAAACCGCAATGCGAGGGTGGGGGAAATGGTGGTATTGATCCGGTTCAGCTCGGGTGTTGAGCAAGGCTTCGATAGTGTCGCCGTCGAGGGCAGGGATCACACCCAGGAGCGTCGCCTTAAAATCTCGAAAAGACCAACAATATCAATGGCTTGAAATCGTGAATGTTTCCCCGTTTTTTCTGTAGAAGCACGGACTTGAGATGATTCTATCCATTCCATTGATTCTGAAGAATTCGATCTGTTTTGCAGAATTTTAGCACAAATTTAGCACATACGTAGTACGTAACTCGTAAAACTATGGTAGGTTATAGATCGTGATCAGAAGTTTTCGAGACAAAAAGACGCAACAGTTCTTTGCGGGAGAGATGGTGAGGGAATTCTCCAGCTTCAAAAAGGTTGCTGAACGGAAACTCACGATGCTCGATAACGCGTCGGATCTCAAGGACCTGCTCTCACCACCGGGAAACCGGTTGGAGATGCTGAAAGCGGATCGGGCCGGACAGCACAGTATCAGGATCAACGATCAGTGGAGGATTTGTTTTCTCTGGAAGGCTGATGGACCGTATGAAGTCGAAATCACCGATTATCACTGAAGGAGAACCTGTCGTGATCAAAAACGGCATGCGGCCGGTTCATCCCGGAGAAATCCTGCTCGAGGAGTTCATGAAACCCTCAGAGCCGCCGATCAATGCCAATATGCTCGCCAAGGCCCTCGAAGTTCCCGCGAATCGTGTGACCGCTATTATTAAGGGGCAGCGTGGTATCACTGGCGATACCGCGGTACGTCTGGCGACGTTTTTCAACACCACCGCTGAATTCTGGATGAACCTGCAGAAAAGCTATGAGCTGCGCCTCGCGGAAAGAGCTCTGCCAGGTAAGGTCATCAAGCACATCGAACAGCACAGGGATGCGCTTGTATCGGCCGGATGATAGTGCGACACAACACAAGTTGAGTAAGAAGTCAGACAAGGTTCCCTATTAGGTGACAGTCCCCCTGTAGGCACTGCACGTTACGGTTCGCGCTAGACTCCCCGTAGTTCTTCTCAAACGCCGCTGTAATTTTCGATCGATTAAGAAAAGAGCCCCCCGGAAGCCTCCCATTGAGCCAATTCAGCACTGGCATGCCGTTTCTAGGTCCTACGCCGTCTCCTTTCAGTCCGTGAGGGGCAAGAAGGGACCGACATCAGCTTGTCTGTAAAGAGGAGTTACTTACCCGTCTTCCTTGCTTAATTAGTCGAGTCTATCTTGAGAGGATGGCGTCCATATTCAAAGTCTTCATATTGAGTTGATCCTTAAGAAGGACCTTGCTGTTTGCATCAAGCTTAAAATGCTCGCCGGATTGGACCTGCTCAATCGAGCTAGGTTCTAAAGTGATCGCCTCGTTATACTCTGGAATCCTATTGTTGTCCCAGGGCCTCACTTGGTCAATTCCGCTCATGTCCCATTTGGAGAGCACACCCAACTGTGCAGGAGTGCTCATATAGTCATCTTTCATGAAGATTGCGCGATACCCGTCTGCGCTAGAGGCAATGTCATCCAATGAGGCAGCTACTTGACCACTAGAAGAAACGTCCAAGACCATCCCGTTTGTTGTTTTCAACGAGCGTGCAACGGCAGATGCTTTACTGAACGCAGCAGCCAGGATCTCTGGATCACCAAGATCAACTCCTCTAAGTGATACCGGTTCAACCTTTACCTCAGGCTCCTGCCTGCAGTTGATCGCCACATCCGATGATCTGCAACGCAGGTTCAGACGGACTCGCTTGTCCAACTTCCAATTGGGGCCAAATGTTTCAACAGCCCAATACATGAACTTCGCCTTCCACTCTTCAACACCTGATGCTCGCATTCCATAGTAGAAACTGCGGTGGGTATCGTGTGCGGTCCTTATTTTCTCATCACAATAGTAATCGTGAATGACCGATGCCTTAATGTAAGCCCCTTCGAAGGGGCCACCTATGAAAGACCAAAATGCCTGAGGGATCGAAGCTCCGTCCACTTCCTTTTGGGGCGGCACACTCCACAAGAGACCATTCGGATCTATAAATCGAAACTGTGCGGCCAGCTTGAAGCGAGGTCTCGGCTTGGCATCTATAAATTCCCCCTTAAGTGCATCGCGAAACTCTCCGAAGTGTTCTTCTGCTGTTGCAGTCTGACCGACAGCAAGACTTAGCAGGAGGAGGATAAATGTACTGATGCGCATATCTGGCTCCTTGGGGTTTGTATTTTGGTGCCTAACTGTGCATTATTCGAGTCCGCATAAGACACCGATTGCTCCGCAATGCAGAACGAGAATCACCTTCAATACGCTTCACTAATCCAAATCCGAAAAGCAGCCCAACGGGAGTTTGAGGAACAGATCCGCATTGTAAGTGACGGCACATTGTACAAGAAAGCGACGGTAGGGACTCAGGACGAAAGGCATAGAGAACCTCGTAGATAAAAATATTATAGGATTGTGTCAGTCGGAAGGCAATTGCCAATGAGGGAAATGATGGCATTTTAGAACAGGAGAAAGCGGTACTGATACTAGACTGTTCGAGTGCGGTCCAATTTCTTGGCACACTCAAAAGCGAATGCCCACCGAACCTCCGATTGTCTGAATACGCTGGAACTTTGGTGCGTCTTCCCCTTCTTTGTATGTCAACCCAAGGCTTGTCTTCTCGGTGAGAAAAAACTGGATGCCCGCAACCAAATAATTGTGACTCTTCTTGTCAGATTCAAGTGGCGTGAAGCGAAGAGTGTTATCCGCAAAGATTGACACTTCTTTCAGATCAAGAAACTCCGCTACGGCATTCAGCCTAATTGTCGCTCTCCCTCGGACGACTGGTCTGAGGACCGTCGATTTTGTCTCCGTTGATTCTGCCCTCTCGATGGTTTGTCCTGCGTCGAGACCAACATAGGGTCGCCAGAGGAATTGGGCCCATGGTTGTGACTTTGCTTGGCCGGTGGACGGATCTAGCCCCGCCACTGGCCACAGCTTCCCCATGCCCCACTCTCGCACCGTCGGGGTAAAGAAATACTCGGCAACTAGCTTTTTCGTTTGCAGCTCACCATCCGTTTCATACTTGAGCGACAGACTGCTGTACGTCTGATCGAACACTCCGACTCTCTCAGTATCTCCGGTCATTGTGAGTCTGAAACGCAGGGCATCTTCTGATTTCTTATCATCGCTGGCAAGCTTGCCATCGATAGACGTTTGGAAGCCTAGATCAAACGGACCAGCGCTAGTTGTAGCGCCCGGTGGCCTCCAGATCAGTGCGAAATCGGATGTGTACACGGCTTTATTCTCTTTACTCGTAATCAGCGAATAGGACGCAGCCTCCCCCGCGTCAACTCCCGTCAGACCCCGTTGCACCTTGAGTACATTACAGCTCAGTCGATCTAAGATATTATGAGCCTTCGCTAGACAGTCCACATCCGCCAAGGCGCGATCATGCACCAGCACAAGTAGAGAGACAAGAATGATTCTTGAAATGAAACGGTAGATCACCTATCTGCCTCCTCGGGGTCTGAGGCTCTTAGAGAACTTGTCGACGACATCCTTAACCGCCACACATTTTTCAAGATCGCCGGCTGCGAGTCCGCTGACAACACAGTCGTTATCATCAAGCTGTTTTCGTATAGGACGAAAGTATCCCCGCCGGGTCTCCTGATCGACGCCCAGATCGTCCCAGAATCGGGTTTCTTCTGTAATATTCTCGTTCTTCTCTATCTCTCGTATCGCCCGCACTACCACATCTGCCACTTCCTTCCGCGTCTTTTGGCAAGCCATGCGTCCTTCTCCTCTGTTCTGCTCATCACAGAGACTAATTCATTCCGATAGACTTCTTTGATCAATCCACGACCATAGAAAGCCAGTTGTATTGACAGGAAAAATGTCGATCATGGGCAGGATTGGCTCACAGTTTCTATAGCCTTTTGTTCAGAGCCTCCGATCATGAGGCCCCAATCGTTGCCGCCGAAGAATACCCCTTTCCTTTAGAGAAAGCACCCCAACTTGGGAGGGAGCCTGAAATGGAACCATTTCCCCCTCGTCACTTACGTTCAATCCTGTAATCATCGGCAGGGAGAGAACGTTTTTTGGCACCATGCCTGCCACTTTGCGCGCTCGACAGCTTGGTAGGCACCCTGTCCTCCATCTTTTTTTCATCATTAGCATTCCTCTAGTCGCTGCATCGGAGTTGCATCCCGCTTCCACTGCTGCCTTTGCGTCAACTGCCCTAAACTGCCGTAATCTGCCGCAAACTGCCTGATTCCCTTCACCCGCTCTCAACGGTAAGGTCAGCACCGTCACGAGCATCATCGAAAGGAGATCCTTGAATGAAGCGAAAGCTACTATCCGTGAAGGAGCTCGCCGAGGAATTGGGTATCAGTACTGACTCTGTCTATCGGGCCTATCGGTCGGGAGAAATTCCCGGCGCACAAATCGCCCGCACCATCCGGTTCGATCTGGAGAAGGTGCAACAGGCCATGGAGGCGCGAGCCAACGCCATGCCGAACAGTCAGTGTACGAAGCGGCGCGCGACCGACGGCGGCAGCCGGCGGCGCGCACAGCCAAAACGCCCCCGTTCGGTAAAACGGGGGCTTGTATAGCAGAGGAGTGAAAGGACCGTTCATGAATACCCAAATCTTTACAGCAATCCTTGATTGGCTCGCGTTTACCGTCCCTCAGGCCACCGTCCAGGAGCTGGGTCCTGTCATCGGCGGGGACTGGTTCGAGACGACGACGGGCTTTCGTGGCTATCCCACCTGCTGGCTGACCAATCAAGGCCGCCATGGCGTGGGCAAACTCGGCACGGGGGCCCCTCGCAACCTCAAAGAAGTCCATGTGGATCTCTCTGCGGGCATTGTCTCCACCTGGGCCGAAGACAAGATCCGCTCGGTCCTGACCTGGGTCTTTGCTCGTGGAGGGCACATCACCCGCATGGATGTGGCCCTGGATGATCGGGCCGCGGGGGTCTCCATCGCACAGATCAAACAGGCCGTGGACGCCGGACAGGCCGTGACGCGGTCCCAGAAGTTCCAGGTCATTGCCGGGTCCTCGTTGCGCTCCGGCACGTCGACGGGCGACACGCTCTATTTCGGGAGTCGGGAGAGTCAAACCATGTTGCGCGTCTATGACAAGCGACTGGAGCTCGAACAGAAAGGCCGTGAAGAAGCCAAGGACTATGGGGTCCGGTGGGAACTCGAACTGAAAAAAGATCGCGCGCAAGCCTGCGCCAAAGCCTTGCTCACGTTGCCGCCGGAGGATTGGCGGGAATTCCTCGTCGGCATCCTCCGCTCGTATGTGGATTTTCGCGAGACCACGCGAGACGCCGAGCCCTGGGAGAAATATCGGGCCCCGCTGCTCTCGTGGTGGGAAGCCCTCACCGAAGGCTTCAAACGCTGTCGGCTTGTGGTGGAGAAGGTCCAGCAGACCTTCGATGAGATCTGCCAGTGGCTGGGCCAGTCGATCAGCGCCATGCTCGCTCTGGCCTATTTCCGTCGGGGCGAACAATTTCTCCAGGAGTTGATCTATGCCGGTTCCAAGAAATGGAAAGCCCGGCATCTGGCCATGCTGCATGAGGGACGGAGCATGCGCCCCTATGTGCTTCGTCCGATCTAAGGAGTGGAAGCGGATGTGTCCAGGCTGTGGCGCACGAGGCTGCGGGTGCCGATGGATCAACGGCGCATTGATCCTGACGTGCCGGGACTGTGAGTCAGAATTTACGTTCGTACCAAAAACCCGGTCAATAGGCCGGGGCCACTGGGTCAGACATCTTGCTGACCCGTCATCTCAACCAGGAGGACCGCATCATGATGGTGAAAGCCGAAGGCAGTGTACAGGGCTATGTCGAACGGAAGGGCAAGGAGAACCGGATCTATCGGTCGATGGATCTGTACGTGAAGGGCAAAGATCCGGGGAACCTGCGCCTGAGCATCCCGGAGGACCAGCACGCCCTCATCGAGATCTGTAAGCAGTCGGAAGGGAAGCAGGCGCGCGCGTCGGTGGAGATTCGCAAGTTCGAGCAAACCGGCAAGATCTTCTTCGATCTCGTCGCGCTGGAAATTTTGAAGTAAGGCACGGGACGGGAGGAAGGCCCATGGACCAGACGCACACGATGATCACGGTCCTCCTCATGGCCTTCCTCTCCGGCCTGCTCCTGGAGCGGTGAGGGGAATCGATGGTCTGGACCGTGCTGACAGTCGTCAATCAACTCGAATTTGCGGCGTTATTTGTCCTGTGTTTCCTGGTGGGGATTGTATGCGGAAAACAATAGCGAAAGGATTCTATCTCCTCTTCACGGAGCTGATCGCCGTGTACTTGGTGGCATGGCCAGTCTATGCGTTTCAACTCTCCAGTTCTTCTACAGGCTACGTCCGAGTCGCCACGGCCTCGGCGATCTCAGCCTATCAGGTCGCACAGCGTGCCGCGTTTACGTCGGCGTTAGCTTCGGCAGTATCGGCGCCGACCATGGCCTCCGTGGCGGTACGCATCGCCACGGGTCCGGTGGGCTGGACGGCACTCGGCGTGTCGGCGGCCCTCACGTTGGCGGGCATGTACTACTCCGCGCAAGACGTCCAGGCCGTAAAAACGGCGGCCCTCGCGGCGGCGCCTCCAGTGGGAACGCGAAGTGATGGCAGCGGGGCCGTGCTCCCATCGGGTGCGGTGTGGTCGCCGACCTCCTGCGTGCATCCCTGTGCGTTCAACGGGGTACAGTATTTCTATGTCGATTCGCCGGGAGAGAATGCGACCAGTTGTTATTTGGGCAACAATGGCGGGACGTTTACGGACCCGGCGTGGCCGGGCTGGGTGCGAAGCAACGCGGCGATCTCAGGCCCCACGTGCCGGAGAAACTGGACCCATACCAACAACGGGACGACAATATCCAGTCAACAAGAGATGGGGTTTACGCCTCCATCGAGTTTGACCTTGGGCGAGTATCACACCTATGTGCAAGGCTTACCCTGGGCGAACCCCAACTCGATTGAATCCAAGACGACACCAGTGGGCCAAGGGGCGACGGCTCCGGCTGCGGATAACGTTACCACCCTTCCCGTGACCCCTGTGCAAGTCGTGCCCACGGTGAAGCCCGCTTCACAGGTGAACCCCACGGATGCCGTGATCGATCCCAATGCCCCGGCACCGAGCGGGCCTCAGGCGCCGGTCACGAATACACAAACCACGTCAACGACGACGACGACCACCACCAATCCAGACGGCTCCACGACGACAACAGAAGCGGAGACGGCGGTGCAAAGCTGTTCGGCGGGGAATCACGATCCACGGACCTTCGGATCAGTGTTGCAGGATCATATGAACGTCTGGCAAGGCTCAGGCCTCCTGAGCGCGCTCAATCTACTGAAAACGCTGTCCTGGCCCACGACGATTCCCACGTACTCGCTCAACTCGTCGATGTTCGGAAGCTTTACGCTCGATTTCTCCGCCTGGTCGGGCATGCTGACCGCCTTACGATCGCTCATCATCGCGATCTCGTCGTTCGTGGCCTATCGCATCGTCTTTGTGGGGAACTCATGACCGCGATCCTCAACATGATTTACTGCTTCCTGATGGACATGATCCAGAGCTTTCACGATGTCTGGGTCGTCGGGTGGGATTCGCTCCTGGTGCCGGTGGATACCCTCCTCG
>ERZ1292630.5458-Hain-H41-02um-R3-5458-length-10416-cov-6_pt1 | contig 10416 bp, 10 predicted proteins | sample MGYA00564408_ERZ1292630 | MGnify/ENA primary metagenome ERZ1292630 (study PRJEB36523, sample SAMEA6512641) | groundwater metagenome | collected 2019-01-08 | study: AquaDiva: Metagenomics assemblies of 32 groundwater samples
CTGGAAACTGCATTAAAGGTTGTGCCTGCATATGACTATTTTTTTGCCCAGAGCACAGACGCCCTTGAAGTCCATGAGAAGTATGGAAACAAAGGCGGGATGTGGCTTAATGCAGCATGTGACCCTGAAATTCACAAGCCACTGAAACTAACTGACGAAGAGCAAAAGAAATATGGATGCGATATTTGTTTTGTCGGATCGATGTACCCGGAAAGGATTGAATTGCTTAAAACACTTACAGACTTTAACCTTGGAATATGGGGCCCCGGCTGGGAAAGACTTGACGTTAATTCCCCTTTAAAAAAGCATATAAGAGGTGGTCCTGTTGCTCCGGAAACATGGGTTAAGTTATATAATGCATCAAAGATCGTGATTAATTATATGGGACATTATGGCGAGGATATTGATGAAGATAAGGTTTATCAGGCAAGCCCAAGGGTATTCGAAACCCTTGGCTGCGGTAGTTTTCAGATGGTAGATGCAAAGAAAGACGTAGTTACACTTTTCAAATCAGGCGAACACATGGTTTGTTTTAAAAAAATCGGTGAGGCGAAAGAATTGGCAAAATATTATTTAGGCCGCCCTCAAGAGAGAAAAGAGATCGCCCAGAAAGGGCGCAGCGAGGTTTTGGCAAAACACACTTATGTGCACAGGATAGAGGAACTATTGAAGGCAATTGGAAAGTCCTGAAATTCTATTTACTCATTCGCAGATATCAGGAGTATTCTTATGATTTTCTCCAATGTTTTACCTTTTTACACAGAAGATAGTCATACAGGTCTTCAATCTTTCCAATCATAGTTTCGGAATCAAAGCTTTCGTTACATACTCTTTTTCCATTATGCCCCATCTTTTTCCGCTTTTCTCTATCTCCTAACAACTCGTTCATTGCACTATGAAGAGCTTCAGGGTCTTTTGGGGAGACAAGTATCCCGCTTATCCCATCTTTGACTACTTCTGGAACCCCTCCTACATTTGTGGCTATGACAGGTTTGCCGCACGCCATTGCCTCAAGGATTGCTAGAGACAAGCCTTCTCTTAAAGATGGCAGAACAAATATATCAGTCAGTGATAATATTTCAGGTATGTCACTCCGCTCTCCTGCAAATATTACGTTTTTTTCAATCTTGAGAACAACACACGTCTTTCTCAGTTCTTCCTTTAATGCTCCCTCCCCTACAATCAGGAAGCTTACATCGTTTCTTGATTGTAATAATAGAGAGGCAGATTCTAGAAGATATTTAATTCCTTTGTGTTCTTCCATGTGAGCTATTGTGCATATAACTGAATGATCTGCGGGAATGCCCAATTCTTTTCTAAGTCCGGAAGTCCTTTTTTCTGACACAGCGTGTTCACTATCTATACCATTATGAATGGTTATTAACTTTTTGGTATTTATCCTTTGTGTTTCATTGGCAAATCTATTTACTATATCTGAAATGCAGATTATCCTGTCTGTGATGAGGCTCAAGAACCATTCAACAAAATGATAGTACGTATTATAGTAGTCATAAACACTATGATTGTGAGATATTATTACTGGAACACCGGCAAGAAATGCGCTCATCCTTCCGATTGTTCCGGCAGAATAGGCATGGGTATGGATTATGTCAAATTTGCAGTTTTTAAGAAGCTTGTATAATTTGTAAATGCTTAATGGATTTCGGGACGTGGAGATGTGAAGTATTTTAACATCAATTCCTTCTTTTAGTAATTTGTCAGCAAAAAAACCGCCTTCTCTCAGACACCAGACGGAAACGTTATACTTTTTTTTATCCAGGTTCAATGCTATCGAGGTCAAAACCTTTTCAAGGCCACCGATAGTCAGTCCTTCGACAAGATGAATAACATTGATTTTCCTTTTAATATTTCTATCCAAACCTTAAATCAGAAGAGAATTTAATATTATAATTGGCCTAGAGAGGTGTTGATATATCTCCAAATATTAAAAAACTTTAAGATCATAGAATATATTTTGTTAAATCTTCATCCTTTACAATCTCTTTCATCTTATCCTGCACGTATTCAGCGTCAACAACTATATTCTTATCTTTTAAGTCGGGAGCGTCAAAAGAAGCGTCTTCCAACAATTTTTCCATAACCGTATGCAGTCTTCTTGCTCCGATGCTTTGACTTCTATTGTTTATCTTAACAGCCATATCGGCTATTTCATCAATTGCATCTTTTTTAAATTGGAGGTTTACTTCCTCAGTTTTCAGTAGTTCGGTATATTGTTTTATAAGCGCATTTTTAGGTTCTGTGAGAATCCTTATAAACTCTTCTTTGCCTAAATCCTTAAGTTCAACCCTGATGGGGAATCTGCCTTGAAGTTCAGGTATTAAATCTGAGGGTTTCGAAACATGAAACGCACCGGCAGCGATGAAAAGGATCCTGTCAGTCTTGACCATGCCGTATCTTGTAACGACAGTAGAGCCTTCTACAATTGGCAATATATCTCTCTGCACCCCTTCACGTGATATATCGGGTCCATGGCCGGATTCACGGCTTGCGATCTTATCCAATTCATCTATAAATATTATTCCCATATTCTCTGCACGATACAACGCGTCTTTAATAACCTTGTCCTTATCGATCAACTTCTCAGCCTCTTCCTGTTTAAGAATTTTTCTTGCATCACTTATTGGAGTTTTCTTAATCTGTGTCCGTGGCGGAATCATCTTTTCAATTACATTCTGGAAGTCGATGCCTATATCCTCTATTCCGGCAATAATGCCCTGCATAACGACAGGTTTCTCCTGGGTTTTTATTTCCACCATACGGTCTTCAAGTTTACCCTGTCTCAATTTGTTTCTGAATTTCTCGCGAGTTGTTTCTTGTTTCTCAACTACTGTCGTCTCTTCTGTAGCTTCCTTCTTTTCAGGTAACGGCAGGAGCAAATCCAACAATCTTTCTTCAGTATTCATCTCCGCCCTTTCGCCTACTTTCTCCATCTGCTCTGTTCGAACCATATTGACGGCTATCTCTACGATATCTCTTATCATAGACTCTACATCACGCCCATGATAACCTATCTCAGTATATTTAGATGCTTCCACCTTTAAAAAAGGAGCCTTGACTAAGTTAGATATTCTGCGTGCAATTTCAGTTTTTCCCACACCGGTTGGACCTATCATTATAATATTCTTAGGCATAACCTCTTCACGCATTTCGTCAGAAAGCTGTAATCTTCTCCATCTGTTCCTGATTGCTATTGCAACCGCTCTTTTTGCATCCTTTTGACCAACAATATATTTATCCAGTTCCTCAACTATCTTCTTTGGTGTCAATTCCTTCACTTAATTTCCTCCACACGAATGTTTGCATTCGTATACACGCATATTTCCGCTGTTATCTTTAACGCCTCTTCCACTATTTGTCTTGCGCTAAGCCCGGAATGTGCTACAAGAGCCCTTGCTGCTGCTGTGGCAAACTGTCCACCGGAACCTATACCTATTATTCCATCATCAGGTTCAATTATCTCGCCATTACCTGAAATGAGGAGAGAATAATCCTTATCTACAGCCGTTAAGAGCGACTCTAACCGTCTCAAGACCTTATCAGTGCGCCAGTCCTTAGCAAGCTCATGTGCGCTCCTTAGCATATTACCCTGAAATTTCTCTAATTTCGATTCAAACCTTTCCAAGAGAGCAAAGGCATCGGCAGCCGACCCTGCAAAACCTACAATAACCTTTTCATTGTATAATTTACGTATCTTGCAGGCGTATTTCTTAACTATAAAAGAGTTCATTGTAACCTGTCCGTCACCGCCTATGGCTACAACTCCTTTATGCCTTACCGATAATATAGTCGTGGATTTAAACATTTAGATTATTTGTAAACATCAATAGCAAAGTCCGGACACATCATACCGCAAAATTTACATGCGGTGCACTTGTTACCATTTACAAATTGTGCAGTATGATAGCCATAATGATTCACCTCTACAGACATCTTTAAAAGCCCGTAAGGACATACATCAATGCAAAGTTCACAGCCTTTACATCTATCTTCATTAATTATAATTATTCCCACTTTTATATTATATTTAAAAAATTTAATCAAAGTCTTGTTTATGTAATTCTAAATAATCCTTATACATGAATCAACAATAAATATAAATAAAAAGATATTTCTTCAAAATTATACATTGTACGATATAATAACGTCTTAGTAATTATTGTACGTTAGGCGAATGTACAGGTTTACCCGAGCCATCTCCGCCAGAATGTACGTCGGGATGGCAAACGGACCTGGCGGGCTTAGTAATTTTACTTTAGCAAAATTATCTATGCCAAAACAAATCATAAATCTAAATTATTTTGAAAGGGGGTGATTTCTTATGGCAGTAGCAAGGGTAACCAGGTTAACGGCTTCATCACCGACCAGCTGGCAGAATGCTGTTCAAGAAGGAATTAACAGAGCGAGCAAAACTCTCAGAGGTTTGACAGGGCTGGAAGTAGTAAGCCAAAAGGCAAAGATTGTTAACGGAAAAATAAGCGAGTACCGGGTAACAATGGACGTAACTTTTGTTTTAGAGGGCTAGCCCGCCTGAACTATTCGGGCAGGAAAATCAAGAATGGAAGCACATTATATTACCTGTGACATAAAAGATCATATTGCAATCCTGCAAATCAATAATCCACCTGCCAATGAGCTCTCATCTCGAGTAATTAACGAGATGAGTAATGCACTTGACCTGCTGACAGAGAAAAAGGATATAAAAGTAATAATAATAACAGGGAAGGGAAGGTTTTTTTGTGCCGGAGTTGACATAAAGGAGATTGCAGAGATTAATTCTACCACTGGCTCAAAGGTGTTTCGACTGCGCGGCAGAGGGCTTGTAAAGAAGATGCTGAATTCACAGAAGCCTTTGATAGCCGCCATTAATAACGTCTGCCTCGGCGGAGGATTAGAACTTGCAATGGCTTGCCATATTAGAATTGCAACGGTTAACGCCAGGCTGGGTTTGCCGGAAATCACCTTTGGAATCTTACCGGGTTTTGGCGGGATTAAGTTGCTTCAAAGTTTAGTCGGTAGAGGAAAGGCAATTGAGATGATATTAACAGGTGAAAAAGCGCTTGCAAAAGACATGAAGGGAATTGGCCTGGTAAATCATGTAGTGCCGGGTAATAGGCTCATTACAGAAGCGAAAAAGGTTGCAAACAAGATTGCAGAAAAAGGATTTATAGCAGTTTCATCGGCCTTAAGAATGACTATGCAGGAATGTATAAAAGATTTTGATAAGGAGTTAAAAGTAGAAGCCGGTATATTCGACAAAATATATGAAACTGAAGACTGGAGAGAAAGAGTTTCTGCATTTCTTGAAAAGAGACAAATATAGGCAAAGAAAATAAGAAAACGATTTATAAGGATATTCAGGGTGTTTAGCGCCGCACGTTTGCGAAGTTTCATATCGTTATTAATAATAACTCCACTTGGCTTTGCCAGTAAGTTTTACTCCGGGCCTGGTGCATGGTGGTTTAATAATTATGCCGGCGGTATCTTATACGAAATATTCTGGTGTTTCGCAGTAATTTTGTTCCTGCCTTATGCTTCTGCCTTTTGGGTAGCATGCTCAATCCTGGTAATTACTTGTTTCCTTGAATTTCTGCAATTATGGCATCCTTCATTTCTGGAATCTGTTCGCTCTACATTTATAGGCAGTACCTTAATTGGGACCACTTTTATATGGTGGGACTTCCCCCATTATGTTATCGGTTGCTTTGCAGGCTGGCTCATGATAAAATCAAGTGTTAAGAATAAGGACAAAAAGAAAACAGGAAATGGCTGAAATTATTTCAATTCATATTGTACGGAAGCAAAATGCTGCCACCGAATCTTGTAACCGCGTTACGGTGCGTGCAAATTTTGGAATTGAAGGTGATTACCGTTCGGGAAAATATCAAATTGGACAAATTACTCTGGTAGAAGCCGAAGTTATGGACACAGTATCCAGCGAACTCGGCTATGAAATACCTGCCGGTGCAAGCAGACGGCAGATTATGGCAAGGGGTATAGCTCTGGATGAGTTGATTGGCCGGAATTTACGTCTGGGACATGTACTTGTTCGTGTAGAAGAAAAATGTAACCCATGCGATAACATGGAAAAGAAGATTGGCCCTGGAGCAAAGGATGCAATGAATGGCAAGGGAGGCATACGTTGCAGGGTCATTGAAGGCGGAAAACTTCAAGTCGGTGACAAAATAGCTGTAGAAGATTCCGGTTGTCCATATTATGCAAGGTTGTCCAGCTTTTTCTTCAAACTTATCAGTTATCTCATAAAACTTTCTAACAAGTCATAATACCATGGTGCGGCATAGCCGCGATCAAAGTGTCTAAAGTGTGAAGTGAACTAAAGTGCCTAAAATAAAAAGGGAAAGTTTAGCTTTATAGAATAACTTTAGCTCACTTTAAACTTCCTGCCCCCGCCAGAACGGCTTTCAGGCTGTTTGTCGGGCTGGCGAACTGATTGGTCAGGCGGGTTAGGCACTTCCCAACTTTCTTACCCTATTTTGGCCTTGATTTCCTCAATCATCTGCTCTTTTGTAAAAGGCTTCTCAAGAAATACAAGATTCGGATCCATTTCCTTCAGATTCTTGTAAGCCTTTGCGGAAAAGCTGCTACATACAATTACCGGAATATCAGCATATTCAGGCATACCCTTTATGTATAGGAAGAATGTATCGCCGGTTACCAAATCCAATAGTATATCGAGGATAATTAAATCAGGCTTCTTTTCCTCCAATTTTGCCAGGGCCTCATCTCCATCATACGCACGAATTATCTCATAATCTGTGTCTTCCAACATCATAGTGTAAAGGTCATGAAACGCCGGTTCATCTTCAACTATCATTATAGTCTTACCCATTTCTTAATTCTCCTTTCATTAGTTCATGAATCTGTAACCAAAGATTCTTTCTCCTTCATTATTGGCAAAGCAAACTTAAAGGTAGATCCCCTGCCTTTACCTTCACTTTCCACGCATATACTTCCCCCATGAGCTTCTATAATAGTCTTACATATAGAAAGGCCTATACCGGTACCAGGCGTAGCTACATTCTCCTGATAGAATCTATCAAACAGCTTATAGTGCTGTTCCTGAGGAATACTAATACCGATGCCAGAATCTTTTATTGAAAATTCCAACCCGGAATCTTTCTGCTGAAGTGAAACCAAAATTTCACCTTCCTCGGTATACTTAATAGCATTATCAATTAAGTTTGTAACTACTCTCACAATTCCCTGTCTGTCTACAATGACATTTGGTAATTTTTCAGGCATTACACTCTTTATAGTTAAGCCTTTCTCTCTTGCCAGCAAGGTTGAACTCTTGATTACCTGAACAACTAAATCTCTCAACTGAAGAGACTCTTTATCGTAATCTTCTCTGCCAAACTCCAGAGAAGTTAATTCAAGAATGCTTTCTATGGTGTTATTAAGTCTTTTTATATTATCTTTTATGATGCCGTCAAAAAGCTCCTCCTTGTCCTTATCTTTCCTGCCTTCTTTTATATCCTCCCCCCATAATTCCAAGGCCAGCCTTAATTGGGCTAACGGAGATTTCAACTCATGGGAAACATCTCTTATTATATTGTCTTTCACTTTATCCAGGCCACGGAGTTCCTCATTAGCCATTTCAAGATTATGAGTGGTTTCTTCGAGTTCCCTGGTTTTTTCTTCTATTGATTGCGCCATAGTATTAAAAGACTCTGCCAATTCTCCAAATTCATCTTTCGACCTTATATCAACCCTTCTTGTCAAATCACCTTCGGCAATTGCTTTTGTAGCTGCAACAGTGTGGGAAAGTGGAACTCTTATAAATTTTCTGATTAATAAGTACGTTAGAAAGATTACCGAAATAGTCGAAACCACTCCTATGATGAGTAAGATTATCGAATTAGTATTTATTATAGCATCAAGATGTGATGCCGGAGCAGCAATACTTATTGCCCCTCTTAATTCTCCTACTTCATAACCTTCCTTCTTATATCCTGTGATATCTACTTCACCTTCGTATTCAGGTTTTCCATGGCATGGCAGACACTCTTCCTTTATATATAAAGGAAGAATGTACCGGATTGTTTTGTTACCTTCTTTGTCAAAGTCTTCTCCCCATGTTGGTTCTTTGTCCCTTGTAGTTTTGAATTGCTTTAATATTCTTACCTCAAATTCATCAGGGGCATTTTCAGGATTTCTGTATTCTAAACTTGTTTGCTTCATCACAAAATTTGTAGTCTCAGTAAACTCCTTGGTAATTGCAGCGCCGACTCGCGCAGGGTTTAGGCCCTTAAATGTCACATTTCCGGTTTCTAAATCTGTGTTGATTAAGTCTTGCTTGTCTGCAATAAAACCGCGGATGATTTCCAATTGTTTTGTAAGAGCTTCCGCCTTCTTGGTTATTTCACTCCTGATAAAGCTCTCTTCTTTTTTTATTATCCACGTAAATACCGCACCCATTACCACAATCATTATTGGCGCAATAAAACATAATAGTTTTGTTGCCAGCTTTATTTTAGAAAACATTATTAAGTAATAAAAACGGTATCAATCACTGAATCCACCAAGTAATTTCTTTTCTACTTCTTCAAGTAATTTCTCCTTGGTCAGATAAGTCTTCTCAATGTAAACAAGATTCGGATCTATATTCTTAAGGTTTTTGTATTGTTTTTTAGAGAAAGCGCTGATTATTATTACGGGTATGTCTGCATACTCCGGCATACCCTTTATATGCAGGAAAAATGTATCTCCTGTAACCATATCCAGAAGCATATCCAGGATTATCAAATCAGGCTTATTCTGTTCCAATATCTGCATTGCTTCGTCACCATCAAAAGCATAATTTATATCATAACCCTTACCTTCAAATATTATCCTATATAAATCGTGATAGGCTTTTTCATCTTCTACAATCATTATCTTTTTGTCCATTGTCATATACCTTCTTTTAAGATATCAATTAAAACACTGTTTAATTCTTTTTCTCCGGATAAAACGATAGGTAAATTTTATGCTATTTTTTCCGGGTTTGAAGCTAATGTATCCACACCTTTTTGTTCTACAGCATCTAAAGGCAAGGTAAACTTAAATGTTGTGCCTTTTCCTTTGCCTTCACATTCAACCCAGATTTTACCGCCATGCGCTTCTACAATCGTCTTGCAGATAGCAAGACCTACACCGGAGCCTTCACTACTTGGCCTTTCCTGGAAAAACCTGTCAAAAAGTTTGTCGTAATTCCCCTTTGGCGTGCTTAAGCCAATTCCCTGATCTTTAACTGATATTTCTATTTTCCTGGGCCTTCTCAGCGCTGATACGACTATCTCTCCGGATTCAGAGTATTTGATAGCGTTATCTATCAGGTTGGAAATGACCCTCGTAATTTCCGTTCTATCTCCTAACACTTCCGGCAACTTGTCTGGAATTCTTGTTGTTAATGACAGGTTTTTCTTCTCAGCCAGTAATTTTAATCCTGCTGTTACTTGATTTATTAATTCTTCCAGATCCAAATTCTCCTTTTGGTATGCCACCCGACCGGATTCCAATACTGATAAATCCAATATGCTTTGAATGGTTTTCTTTAGTCTCTGTATGTTATCATCGATTATTTTATTTAATCTTTTCCCTTTCTCTTTATCTATTTTTTCTTTATTCACCTCACCGATCCAGAGGTCTATAGCCATCTGTACCTGTGCAACTGGTGATTTCAATTCGTGAGTTACATCTCGTATCATTGAATCTTTCATCTTATCAAGGCTGCGTAATTCCTCATTTGCCCTTTCTATCTCGAAGCTTCTTTGCTTTAGCTCTTCATTTGTTGACTTCAAATCTCTTGTTCTCTCCTCAACGGTCTTTTCCAGATTAGCAGTATAATCATGGAGTTCATTTTCAAGTTTTTTTTGTTCAGTAATGTCTCTGACAATCTTTATTATGGATTTTAGCTTGCCCTCATTATCCAGGATAGGATAAGAGGCAATGAAGACATGCTTTTTGTCCCTTTCTACATAGTGCTCTGCCGTAGCAGGTGATAAGGTTTCAATTGCCTTCATCGTAGGACAATTATCACAAATAGATTCTCTGCCTTTATAAACGCAGTAGCATTTTTCCCCGACAATATTCTCGCCGTAAGTATCCATTGCAACCTTATTTACTTGTATAATATTTCCCTCCTTGTCCAGAACGGTCATAGGATCTCTTATGGCATCGAACATTGATTCCATAAAAATGTTAGACGATTGAAGTTCCTCATTTCTCTTTTCTATGATCCTGGCCATCATGTTAAAGGAATTTGCAAGCTCACCTATTTCGTCTTTGGAACTGATATTTACATTTTGAGTGAGGTCTCCTGCCGCCATCTTTTTTGTTGCATCTGTCAAATAGAGAATCGGAGCCGTCATTCTCTGCCCCATAATAAAGGCAAAC
>ERZ1292630.5460-Hain-H41-02um-R3-5460-length-10414-cov-4_pt1 | contig 10414 bp, 11 predicted proteins | sample MGYA00564408_ERZ1292630 | MGnify/ENA primary metagenome ERZ1292630 (study PRJEB36523, sample SAMEA6512641) | groundwater metagenome | collected 2019-01-08 | study: AquaDiva: Metagenomics assemblies of 32 groundwater samples
AAACATATGACTACTATAGTAAATACCCCAGGGACGGGCAACGATAATTCTTCTTCCGGAGTGGCTGCGGTTGTGATTACGGTTTTGATACTCGGCACTCTCCTCTTTGTATTTATCGTTTATGGCTTGCCTATGATCCGAAATAATCAACAACCGGCGCAAAAACCTACTACGAAGATTAATGTTGAGTTGCCGACTCCACAACCAGCTCCGGCACCGGCGACACCAGAGAAAATTAATTAACCTAATTCTAACCGTATGATGAACTATTATAATAATTTTCCCTCCAACATGATGGGGGGATTCGGATTTGGAACCGGGTCAGCCGTAATTTTGGGGCCGCTAGTATTTATTGCCGGAATCATTTTTTGGCTTTGGCTCTTGATCGATTGTTCGCGTCGTAAATTCAATAATAATATTGAGAAAGCCGTTTGGATTGTCGCCATGATTTTTATGTTTCCGATCGGTTCGATCGCGTATTTGATTGTGATTAAACTGATCAACAAGCAAGGAATTTTGACTGCGTAAAATCATTAGTATGTCATCAAATAAAAAAATTATATTTTCCTGTGCCATATTCGCCACTATTTTTTTATTGGTGTTCGCAGTATTCGCATTTTTCAAACAGCCGCGTCACAGCCAAAAAATCATTGATGTACCGTATACTTCTCAGGCTCCGGCCGGAAATTGGTCAGAACCATGGAGAAACGCTTGCGAAGAAACGACTATCTATATGGTGAGTAGTTTTTATGAAGATGAACCTATCAAGCGCGATGAGGCGATCAAACGGATCAGAGAAATATTCAAGGTTAAAAATGAGGAATTCAAAGTTAGTTATGACGAATCACTCGCTACCATCGCTGAATTAATCAAAACATTGGATTTGCCTTGGACAACACGATTGGTAATTGATCCAACTATTGAAGATTAAAAAAAAGAGTTGGTGAGTGGCCGCCCGATAATTGTTCCGGTATTTGCACCGGCACTCTGGGACAAAAATTTTCGTGGCGATGGACCGGATTATCATGTGATGGTGCTTATTGGTTATGATGATTCAAAAGGGGTGTTCATAGTCAATGATCCGGGGACAGCAAATGGGAACGGGCGTCATTTCACCTACGAGAAATTTTTGGGCGCGATTCATGATTTAAACAACAAAAATTATCAAGCCGGGCAAAAGGCCGTATTATTTACTGAGATGTCAAATTGGAATGAATGGAAATATTTTCAATAATTAATATCGCTAATCAAATAACAATAAATCTATGAACAAAAAAATCTTATTCCTGCTTTTCATTATTTTTTCTTTATCGGCGATAGGGCTTGGGTGTACAAAACAGATTATTACCGATCAAGCGAGTCAAACAGTGCCAATAATAGCGACTGATTTGGAGAAAAATGATGTTTGCGTAGAAGAAGGTCAATCACCGACTGATAATGTCAAATGTTGCGTCGGTTTGGAAGCGGTGGCAGTGGACAATGCTTTTGCAGTTTGTGGAAAACCGGGAACCAGCTACAAACCGAAAGAATGTATGGACGAGGGTGAAACACCATTCGTGGATACACCAAAATGCTGTGGTAATTTGGAGCCGGTTTTGAAGGGTGACAAGTATGTTTGCGCAAAGAAATTGATTGACAGCAAGTCAACCGACATCCATTATTATCTCTTGGAAAATCCGGTCGGCAGTAATTATTTTTGTGATGGTCAAAACGAGGATAGCAAACGATATAAAAAATCATTAACAAAAAAAATAACATTGACCGTGCCGGGAAATCTAACCATAGAAGAAAAAATAAAAACTACACTGGGATTGGCGGCCAAAGCGCAATTTTTCAATGAATCCTACACCCGTACTGACAGTATTATTTTTGAAAATGGCGTGGTCACTATGCACTCTGCGAGCGGTTGGGCGGGTTCATCGATTTTCTACTGCGCCTGGACGCCATTTGTGGAAAGAAATTTGGAGCAGTTCAGAGAAGTAAAAGAAATAAAGTGGCAGGCAAGCCAGTAAATAATTTATTCATAAATATACCCATATGACTAGCAACAATGTTGCCGACAAGGACGACAAGAAAAAGGAATCTTCTGAAGACTTTGCTCTGGGAGTAAAAATAGGCAAAAAAGAAGGCAAAGAAGCCAAAAAAGCGGATTCCAAACAAGACGAGGAAATAACAAAAAAATAATTTTAATAATTAATTTACTTGGTATGAATAAAAAAATTTTATTAGCTATGGTCTCGATGGCTACATTACTGTCTATCGGCGCCGGTTGCGCTCCAAAAAATAAAGCAGATAACGACACCGGCGATCCATCCTTGACCAATCGGACTTTTGTTGATGATCAAGGAAATAATGGCACGGCCGTCGAAAGCGACAGCTTGGAGGAGGGGAAAGATATATCGGTTGTCATCAAAACGGGAATATCCTGCATTAAGACGAAAATCGGCGTAAAAGATGTCGTGACTGCCGATTACGAAAACGCGTTGGATGTTTACGGAAAAAGCGGTTGGCGGTTTCAATTCGTAAAATGTTCGGGAACGCCCGGATCATTGATAATGAAATTGGGCACGAAATTTATGATTGACAACCGCGATGATACCGGCCACCAAATTGCCATTGGCGCGCAATCATACAAGTTGTCGGCCTATGATTTCGCGATTATCAGCATCAAAAAAGCCGGTAGCTACAATATCACCTGCGACGGGGGCGGCGCGGCCAGAGTGGAGATCAGCAAGTAAGAATGTAAGAAATAAGGCGCATTACAGTCAGATATAGTGTTGCAACCAAAGAAGGTTAAATTATTAACTTACATCCATATGAAAAAGACGAAAATTTGGGTCGGAGTGGCGGTATTCGCGGTAATCAGTCTCGGTTTGTGGCAATCAGCCGCAGCCGAAAATGACAAAAAGGTCAACGCAAAGGCCGGTAATTTGGTGAAAGTGAGCAGTTGCGTCCAGTTGGGGACGGATATTCAAATCACCCGTGATGATATTTCACCAACGACAATTCTCAAGGCCGGTTGTTCTGACGCCGGTTATGGCAAACGCAATTACACATTTGCTTGCGTGGGCGAAAATAAATACAAGGTGGAATGGGAAGCCTGTCCGCTTTTACCGAGAATCAGCCATTTGCAGGTGCGAAATTCCGCGAACGGTATCTTGATGGGAAGCGCGAATTCCAGTTATCTTACAATCGGAAATAAATTCGCCGCCAAACAGCAAATCACCGTGGCGCCAAAAGTGGCCGCCTTGAATCTTAAACTTTTGACAAAAAATACGGTCGGAGATGTAAGCTACACTTACGCGTTCGTTTGGATGGCTGCCAGTAGCACCACTAATTTTGATCAGGCGTTAGCTAAGTCTTTGGCGACGAATGCCAATTTCAGCGGCACGGCCACTGCCAATCTAAATCTTACTGATTATTATCGCAATCAGAAAGTGACAGTGTTGGCCTTCATGAGAAATAATGATGGGGTGTCCAAAGTTCCGGGAATGCCGGTGGAAGTTGATGATGTGGTCGCGATTCATCTTAATGTTTTGCCACTGCCGCCGGTCAAGGTTTGCAACAATTTGAATGGTGGCGATGGAACCTATACGCTGTGTCTCGGCAAATCGTTTACCTACTCAATGAACAATCTCGCTCTTACCTACTCGGCCGAATATCGCAATCATGCCGGTCTGACGGTTAACGGCACGCAATTCGTTTTCGGCGAGGGTCAAAGCGTATCAGTCTTGGGTGATGACAAAAAAACAGTCATAAATGTCCGCGTTCAAGATGTCAATCACGCCGAGGATACGGTCAAAATCCGTTTCCGAGTCCAGCCGATGGTTCCAGCGATTCAATAAATAATTAATTCGGCCGGTTCCCCTCACAACCTTGGTACAATTCGTGCCGAGGTTGTTTGTTTTTCAGCCGTCAATTTGATTGACTGGATTCGGGACAAGTGTTAAACTAGCAATAGTTTAGTAAATAATATCTCGTTTATGAATAAAAAAAATTTAGTCATTTTACTGCAAACGATTTTATTCGCCGGGGTGATATTTTCTTGGTATACGGTTTATCAAGATTTCGGTCGGTTTTACGCGCAAGAGGGAACATTATTCAAAATTAAGGATTGCGTGGCGCCCAATCCGGTCACCACCCCTTGTTTTTACGGCGCATTCGCCTTTTTGGGCGCTTTTGTCTGGTCGCTCCTCATCCCCAAAATGGCGGAAGAAAAAAGACCTTTGCAGTATAAGTACTTGTCTTATTTGATTATCGCGAGCGTCTTGTTCGCTTGGAGTAATTTCACCTATATTTTGGCGCGGTTTTGGCTGCGGCCGGCCGGCACGGCCGCTATCGGCTGTTCCGGACAACTTATGACCAATCCTTTCACCACGCCTTGCTTTATCGGCGCGGCTATTTTTCTCGTGGCTCTCGGCGCGGTGTTCCTTGTTCGCTTTGCCGATAAACCAACGCCGGCTAAAACGGTATGAAAATCGGGATAGATTGTCGCTTGCTCGGACCGGAAAACGGCGGGCTGGGACGGTATGTGGAACAATTGGTGACGCATTTGGCTGGAATCAATAACGACCATCGCTTCGTTCTTTTTTTGAATAAAAATAATTTCAGCTCCGTCGGATTGAATAATTTGGATAGTCGGTTCAAGAAAACTTTCGCGGATATTCCTTGGTATGGCTGGGAGGAACAGATTAAATTTAAGTCCATTATTGATCGCGAAACGGTGGATATCATGCACTTTCCGCATTGGAATATTCCACTCATGTATTCCGCGCCCTATGTCGCAACCATTCATGATTTGATAATGTATCATTACCCCCGACCGGATGCCACCACGCGGGGAAAGGCGGTTTACGCGATTAAGGATAAATTGCATCGTCTGGTGGTGCGCCATACGGTCGCGAGCGCCAAGCGGGTCATCGCCGTTAGTGAATTAACGAAAGACGACATTCGTAAAACTCTGGGAGTTTCGGCCGACAAAATTTACGTGGTTTACGGGGCGCCTTATCCGGAAACCGTTAAATTGAAAGCGGATAGTGAAAAAGAAAACATCGGTCGGCTCGGAATCACCAAGCCGTTCGTTCTTTATGTGGGGAGCGCTTATCCGCACAAAAATTTAGCCAATCTGGTCGACGCCTGGAGGGTTTTGCAGGAAAAATTCGGTTATGATTTTCAATTGGTGTTGGCCGGAAGTCGGAATAAATTTTATGAACGGTTGATTGACGAGAAAAAAATCGGTTCGTGGAATGATATCGTTCCGACCGGATTTGTCAGTGACGCATTACTTTCCGCGCTTTATAAACGGGCGCGACTGTATGTGTTCCCCAGTCTTTATGAGGGTTTCGGTTTGCCTCCATTGGAAGCGATGGCGCAGGGCGTGCCGGTGGCCGCGTCCAATCGATCCTGTTTGCCGGAGGTGCTCGGGGAGGCGGCGCTGTATTTTGATCCGGAAAATCCCGAACAAATGGCGGAGGTCATCCAGCTCGGTTTGACGGACGACGACATTCGGTTTGATTTGCGCCAAAAATCCAAAGAGGAGCTGAAAAGGTATTCTTGGGAGGCCACGGCGCGGAAAACCTTGGAAATTTTAGTCGGAGCGGTTGAGCGTTGACGGGGATTGTTCCATGTTCCATAATCCATAATTCGCGTCATCAGGGATTATACACAACGAAGAGAGTTGTCTTCGTTTTTTGTTTGCGGATGTGCTATAATAGACCCGATTCTTTATCGGGAAATTTTTTTGATTACCGGAGCAGTAATTAATTTAAAATGAGCCAAAAAACGCGGGAAAAAAATAAAAATTCGGCGCCAAATCGCGAGCGGCGTTGTTCTTTGTGCCGGGAATTGAATCACACCAAAAGGGACTGCTTGAAAAGGCCGGTTATTTTGAAAAATGCCACTCCGAGCGGTGGCGCGCCCATCGCTATTCGGGTCAATACCGGCGCGATCGCTTCCCGGCATTTACTGAACGCTTCCCAAAAATTATTATCCCAAAAATGGGAGAAACAGATTCCGGTTTTTGAAGAAGACCGGAATTTTTCCAAAGAAAGAAAAGTGGTTGATTTCGCGGCCATTGTGCGTCGGGAAGTTAGCGCGCGGCAATTGGAAGAAAGCGCTGAAACGGAAGAAGATGGATATGATGATACCAAAGAGGATGATGAAGTTGTGGAGATTGATCCGGCGCCTCGTAAAATCGTCGCTCAAAAACCTTGGAAAAAAAATAATTTTTCTTTCAGATTTTTCGCGGTCAAGAAATTCGCTTACGGCGCGCTGGCATTGCTCGCCCTGGCTTCATTGCCTTTGCCCGCCATCGGCTACTATCGGCAAATAAAAACCGACACGGCGCGGATCGTGGAGGAAAGCGCGAACGCTTTTTTGTCTTTGCAGTCTTCCACGGTGGCGGCTTTTTCCAATAATTTATCCCAAGCTCAATTTGATTTGAACGCGGCTTTGAATTCATTCAGTCGTGCCGAGGATTTGATTGATAAGGAATATCGGGCTTTGGTTTATGTCGCGAGCCTTCTTCCGGTCGTCGGCAAAGAAGTTTCCGGCCGCCAGCATCTGCTCCTTGCCGGCCACCAATTGGCGCTTGGCAATACTTATCTTGTCAAAGGTTTGAATGACGCTTCTAAAACTCCGGACATCTATTTCGTGGATAGAATGGAAATAATGCGTCACCACATTGAAGGCGCTTTGCCGCAGTACGAAGAGGCTCTGCGTCAGTTGGAGCAGGTGGATAGCGCGGTTCTGCCCGCGGAATACCAAAGTTCTTTCAAGGATTTTAAATTGTTGTTCGCCGTACTCCTCAATGATCTGCAAAGCACCAAAGTTGTTTTATCCGGTTTGGAATCAATTTTGGGAGATGAAGGATTCAAACGATATTTGGTGGTTTTTCAAAATAATCACGAACTGCGCGCCAGTGGCGGGTTCATGGGCAGTTTCGCGGTGGTGGACATCCAAAAAGGGAAAATTTTGAATATTGATGTCCCGGGCGGAGGCAGTTATGATTTGCAAGGACAGTTGGACACCTATTTGCGACCGCCATTGCCATTGCAAATCGCCAATAGTCGCTGGGAATTTCAGGATGCCAATTGGTTTCCGGATTGGGCGGCTTCGGCTGAAAAAATCGCTTGGTTTTATCAGCATGGCCGCAAAACGACGGTAGACGGCGTAATCGCTATCAACGCTTCGGTATTGGAAAGAGTGTTGCGCGTATTGGGACCGGTGGCGAGCGAAAAATATAATCTGATTTTGGATCCGGAACGGGCTTTGTCCATACTTCAACAGCACATTGAAGAAGATTACGATAAGTCTGTCAATCAGCCGAAAGCGGTGATCGGCGATGTGCTTGCCCAGTTGATGGATAGCGTTCGGACGATTAAGCCGGAACAAATGATCTCGTTGGTCGGCGAATTGCAGGGCGCGCTTGAGGAGAAGGAAATTCAATTTTATTTCTTCGATAAGTCGGCGCAAAAAAAATTCCGCCAGTTCGGCTGGACCGGAGAAATCAAAAAAACCGCTCCGGATCAGGATTATCTGATGGTGGTGAATACCAATTTGGGCGGTCAAAAAAGCGACGCGGTTATGGGACAGGAAATTGAACACGAATCGGCGGTGCAGGAAGATGGTTCGGTGATTGACACGGTTATTATCAAAAAAACCCATTCCGGCGACGCGGACGAAAAATTTTACGGCGCGCGCAATATTGATTATCTGCGGGTGTACGCGCCGGAGGGTTCGGAACTATTGGACGCGGGCGGATTCGTTTATCCGGAAGAGCAAGAATTTCTCGCGCCGGAAGATTGGTACAAAGAAGACGAGACGCTGAAAAGTATCGAGCGGGAAATCGGAATGGATGTTAAAACCGGCACGAGAATCACCAAAGAATTCGGCAAAACCGTTTTTGCCAATTGGATTGTGACCGGGCCGGGGAGCGCCAGCGAAGTGTGGTTCCGGTATAAAATTCCTCTGAATGTAATGAATGCTAAATTTGTCGAGACGGCAGGTAACGCCCGTTGGAACAATATCAAGAAAATGGCGACCGGCGATGTTCGTAATTTTTCCCGTTATAGCCTGTTCGTGCAAAAGCAGTCCGGAATGGAGAGCGGATTTTCCACGCAAGTCATTTATCCTTCGGGCTGGAGACCGATTTGGAAAACCGAGGAAAAAATAAATCTTAAATTGAACGGAGCGGAATATCACGCGGATCTGAAAACGGATTTTGTTTTGGGAATAGCGATGGAGAAAAACGGAATTACGAATTAAAAATTACTAATTACGAATTGTGTTTGCACAATTACGAATAAAAATTTTTATTGCCGAATAATTATTTAGCGGTCAAATATTATGAAAAAAAAGAAACAATTATCCGGCAAGACCGGTTTCAAAAAAGATGAAGGCGAGGAAAAAGTTGTTTCCGTTGTCGTCAATCATCATTTCGCGAAGAAAAGTTTGGTCGACGACAGTCCGGAGCAGCCGGTCAGTAATAAATCCGGCAATGTTAAGCCGGAAAGAGCTAAACCGGATGCTGCCAAAGACGAAATGCAAAAAAAATTGCTGGAAATTTATGAAAATACCGATGGCACGATGCCGGACATGAAGAATTTCACCAAGATAAAAAGAAGCCGGTTAATCGGCGCCTTTTCCACATTGCTCCTGTCCGCGATTTTTTTGCTTTCGGCGACTCTCGCTAGCGTGTTCGTAATGAAGCCGGATAATTCTTTTTCCGCCAATGATATCACGCTCGATATAACCGGCGAGTCAGAGGTCGCGTTCGGCGAGGAAACCGCCTATTTGATTGAATACAAAAATACCGGCCGGGCGGCGCTCGTCAAGGCGGAATTGCAGATAAAATATCCGGAGGGCTTCGTCTTCAAGGAAAGCAGTTTACCCGCGAAAGCCGATGGGAACGATGTCTGGGAATTGGGGACGGTTGAACCGGGAGCCGGCGGGTCAATCATTGTCAAAGGATTGGTTTACGGCGGCAATGGCGAGAGTCAATCATTTCGGGTTTTTTTGAATTACACTCCCGGAAATTTCAATTCCGAATTTCAGAAAGTGGAAACGCTGGCGGTTAAAGTCACTCGACCCCTCTTGAATTTGTCGTTTATTGGACCGGATGAGGCGGCGGTAGGCGCGAACGCGGAGTTCCAAATTGGCCTGGATTCCACTTCAACTTTCAGTAATTTGTTGATGGTAAAAATCGAACCCAGCGCCAATTTTTCCAAAAAGGATTCCACGCCGGTCGCTGATGACAACGAGCCGCGACGTTGGACATTGGCGGGATTGAGTGGACGGAAAGATATCGTCGTCAGAGGTTCATTCGCGAAAGAGACCGAAGGCAATCCGAGCAGTGTGAAAGTTCTGGTTTATGGCTGGAAAAGCGATAAAAAAATCGGCGAACCTTATTTGCTCGCGGAAACTACGCGTATTATTCGCTTGGTTGAATCCGGCGCAATGCCTTTGCTCGTTATTAACGGCGCGACGGACAAATTGGCCGTGGCTCCGGGAGATACTTTGAACGCCAGTTTTTCCGTGAAAAATACCGGCAGCGCGGATATCAAGAACGCCAAAGTGCGGTTCGTGATTGAGTCGCCCGCTTACCAGGGGAAGAGCGCATTGAATTGGCTGAAATTGGAAGACAAATTTGATGGAACGGTTGTCGGAGAAAATGTCGGGGAAAACGCCAGGCGCGGGATAATTGAATGGACCGAGAAGCAGATTTCCGGATTAAAGATTATCAATCCGGAAGCGATTGTCGCCGGCGATTTATCACTCCCCATCAAGTCCACCGCCGAAACCAACTGGACCAATTATATCGGCAACGGTTTGAGCGCGGTTTTGGAATTGGAATATGTATTGGATTCGGAAAAAAAGATCATGCGTAGCAATCCAATCACCATGACTTTGGACTCGGACTTGGGTTTGGAAGTAAGAGATAATGTCGCGAACGACGCGGAAAATCGGGAAACACATACCGTCACCTGGCTTTTGACCAACAATTTTCATGAATTGAAAAATGTGCGGGTTGAGGCGGATATTTATGGCGATGTCGCGTGGCTTGCTGAGGCTCTTACCGTGCCCGCCGGCAAAGCCGATTTTGACAGTAAGGCCAAAAAAATAACTTGGACGATTGATGTCCTGCCGACGGATGTGGATGTCCTCGGTTTGCAGTACTCGGTAATTTTAAACGGTAAAAACCCCAGCCAATCCAATCTCACTTCCAAAGCGCGAATAAAAGCGCTGGATACGGTGACGGGCAGAGAGATTATCAAGGCGGGGGATGAGGTTTTGCTGGGCGGGGCGACGGTTGCCGATTAGTTTAATTTTATTTCTTTTTCTCATTCCCGCGACTAAGAATGAAAGTCAGATTTTGGTGTGTCTTTACAGTTTGGCTCGAACCTATTTTATCAAA
>ERZ1292630.1512-Hain-H41-02um-R3-1512-length-22870-cov-5_pt2 | contig 10410 bp, 12 predicted proteins | sample MGYA00564408_ERZ1292630 | MGnify/ENA primary metagenome ERZ1292630 (study PRJEB36523, sample SAMEA6512641) | groundwater metagenome | collected 2019-01-08 | study: AquaDiva: Metagenomics assemblies of 32 groundwater samples
GGCATCAAACGGTCCGATCCGACCCGGCGATCTGCGCACGACTTCGTCCGTTCCCGGACATGCCATGAAGGTCGCCGATCATCCACTCGCTCAGGGCGCGATCATCGGCAAGGCCATGAGCGCCCTCTCCGAAGGGCGCGGGCTGGTTCTCGTCCTCGTCAGTTTGCAGTGATGGAGCAAAGCAAATGACGATGAGAACAAAGACGATTCGAACCCTGTTCATTGCACTTTGCGCGTCCGCGACCACCGCCCGCGGGCAGGAAATCGACATTCGTTTGTCGATCAAGTACATCCTCGACGCCGGCAATAACCGACCGTCGGGACAGTATGCCACGGAGCAGAACGTCCGAGATGTGATCGAGGAGACGAACCGTGCATTGCGGCGGTGGGGTCGCGGGTACCGCTATGTCATATTAGAAAATGCTCAGGGAGAGTTCGACGAGGTATCGCAGAACACCGTTCCCGGTTCGAGCCAGTTCTTCAGCATCAGTCCCGGCAGCGAGCTCGGCAGTCTGGAGGCCGCAGCCGTCGCCAACCCAACCGGTTATTTCTGGCGCACGGATGCGATCAACGTGTACATCGTGAATTGTTGCGCCGCTGGGGCGGCCATCCCGTCCAGCAACACAGGCGAACGAGCCGTTTATTTTTCAGCGGACATCAACAGGTCGTCCACGGATCCCGGGCAACACGCTCGCCAGGTGATCTGGGCGCACGAATTAGGCCATCATTTCGATCTCATTCACCCCTGGGATGGAGACGGGGTCAGCGACACTCGCGACGAGCCGAGCCCGCTACAATGTTCGGGATCCACGCCCTGCCCTGAGGGGTTTCCATGCTCCAGCGGCGGGAGCAGCGAATGCTGCTGTTCCCTTAAGGTTGCCAACCTGACGGCGCGGGCAGCGAGCCAGGGGTGGACGCAACAGGAATTCGAGGACTTGCGGTACAACGTGATGGGTTACATGGCTGCCGTCGACTGCGTTTGTCTCGGCGAGGAGATGGTCGCCATCGACAACATGCGCCTCAGCGAGGGGCAGCTTGACCGTTGGACCGACGCTACGCGCCGATACCATTCGAACGAGGTGAGCGGTCTGACGTATTTTGTAGACTGGCGAAACACGACGTCGCCGTACAACGGGTACAGCGCCGATCCCTACCGAACCGTCCTCGACGGCGTTAATGCCGCCAATACGGGGGGTGGGAAAATCGTCTTGATCCGCGACGGCAGTTACAACGAGACCCTAACCATCGCCGCGCCGGTCACGCTCCGATCCGGGTCCGGGATCGTGTCCATCGGCCAATAGTCGGAAGCGTCGCACAGAGCGAGGTCGTGCGCGAGGTCGCGGACAACCGGTTCACGATCCGCGCCGCGCACCTTGCCCGACGCGATGCCCCACTGACGCTTCCATCTCGACTGCGCTTCGACGATCAAGCACCTCGTCGTCACGCTCGGCGTGGAAGAGGCATGGCGAAAACGCGGCCATTCGACAATCGGCGATCGACATTCGACAATGGGTTCGGATGCCGCTGATCCCCAATACACGACTTGGACCGTATGAAATCCTCGCTCCCCGCGGCGCGGGGGGGATGGGAGAGGTCTATCGCGCGAAGGACACACGTCTCGACCGCGAGGTGGCGATCAAGGTACTGCCTGATTCGATGACGCGCGACAAGGAACGGGTGCTGCGATTCGAACGCGAGGTGAAGCTGCTTGTGTCGCCGAATCACCCGAACGTCACGGCCTTTTACGCATTTTTATCAAGGGCCCGGTGATGTCTCACCTCACTCTTATTACCGTGATATTTGTCCCCCTGAGCCTTCTCGGCTGTACCTCTGCCAAGGCGCGGATACACCCGAGCGCGGACATAGCCCCCGACGAAGAGGCCGCGATCCTTGCGACGATCGACCGCTTCTTCGAGGCGATGGCCGCACGCGACATGGCGACTTTCGCCACGCTCATGACGCCCGACGGCATGACCTACAGCCAGGCGATGCGCGATGGCGAGTGGCGACTTTTCCGACGGACGAACCAGCATATGATCGATACAATCACCGACGGGAGCAGCTCCGTCGCTGAAACGTATTGGGAACCCACGGTGCTGATCCGAGGTCCGATTGCCGTCGTCTGGGCGCCGTACGAGTTCCGCAGGAACGGCGAGATATCCCACTGTGGCGTCGATGTCTTTAACATGCTCAAGATCGACGGCAAATGGGTGATCGGCAACGCGATGTGGACGGCCGAGCCGGAAGCGTGTGAGGAATTGCAACCGCGTAAGGGTGCGGAGGCACGGGCGGCGACGCGAAAGTGAGCGAGCGTCAGAACGAGCAGTAACGCCAGGGAGACGACATGACAACTTCACCTGAGAATATGCCGTTCGAGTACGGCGTATATGCGGCCTCCGATGCGGAAGCGATGGCGAAGCTGCTTGGCGAGGTGTTCAGTCGTCGCGATCCACCCGCCTACGCAGTCGGGCTGACCGCTTCCGAGTTCGAGGCGTTCGTCCGGCTGTTCTGCCCGAAGGCCTGACCATTGTCGCCAGGCTCGCCGACACAGGGGAGCTGGTCGGCGCGCTACTGACGGAAGATTGTGCGTCGGCGATGCCGGACGGGATGGATTGGCTGGGGGATATAGGGACAGTCCCGAATGGCATTAAGTTAAGCCTCGTTTCCAACGGTTAGCAGTTCTCGTCCCGGATCATTCCACCGGCTTCGCAAACCTCGCGTCCTCGTGTATAGTCCCACGACAGATTAGGCTGAAGGGCCGAGGGAGGACGACGAGTGGCCAATCTAACAATGGTCCAGGCGGTCAACAGGGCGCTCGATGAGGCCTTGCGCGACGACGACACCGTGGTGCTGTTGGGGCAGGATATCGGTCAGGATGAGGGCGTTTTCCGCGTGACGGCCGATCTGCTCAAACGGTACGGGCCGAAGCGGGTGATCGACACTCCGCTGGCCGAAGGCGCGATTGTCGGCGGCGCGATCGGCATGGCGATTTACGGCCTCAAGCCGGTCGCGGAGATGCAGTTTTCCGGGTTTTTCTATCAGGCTTTCCACCAGGTCGAGCAGCACGTTTCGCGGTTCCGCAACAGGACGCGCGGGCGATTCGGGCTGCCGATGGTGATCCGCATGCCCTACGGTGGCGGCATCCGCGCGGTCGAACACCACAGCGAAAGCCGCGAAGCCTATTACGCCCACACGCCGGGCATCCAGATGGTGATTCCATCCGGACCGCGCAACGCCCGGGCGTTGCTGCTGGAGTCGATCTTCAACCCCGATCCGGTGATTTTTTTTGAGCCGAAGGCCGTCTATCGTTCGTTCAAGGAAGAAGTGCCCGACGAGCCGGAGCGGATGCCGATCGGCAAGGCACAAATCGCGCGCGAGGGGACCGACATCACGCTGATTTCGTATGGGGCGATGATGCGTCCGACGCTGGAGGCCGCCGACGATCTTGCGGACGAGGGCGTTTCGGCTGAAATTGTCGATCTGTTGACGGTATCGCCGCTCGATACGGAGACGATCACGCAATCGGTCGGGAAAACCGGTCGCTGCGTCATCGTCCATGAGGGTCCGCGTACGTGCGGCATCGGAGCGGAAGTCGTGGCGCGGATAGTCGAGACCGAGGCGCTGATGCGCCTGGAGGCCCCGATCAAGCGCATCACGGGATACGACGTTCAGTTTCCGTACTTCGCACGCGAACGCGTTTACCTTCCCAACGCGGAACGCGTCGCGCACGCGGTACGAGAGGTGCTGGCGTTTTGAAAAAATGTTAAGGAGCCTCTAACAGAACCCCAAGCGGCAGCGCGGGGTCGAGCCTCCAAGGCGTGAAAAGGACGGGCCGGTCGCTCCCGCTCCCGGTTCTGTTAGAGCGTCTTAACCTTCGTGTGGAGCACGATTATGCCTAGGGAATTTGTTTTGCCGGACCTTGGTGAAGGGATCGCCGAGGCCCAGATCGTCCGACTCCTGGTCAAGGAGGGTGATCGGGTCGAGTCCGATCAATACTTGATGGAAGTCGAGACGGACAAGGCCGCCGTCGAAATCCCGTCACCCTATGCCGGCATCGCCAGGAAGATTCACGTGAAGGAAGGCCAGACGGTCAACGTCGGTGAGGTCATCGTAACCTTTGACGAAGGAACAGACGGCGCCGCCGCGATCAGAGCCGGGAGCGGGAGCGACCGGACCCCGCCGATACCGGCGAAATCGCCCGCCAGCGCCGCGACCCGAGCCGGGAGCGTAAGCGACCGGACCCCCCCGGTGCCGGCAACACCCGCAGCGCCGCAGCCAGGTAAGAGCGTCGCCTCGGCCGCGCCGGCCGTGCGAAAGCTCGCCCGCGAAATGGGTCTGGACATCGATACGATCACGGGCACCGGGCCGGGTGGTCGCATTACTCGTGAAGACCTCGACCGCGCGAAATCGGGTCCGCGTCCGACCGCAGCCGGTGCACCGCGCCCGGCCGACGATCACACCTCCGCCCCCCCGCAGGTTCGGACCATCGCTGCGCCGTCAGCGCAGATTCCCGGAACGCCCGACAAGGACAAATGGGGGCGGGTTTATCGTGAACCGATCAATCAGATTCGCAAGACGATCGCCAATCAGATGTCGCGGTCGGCGTTCACAGCCGTTCACGTTACGCACAGCGATGAGGCCGACATCACGGAACTGGACCGCGTGCGGCACCAGCTCAACAAGGCCACCAACAACGATCCGAAGCTGACGATCATGTCGTTCGTGATCCGGGCGACTTGCATCGCGCTTCGCAAATATCCGATCTTCAACTCCAGTTTCGATCTGGAGGCCGGGCAGATCGTCTACAAGGACTACGTCAACATGGGCATTGCTGTGGACACGGAGCGCGGACTGATCGTGCCGGTGGTCCGCAACGCCGATCAATTGTCGCTGCGCGGCATCACCGCTGCACTTCGCGGCATCGCCGAGCGCGTCCGCACCAACCAGTTCGCCGTAGAGGACCTTCGCGGCGGAACGTTTACAATCACCAACGTCGGGGCGCTGGGCGGCATGTTCAGCACGCCGATCATCAATTACCCCGAAGTGGCCATTCTGGGCATGGGTCGCTCGCGAAAGGTACCCGTACTCCGTGACGGTCAACTGGCCGAGGCGCTGATGTTGCCGCTGAACGTCTCCTTCGACCACCGCGCCACGGACGGCGCGAACGCGGCGCGATTCACCGGGGAAATCATGGGGTATCTGCAAACCCCGGCGAAGTTCCTGCTGGATTGAGGCGTCCAATCAGTACCGCGACAGGAATGGGGCGGTCAAACAGAGCCGCGACCGTGAGGGAGCGGGCCGAAAGCAGTGTAGCGTCGCGGTTCCTCTGCAGCGCATCCGAACCCGGAGCGCAAGCGACGGGCGGTCGTCAATCCGAGCCGGGAGCATGAGCGACCGGTCCTGTCGCGTCTTCTGGCTGCAACCCGTTGATCTCGCGTATAATGACGGGATGAAAACGCATGAGTTGACCGAACTCCGGCGCGTCGTCGACGAGCATCGCGAGGAGTTTCTGAGGAAATGGCATGAGTACTTCCCCTAGCCCGGTGGCCTCCGTGCCCGCCCGCGCCGTTCGCGCCTGGTGCGAGCACGGTATGGTGTGGATCGAGTTGGCGGACGGGCGACAGGTCGGCGTCCCAACGTCGAAGTTCCCTCGCTTGCACAACGCGTCGGTTCACGATCTGGCCAAGGTGCGCGTCGAGGCCCGTGGAAAGGCCCTGCGCTGGGAGGACCTTGACGAAGACCTGCTCGTCGAAGGGATCATGGCCGGACGGTTCCCGACGTGATTCGACATGGCCGCGCAAGCGCGGACCATGCCACCCGCCGCGACCCGGTCGGTTGCGGCTCGACGGACGGGCCTTCCAGATAATCCACAAACGCGCCGAAGTCCGTGGCACCCTGTGGAGCTGACGCATCAAACACGCTGCCATCCGCTACCACCACATGCCGGGCATGGTTCGTTGCCTCCGAACAAGGGAGCGAGTCCGCCAGCGTACTTGCTTCCGGTTCCTTTACAGGTCGCACACCGCACGATTGTGCTGTCGTCATCTGGGGCGCTATCAATGTTTATCGTCACGCCAGGGCGCCTACTGCGACGGTTTGGGATTGGACCCGCGTATTGGGTTTTTCCGCCGCACGATGGACAATACTTCGGCATTTCATCTAATTGCATTTCGTAACCGCACCCACCACAAATCCATTGTCCCATCTGTAACCTCCTCAACGTGAAACTCCTCAATCGAAGCGCCTCTTGTTTGGAAGCGACATCGGCCGAATGCTCTTCGTGGACGGCCCGCCTATGCAAGACGCGGCCACGCGAACTCCACCCGGTCCACGTCGCCGTCGCCGTCGGCATCTCCCATCACCCGTCTGGTGGCAAGCCTGTGATCCCAGCCCGCCGCCGAAACAGGGTCACCGTCCCGGCCGTGAGCATTAGCGCTGCCATCACCCCCACACCCCATTCGGACAAGGTTGGAATGCAGACGTTATCCACGAGGGTACACGGATCGCACGCGTCGCCCAACGGGTCGCCGTCCAGATTGCTCTGATCCGCATTCGCCACCGTCGGGCAGTTGTCGCACGCATCGCCGACGCCGTCACCGTCGACATTCTCCTGCTGTGGATTCGAGACGGTGGGGCAGTTGTCGGACGAATCTGGAATTCCGTCGGAGTCAACGTCGGCCATGAGACCCAGACTGTGGCCATGGCCAGCGGCGACAGCCAAGAAATCTGTGTTGGGCGCGGGGACGTTGGTCTGACCCCACCAGATGGCTCCCCACGCCACGATGGACCCGTCGGCCTTCAGGCCGAGGCTGTGGTAATCGCCTGCGGCGATTGCCACAAAACCCGTGTTGGGCGCGGGGACGTTACATTGACCGACGTTGAGGTAGTGCCCGCATCCCCAGGCCACGATGGACCCGTCGGGCTTGAGACCCAGACTGTGGTACTCGCCCGCCGCGACGGCGAGGAAGCCCGTGTTGGGCGCGGGGACGTTGGATTGCCCGACGTTGTAGTACGGATCGTCGCATCCCCAGGACACGATGGACCCGTTGTCCTTCAAACCCATACTGTGCAATTCGCCCGCGGCGATGCCGATGAAATCGGCATTGGGCGCGGGGGCGTTGGTCTGACCGTAGCCATTATATCCCCAGGCCACGATGGACCCGTCGCCGTTGAGACCCAGACTGTGGGCATGGCCAGCCGCGACGGCGACGAAACCCGTGTTGGGCGCGGGGACGTTGGTTTGGCCGGTGCCGTTCTCTCCCCACCCCACGATGGACCCGTCGGCTTTGAGCCCCAGACTGTGGTACCTGCCCGCGGTGACGGCCACGAAACCCGTGTTGGGCGCGGGGACGTTGCATTGCCCGTAGTCGTTGGGAGCACCACATCCCCACGCCACGATGGACCCGTCGGCCTTGAGACCCAGACTGTGGTACCAGCCCGCGGCGACGGCGATGAAACCGCTGTTCGGCGCGGGAACGTTGGTCTGGCCAGAACCGTTGTCTCCCCAGCCCACGACGACGCCCTTGGGCTGTTCTCCTGGCGCGATGCCCGCCGGTGATAGTGCCGCGCTGACGCAGGCGAGAGCGAGGACGCAAGCCCCGCGTATTGTTCCACGGCTACGACGCGTGTTTTCTCGAATTGCGGGATGCATAAACCCCTCCCGAAGATGGTCGCTGTGCTCGATAGCGGCGATCGAAAAGAGCAACGCACCAATTGTATCGTCGCTCGCCGGAGGACGGCAAGCCCAAAGACCGCTGGATTTCGGCGTTTCCGGCCGGGTCCATGGGTGTCGCAGTACTGCTTGGTACAGCCCGCTCCCTGCCGCTCGCGGCTCGGATCGCGTATACTCCCTAGCCTTGGCGCGGTCCCCCCGCTTGGCTCGACAAAGTGGGGTGGCGTGAGGGTCGGATCGAGAGGTCACCCCTCACCCGGTTTCTCCCCTCAAGGCGAGAGGGGTTGCACGGGTTGATTTGAGATTTCAAGCAGGAAGGGCCATCGAATGGTTGTCGGCGAGTTCACGCAGGAAACGGACTTGTTGGTCATCGGCGGCGGGCCGGGCGGGTATCACGCCGCGTTCCGTGCGGCCTCGCACGGCATACAAACCACGATCGTCGAATCCATGCCCGCGCTGGGCGGGGTGTGTCTGCACCGCGGGTGCATCCCGTCGAAGACCTTTCTGTCGATCGCCGAGACGATCCACACGGCCGCCGCGTCCAAGGAACTGGGCGTCGAGTTCGGCAAGCCCAAGCTGGATGTCGAGAAGATTCGCGCCTGGAAAAACGAAGTCCTAAAGAAGCTCGCGGGCGGCCTGGAGCAGCTCTCCAAGAAGCACAAGGTCGAGCGGGTGACGGGAACCGCGAAGTTCGAGGACGGCAAGCACGTCGCCATCGAACACGGCGGCGGGGCGAACTCGCACGTCAAGTTCAAACGGTGCATCATCGCCACGGGTTCGCGGTCGATCGAACTCAAAGGCGTGCAGATCGACTCGCCGCGCGTGCTTACGTCACGAACGGCACTCGAACTGAAAGACATTCCCAAGAACTTACTCGTGATCGGCGGCGGATACATCGGCCTGGAACTCGGACAGGTTTATGCGTCGTTCGGGTCAAAAGTCACGGTGGTCGAGATGCTCCCCGGCCTGATGCCCGGCGTGGACCGCGACCTCGCCCGCCCGCTGCTCCGGCGACTCGACGAACAGTTCGAGCAGATTTGCGTCGAAACCAAAGTCACCGCGATGAAGGAGGTCAAAGGCTTTATCGAAGTGACTTTTGAGGGCAAGAATAAGCCGAAGAACCACAAGTTTGAGAAGGTACTCATATCCGTCGGGCGGCGACCCAACTCCCGTGACTTGCAACTTGACAAAGCGGGCGTCGCGGTCGACGAACGCGGATTCATCAAGATCGACAAGGGCTTCCGCACCTCGGCCCAGCGAATCTACGCGATCGGCGACATCATCGGCAATCCGATGCTCGCCCACAAGGCGATGCACGAGGGCACGGTGCTCGCCGATATCCTCGCCGGAAAAGACGAGGTCTTCGAGCCGCGGGCGATTCCCGCCGTCGTCTTCACCGATCCCGCAATTGCCTGGGCCGGCGTCACCGAGGACGAAGCGAAGCAGCGCAAGCTCGACGTCATCGTTCGAAAGGTTCCCTGGTCGGCGTCGGGCCGGGCGGTCTCGCTGGGGCGCACTGACGGCGTGACCAAGCTGATCCTCGACAAAGCGACGCAACGCCTGCTCGGCGTCGGAATGACCGGCGTTCACGTGGGTGAAATGATCGCGGAGGGCGTGCTGGCATTGGAGATGGGCGCCGTGGCGTACGATCTCGCGAAGATGATCCACCCCCACCCCACCCTGTCGGAGACGATCGGCGAGGCTGCCGGCCTGCTTGGCGAATAACGCCGACACGCGGCATGTGAGCTTCGACGGCCATGAACCTGGACAACGCCGCCGATCGGGTCAGTCAAACCAAAGGTCTTCGACGGACCCTGGGACGCGCCGAGTGGATCGTCGGGTTCACCGCGGTCGCGTGCTTCGTCAACATTCTTCCGAATGACTCCTGCTACGATGACAATCCGGTCATCCGCTACAACGACAAGATCAACGCGCCCGGCCAGTGGTCCGCAATCTGGACGACGGACTACTGGTCGCAGACCGCTGCGGAATCGCCGCATCGCGACCTGCTCTACCGCCCCATCACACTCACCGTCTTTCGTCTGACGCACGCGATCGCCGGCGACAAGGCATGGGCCTATCACCTTTTGAGCGTCGCCCTACACGCGCTCGTCTCGGTGCTGGTCGTCCGCCTCGCGCGGCTTGCCGGACTCAACGCGACGGGTGCGCTGGCGGCGGGGTTGATGTTCGCCGTACTGCCGATCCATGGGGAGGTCGTAGCCGGTGCTGTCGGTGGGGCCGATCTGCTGGCGACCGGCGGAACCATTTTGGCAATTCTCTTTCACAACCGAGCGAGGGGGACCGCTCCACAATGGTCCGCGATGGGCTTCGCGAGTGCCGCGGCGATCGCCGCCTTTGTCGCGATGGGCGCGAAGGAGAGCGGCATTGCATCCGTACCGCTCGTCGTACTATGGGATGCACTTGCCGACAACAGAAATCGCTCAACGACGGAGCGGAATCGTTGGTGGAGTCTTCGCACGGCAGCGCGGCTCTCGTACCTGTTGCTGCCGCTCGCGGCCTATGTCGCCCTGCGCTTTTACGCCCTTGGCGGGACATTACATCCGTCACCCGCCCCAACGAAAACCGTCAACGTGCTCGTCGATGCGCCGATTTGGCAGCACGCGTTGGGCGCGCTGCAATTGTGGGGCATGTACTGGGCCAGGACCCTGTATCCCAAGACGCTCTGCATCGAGTACGCGATCAACTCCGTGCGCCTTGCGACAAGCCCGATCGATGTC
>ERZ1292630.5466-Hain-H41-02um-R3-5466-length-10407-cov-5_pt1 | contig 10407 bp, 10 predicted proteins | sample MGYA00564408_ERZ1292630 | MGnify/ENA primary metagenome ERZ1292630 (study PRJEB36523, sample SAMEA6512641) | groundwater metagenome | collected 2019-01-08 | study: AquaDiva: Metagenomics assemblies of 32 groundwater samples
CTTGGAATCCAAGAGACTGATCGCGATGCCGAGATTAAGCGCTTCGCCGCCGGGCAACTGCGCGCCGGTCACGCCGTCGAGTCGCGCGGAATCTTCCGCATCGGAATCCGGCTTCGGATCGTATTTCTCGAGGATGATCTTGCCGCCGCCGACCTGTTTGTATTCGGTCAACAGATCCTCGACCTGCTTTGCGTAGGTCTTGATGCCAGCGGTTTGGGGCGATGCCGCGGCGCTTTGCGAGAAGTAGAACCGGATCTTCACCGGCGTATCCAGCTTGGCGAGGATGGCCCGTGTCCCGGCGGACAGCGTGTAGGCTTTTTCCTGCGTCAGATCCACGCGTTTGCGCACGCCGGCCAGGATGAAGTTCGCGGCCACGAGGATCAGCACCATCGCGATGAGGCCACCGACGGAGTAGCAGAATGTTTCGAGAGATTTCTTTTGCATCGTAGTTCCTTGAGTTGCTTAGTTGCGATGCTCGCGCAGGATGACGCTGGTGGTGAACAGCGAGAACCCGATCAGCGAGAGGAAGAACAACACGTCGCGCGAATCGATCACGCCCTTCTGAAAGCCCATGAAGTGCGTCAGGAAACTGAACGATCCGATGGCTTCGGCGACTGGCACGTTGAACATATTCTTGAAGAACTCGAATGCCCCGCCCGTTCCCACCAGCAGCAACAACGCGCACACCACCAACGACACGATGAAGCTCACGACCTGCGTCCGCGTCATCGCCGACGTGATGCAACTGATCGCGAGATACGCACCCGCCATCAACCAGCTCCCGATGTAAGCAGCGAAGATGACGCCGTTGTCCGGGTTGCCGAGATAGTTGACCGTGATCCACAGCGGGAACGTCAGCGCGAGCGCAATGCCGATAAAAAACCAGGACGCGAGGAATTTTCCGAGGATGGCCTGCCACGGCGTGATCGGCATCGTCATCAACAACTCCAACGTGCCGACGCGTCGTTCTTCCGCCCACAGTCGCATCCCGACCGCCGGCACCAGGAAGAGATAAAACCACGGATGCCAGAAGAAGAACGATTGGCCGAGTTCGGCGACGCCGCGTTCATAGAAATAACCGAAGAAGAACGTGAACGTGCCGCACAGCAGCAGAAAGATGACGATGAACACATACGCCAGCGGCGATGTGAAATACGCCCCCAGCTCCCGCTTGGCGATGGTTTTGATATTGGCCCAACTGTTCATAGTGAGATTTGGAAACTTAAGACTTCAGACTTTAAACCTTAGACATTGGACTTTGGACTAAGCCTTAGTATCCGGCATGGTGATGCTGCGGAAGACTTCATCCAACCGACCTTCTTCCGTGTGCAATTCCTCGACCTGCCAGCTACGCGTGGCTTCGATGACTTCGCGGGTGAAATCGCCGTCGCCTGCCGTGCGCGGGAAGGCGGTGGCTTTGATGTGCGCGCCATTGGCTGTCACCGTCACACGCTTCGTCGAGCGCAATTGCCCGAGCTTTTCCTTGATCGCGCTCTCGGATTGGCCGACCACGTTGAGCGTGACCGCCCCCGCCCATTCAGATTTTTGCCGCAACTGCTTCGGCGTGCCGTTGGCCACGATACGACCGCGATCAATGATCACCGCACGTGAACAGACCGCGTCCACTTCTTCGAGGATGTGCGTGGAGAAAATGATCGCCTTCTTCTCGCCCATCTTGCGGATGAGCGTGCGGATCTCGTGCTTCTGATTCGGGTCGAGGCCGTCCGTCGGTTCATCGAGGATCAAAACGTCCGGGTCGTGGATGATGGATTGTGCGAAGCAGGTGCGATGGCGATAACCTTTGGACAACGTCTCCACGCTCTGATGCAAAACGTTTTCCAGAAAGCAAAGTTCCACCGCGCGACTCACGGCCTTCTTCTTGGCATCGCCGCGCAAGCCGCGGATCTCCGCCGAGAAACTCAGGAAACCATGCACCGTCATGTCGGTGTAGGCCGGCGCGTTTTCCGGCAAGTAACCGATGAGGCGCTTGGCTTCGATCGGCTTCTCGACGATGTCATGGCCGCCGACCGAGACCCTGCCTTCAGTCGGGGCGATGAAGCCGGTGATCATGCGCATCGAGGTGGATTTGCCCGCGCCATTCGGGCCGAGAAAACCCAGCACCTCGCCGCGTTCCACGGCGAAAGATATTCCGTCCACGGCGCGTTTCGTGCCGAAGACCTTCACCAAATTTTCAACTTTGATCATGGTTGCGTTGCGATACTCAGACGAACGAACGATGGAAATAGTCAGGAGTTCCGGGTTGGTAAAGCGGAAATTTCAACCCGGAGCGAACGTCCTGACGACCCGCCGTTCGGAGACTTTGACAGATATTCTGGAAAACGTTCAAACTTTTTTAAGGTCGCCCCTTCGGAATCTTGCCCATATGAAAAATCAGGAAGCCATGCAGGAACTGCCGCAGTTCCCTGGCTTGGGCCGCCGTGGCCTTGAGCGCGGCCAGTTCACTCCAGTCGCGCTCCGTCAACACGTCCATCAATGTGTGCGTAGCTTCGCTTAATTTCGATTCCTCCAGATCGGGGCGCAGGCCGAGTTCGTCGAGCAGCTTGAGTTCGAAGGCATACACCGTGCGCGGCTGTGGTGGTTGTTTTGGCAGATAATCCAACAGCCCGCGCAACAATGTGTGGACGCCGGGCAGGGGAGTTTCGCGTTCCGTGGTCTGCTCGATGAGGGCGGTAGCATAGCTGGCCTGTTGCAACCAACCCATCTCCTGACGCAATGGCGCGTGGGTTTCCTTCAGGCTCATCTCCCGCAACGCGTGCAACTCCGACCGCTTGCTGCGCGTGTAAGTAAATTCGGCTTCGTAGAACAAATCCAGTTTGCCAGCGAAGGTTGACTTGGGGCGCCGCGCGCCTTTGGCCACGGTGCTGATGCGCCCATGCTCCGCCGTGAGCCAGTTCACGATGAGACTCGTCTCCGTGAGCGGGCGGGTGCGCAGGATGATGCCGGTGGCGGATTCAATCATACGCGGAGAAAAGTTTGCTCACGCAAGAAGCTTAGGTTTGTGCGGTGGTTGGCTCAAGCTGCAACACGGGTGGCAGGTTTTAACTTTGACCGAGGGCCTTGCTCCGCTAATTTGAAACCAATCTGACAAACGAACTCTTAAAACTCGTGAAACCAAAAATCTCCTTCGCCTCCGCCATCGTGACCCTCGGTCTGTTCGGCCTGCTGCTCACCACGGGCTGCCAGTCCATCTACAACGCCACGATGGAGGGCGTGTTCGGCTACGAGAAGCGCGAGTTGTTCAAGAAATCCGTCACGGCGTTGCAGGAAGAGCAAAAAGATGCGCAACAGGAATTCAAGGACGCGATGACCCGGCTCAAGGAGCTTTATGCGTTCAAGGGCGGCGAGTTGGAATCAGTTTATGGAAAGGTCAAAACCTCCTACGAACGTTGCGAGACGGAAGCCAAAGATGTGGCGGGCCGGATCGAGAGCATGGAAGACATCGCCGGCGCGATGTTCAAGGAATGGGAGAAGGAGATTCAGCAATACACCAATCCCACTCTTGCTGCCGCGAGCCGCGAACAATTGCGCACCACCAAGGATCGTTATGCGCAACTCTCCAAGACCGTGCGCGCCGCCGAGTCCGCGATGCAACCGGTGCTCGCGCAACTCAAGGACAACGTGCTTTACCTCAAGCACAACCTGAACGCTTCCGCCATCGGCACGTTGCAGGGCGAGGCGACGAATATCCAGTCGCAGATCGAACAACTGCTCATGCGGATGAACGCGAGCATCGCTGAGTCCGACAGCTTCATCAAAACCCTGCCGAAGTGAGCGGTGGCGGTTTTGAGGTTTCGCCACAGAGGCGCAGAGAACACAGAGGCTTTAGCTGTTTTCACTTTTCAGGCTCTGTGTGCTCTGCGCCTCTGTGGCAAGTTTTCAGATGCCGACGCAAATGGGTTGCAACCCGCGCGCCACTCCGGCTAACTGCGGCCCGTGAAGTTTCTGCCCATCGCTGAACGAGAGCTGCGCGTGGCGGCCCGTCGCCCCAGCACGTACTGGCTGCGCTTCTCCGTGCCGGCGGGTTTGCTGATCCTCGCGGCCTGGGTTTTTCTCGCCAACCGCCGCGATTCCCAACGCGAGATCGGCATGATGATCTTCTACATGCTCACCGGCGGGTTGACGTTGTATGCGCTCACGGCCGGATTGCGTTCCACGGCGGATTCGCTCGCGGAGGAAAAGCGGGACGGCACGCTCGGCTTGCTCTTCCTGACGGATCTGCGCGGTTATGATGTAGTCATCGGAAAATTATTGGCGAACTCGCTTTCCGTCTTTTACGGCGTGCTGGCCGTGTTGCCGATTCTGGCGCTCCCTCTCCTGATGGGCGGTGTAGCGGTCGCGGAATTCGGACGACTGGCATTGGTGCTGGTGAACACGCTTTTCTTTTCGCTGTGCGCCGGGATGCTCGCATCGGCGCTGTACCAACAAGCGCGCGTTGCCACGGTGGTGACCTTTGGTCTCATCCTGCTGATCACCGCCGGGATTCCCGCGTTGGGAGTGTTGGAGTGGAAACTGCGCCATTGGCAGGGCAACTATCTCTATCCCTTCGTCGTGTCCAGCCCGGTGTTTTCCTACGTGTCCGGCGTAGATCAGCCTTTCAAACGCGGGTTGGGCCAATGGTTTTTCTGGTCGGTCGGCGTGGTGCATCTGTGCGGGTGGGTTTTCCTCGTGCTGGCGAGCCGCATCGTTCGCACCAGTTGGCAGGACAAACCGACGACGGTGCGCGGACTCAAATGGCGCGGCTGGCGCCAACAAGTGTTGGAAGGCGGAGCGGTGGGGCGAAATGATTTTCGGACCCGGTTGCTGGATCGCAACGCCATCTTCTGGCTGGCCGCCCGACCGCGTTGGCGCGGCTTGGGGGCGTGGGTGCCGCTGGCGATTGCCGTGGGCGCGTGGGGCTGGGGTTACTACAAATTGGGCGATGATTGGTTGGACCCGGGCGTTTATGCCGTCACTGCGGTGCTGCTGGGGCTTACGTTGAAAGTGATGATCGGGGCCGAGGCGGGCCGACGGTTTCTCGAAGACCGGAAGATCGGCGCGATGGAATTATTGCTCTCCACTTCGTTGACCGTGCCGGACATCTTGCGCGGGCAATGGCTGGCGTTGCAGCGGCAGTTTCTGTTGCCGATCGGGGTGACGTTTGGGGTGGTCATCACGTTGTGGCTCGTCGGCGCGAATCATTCGCACATGAGCGGCAGCGAAAGGCCTTATTGGTTGTGGGTCGGGTTTGGCGGCATGGTGATGTTCGTCGCGGATTCCATCGCGCTCACGTGGATGGGGATGTGGCTGGGGCTTTCGGCGAAGAATCCGCGGCATGCCTTTGGCGCGGCCATCGCCCCCATCCTGACGTTGCCGTGGCTGGGCATCGCGATTGTGGCGACGATGATCAATCTGTTGCCTTACGAGATGCGCCGGGGTTTTCGCGGGGAATATTGGGTGTGGGGCATGTGGTTTGGCTTTAGCATGGTGGTGGATTTTTGTCTGGGTTACTACGCCCGGCACAAACTGCTGACGGAGTTCCGCGAGGTGGCCGCCCAGCGTTATCAGCCCAAAGCGACCTGGTGGCAACGCCTCACGGGCCGGGGCGCGGGATGAGAATTTACTTGAGCGCGGGGCGCAGGCGGGCTTCACTATGCGCCGCAGTGGAGAGGTGGCCGAGTGGCTGAAGGCGCTGGTTTGCTAAACCGGTTTACGGTCAAAAGCCGTAACGGGGGTTCGAATCCCCCCCTCTCCGCCAGTTTTCTTTCCCCCCGTTTCTTTCCCGCTGAAATTATTTTCCCGGCGGCGGGCTGCAAAGCTCGATGGTGTGCCCATCCGGGTCGCGCAGAAAAATTTGCCCGGCCCCGTCCGGGCGCAGCTTCCTCGGGCGAAAATCCGCACTCACACTGGTGAGATGTTTTTCCCAGGCGTCAAGGTCGTTCGTCAGCAGCGCGAAGTGATTGCTGCGATTCCCGGAAACGATCTGTTCGAGGCGTCCACCGATGAGGTGCAACTCCTGATGTTCGCCCAACCGAAACCACGCGCCCGGAAAATCAAACGCCGGGCGGGGGATGGGCGTGAGCTTCAACACGCGCAGGTAAAATTCGCAGCTTCGATCCAGGTCGGCGACGAGCAGGGCCACATGGTTGAGTTCGCGGATGTGCATGGGGATACGATTCACGCTTTGAGTGCCCGGTCAATCAGCGATTTCTCGCGTTCGCCATAGCTAAGCTTCAGCGCCTCGGCGTGCGCGGCAGGCGTCATCTTTTTCCAGGACTTTTGCAGGGCATTGATCATCTTGGCATCGTCAGCTTTGGCGGCGAGCGGCGTGAGTTGATGTTCCAGAAAGACGAGGCAAAGCGCGTCTTCAAGCACGCAGACCTCCGGGTCGCTGGGATGATTCTTCTTCAGGTTCAACTCTTGCACGCGCGTCACGACGGATTCTTCGTAGCCGACTTCGCGGAGAATCTGGCCGGACTTTTCGGCGTGAAACCTCTTCAGGTCCGCCCGCCAGCGGAGGTAGCCGGGCTTGTCCAGCGGATACGAGTTACGCGGGCTTTCCCAGCGGCAGAGGTGCTGGCAACGCGCGGCGAGGCGCAATGGTTCGCTGGCTTGCGGCGCGAGCTTGAGCACCCAAGCCGTGAGCCATTGCGCGTAGCGGAGTTCGCGCGGATGGGACTGGCCGTTGACGACCTCGACGTTCGGATCGGCGGCGTTGGCTTCGTCGAAGCGCCGAATGGCGGCGGTGAAGCGTTCAGGATTGGCGGGTGAAAAACTGGTTTGCACCGTGGCGTTATTCCAGACTGTGGGGCGCGTCGCAAGCGGGAATCTGCGGAGCGCGGAGCATTGCTCCGTGAGTTCCAATGGGTTCATGCCGAGCAATGCTCCGCGCTCCGTCAAATTCCCCGCTCGCCACTTCGCGTCTCATCCCGTAATTTGCTGCCATGATTGCGTTGCCGCACCCTGAGGTCATCATCACCCACGAAAGCGATTTGGACGGACTCGTGGCGGGCGTGCTATTGCAGCGGCTGGCCCGAAAAGTCTTCAACGCCAAGATTCCCCTCGAAGCGTATCACTACAACATCTGGATCAAACGCGATCCCCGCGAGAAATCCGCCTGGGTCACCGACCTCACCTTCGAGTCGCGCCTTGACAAACCCAACTGGCTCATCGTGGACCATCACGTCACCGAGGCCAAGGCCACCCAGGCCACGTTCGTCCACGACATCACCAAATCCGCCGGCCTGCTCGTTTACGAACTCTGCTGCGAGCACGGGATGAAATCGCCGGAGCTGGATCGCCTCGTGCATTACAACAACGTCGCCGACCTGTTCCTCGAAGACGACCCGCAATTCGCCGTCGCCGGCGATTACGCGAGTCTGGTGAAGATTTACGGCTTCTGGAATCTGCACACGCTGCTGGACGGCCAACTCGAGCGCCTGCTGGATCATCCGCTCCTGCAGGTGATGGAAGTAAAGCGCCGCATCGAAGACCCCATCGGCGTGGAATGGAGCAAACGCCACATCACCGAACTCAGCGCCACGGTCGGTTACGTGGACACCGTGGTGGGCAGCAGCAACCAGATCGTGCATCAACTCCTCGAAGGCGGCACGACCAAGTATCCCGTGCTCGTCACGCTGGTCCGGCGCGGGATGAATGTCATCGCCAGCTTCCGCAGTCGCAACGGCGAGGCGATCAAGGTGGCGGAAAAACTTCAAGGCGGCGGCCACGCCAACGCCAGCGGCGCGCTCCTCCCGAAATCCGTGCGCAACATCCCCGAGGCCGTGGACTATCTGAAACAGGTGCTCAACCCGCGCGCCGAATCGCCTTCGAACTTGAACAGTCTGGATGCGTTGTTTGCGGCGATTGAGAAGAAGTAGGCAAGGCTCTCAGATTGGCAACCGTTCGTTAGCCGGCGCGTCAGTAAACCTCAAAAACTCTATCTGCAACTCTTTCATAGATCGGTTTCCGGTTGCCAGAAACTCCATCATGACTTGCCCGAGGCTGATAGCTTTCTGCTCCTGCGCCGCAAGGGACTTCCAAACCGTAGTATGGTGTCGCGTGACCCATCCCAAATATCTTGAGGCGCAAAACCGCGACTTGTGACTCATCCTTGAAATTGCGCAAGAGACTCGGTGGACAATAGCGAATCAACTTCGGTTGTAATGCGGCCACCGCTCGAGGCAACGGCCCATAATCTAGGTTCGTGACGTAATGCCTGTGCGGCTCAGCCTGCGGGTTTGGATACACCCACGCGTTCGAGCGTGGCGGAAACCAAGTAAGACCGCCTGGATAGTTCGTAACCAATGCTTCGCAGCCAAGGCGCACGGCTTCCCATCCGCCGACCTGAGCAATCCGCGAATTGACTTTCATCCGCTGAGCCTGTCGCTCGTGGCGAAGTTGAGCTGATGATATTAGCTTCCATACGAACGGAAGAGCGATACATGTAACGGCAAACATGATACCGAAGAGAACGATATGACGTAGCTTGCTGTTAACGACAAACCGTCGAGCAAGTAGATAAAGCAGATAGGCAACGAGAAGAAAAGGGATGAACATGAAAGCTGCGGGTGTCATGGCGTCCTGTTTAACCGGTAATGACCGGCGGGGTTTGCCGCCTATCAAAGTTCATGTTTCGACCCTATGCCGGTCGGAAACCGCTGTCCAGAATGGATTTTCTTCGGAGCGCGTTCAAGCCGGCACGCCGAGGTGAAAGTTGTTCGGCGCGTCGAAAGGCTGGTTCAATCCTTTTGAATCCACCGCTCGTAAGCGCGTTCGCCGAAGTATTCGTAACCGTGGTTTTCCAGCGGTGTCCCGATCAGCATGGCGTGGATGAAGCCATTGCGGTCCACCTGAATCGTAGCGGCGGCCATCCTTGGCTGCCGTAGAGGGCGGCATCCTGCCGCCCGGAAAAGACGGTGGATTTGCGACATCGCTCGCATTGTCCGGGCGTGTCTCTTTTTGTGCTGTTTCATCCGCCGGGCTGGGAAGCCCGGCTCTACGGCAGGCACGGATGCCTGCCGCTACATTTCAATCCCCTTGAATCCACCGCTCGTAAGCGCGTTCGCCGAAGTATTCGTAGCCGTGGTTCTCCAGCGGTGTCCCGGTCAGCATGGCGTGGATGAAGCCGTTGCGGTCCACTTGAACCGTGTGCAAGACCTTCCGGTCTGGGTTCTCTTTCAGAAAGAATTGGATGCGACCTTCGGCAGCGATGTGGGATTGCAGGCCCGCACTGTTGGTGCTGCTGGTGAAGGGGAATTCGCGCCGCAAATCTTCCAGCATCTCGTGACTGCGCCCCCACGTGCCGCCGCGTTCGCTCACAAAGGTTTTTCCATCGAGCAACGCAATCGAGTCGTGATAGGCGAGCACGGTAAGGAAGTGAGGCACGCTCCCTCCCGGAGCGCGACTGTGCTGAAAGCCAGTCGCAGCACTGGCCAAGCTGCTGCGGCTGGTCTGTGACACAGCCGCGCTCCGGTCCTGAGGTTCAAGGTCGGTTGTTTGCTTCAACCAGTTCACCAGCTTCACGAAATGATTCGTGGTTTCGTAGGCGTAATTGCTGTCGAGAAAAGCGATGCGTTTGATGTCGCTGGGAATCTTCTCGATCGCGTTCAGATAACCGAATGTCAAACTCCCGCCGCCGCTGTGGCCGGTGAGCACAATCTCCTGCCGATAGTCGGCGAAGATATCGCGCACGGCGTTGAACAGCGCGGGGATGCGGTCATTGCCGTTGGTGCGTCGCCACGCCGGCCAGCTTTTCAGCGAGCTCTCCAGATACGCGACGACAATGGTCTGGTTCGTGAGGGCATTGCGGAGAAACCGCGTCTGCGCGCCGATGTGTTGGATGTTGAAATGCCAGTCGTCACCGGGCTGCATCTGTTTGCCGACGGTCTGCTCGATGGTGTTGCCGTTGGGCAGGGCGAAGAAGACGAGGAGTAGTGGCTTGGCAGTTGGATAACCCCTCACCCGACCTTCGGCCACCCTCTCCCCATCCGATGGGGAGAGGGACGGGGTGAGGGGCGCTCGGATTTCTAATGGCGTATTGATGAGCACGCGCACGCCGTTGGCGAGATTCAGTTCGCGCGTGAGTTCATCAAAATGTTTGCTGGCGATAAAGCCTTGCGGCCAGCGGCCCAACTGCGGTGCGGAGACGGCGCTTGAGGAAAGAAAGTTCGTCGGATAACGCGGTTGCGCAATCACGCCTTCGTCGCTGAGGAGGGAGCAAAGTTTTGGGTCCGCCAGAATCGCGGTGAGGTTGGTGGGCTGGCCGTTAAGTAAAATGTTTTGCGACACGAGCCGGATGCCGTGGCTGTAATCCACCCACGCTGCCGTTTGGCCAAGATAGAGCGGCTGGATCGCCACGCCATTCGTGGGATGCCAGCCGTAGATGGCGACCTTGGTTGGAGCGTTCAT
>ERZ1292630.5467-Hain-H41-02um-R3-5467-length-10406-cov-23_pt1 | contig 10406 bp, 4 predicted proteins | sample MGYA00564408_ERZ1292630 | MGnify/ENA primary metagenome ERZ1292630 (study PRJEB36523, sample SAMEA6512641) | groundwater metagenome | collected 2019-01-08 | study: AquaDiva: Metagenomics assemblies of 32 groundwater samples
ACTTCCCCCTGGCCTGCCAGCGAAAAATCCATCCGGTCAGTCGATTGGGATGCTCCGCCCGCTTCTTTAGAATGAGATCCGACACATCGACGCCCGCAGGACAGGCCGTCCGGCAGGACTTGCAATTCACACAGGCCTCGACCACCCGTTTGGAATTGAGATAGCTATAGTCCGTTGCCGTCACGATCTCGAACCAGCCGCGCGAGCTCATGTCCTCCGACTGAAAGACGTCGTAGACGGGACAGACCGCGTTGCACTTCGCGCAGGTCGCGCAGGACTTCGACAGCCTGGTGTAATCGATATGCTCCGTGAACGGCACGTCACTGACCTTGATACCGGGATTGAGCACATTGCCGGGATCAAAGACCCGCTTCACGTCCACAAACAACCTGTACAACTCCTCGCCGAACATCTTTCTGACATACTCGGCCCGCACACGGCCGTCGCCGTGTTCTCCACAAATAGACCCGCCAAAGCGGTCCAAGACCGTCGAATGAATCTCGCGATAGGCCAGCACCATCTTGGCGAAATCCTGGCGATCATTGACGTCGAGCAGCGGCACGATATGCGCGTTGCCGTTCCCGATGTGACCAAAGATCGCCACCGGCACCTTCTGTCCGGCAAAGTACTCTTCCAGATAGCGAATCAGCTCACTGATCCGCTCAGCCCGCACCACCACGTCGTCGACAAAATTGATCGGTTTTTTGCGCGGATCGAATCGATAGAGGGTGGGATACAGCGCTTTGCGCGCCTTCCACAATTGCTCCCGCTGCTCAGGATCAAAGGCGCGCGTCAGATCGGCCGCGAGTTGGAACGGCCGGCAGACGGCGGCCATCTGCTCAGCCCGTTCATGCAGATCCACCTCCAGCGAGTCGGCATCAAGTTCAGCCAACAAGGTGGCGGCCGCATCGGCGGGAATGCCATGCTTGGCGCGACCGATCAGGTCGAGCGTATTGGCGTCCATGACTTCGAGCGCACTCGGCTGTAGTGCCAGCAAGAGGGGCACGGCCGCCCCGACATCCTCCAGATGCCGAAAATGAATCAAGGCCGTCAGCGTCGCTTTCGGTTTCTCGACCAGCCGAAGCGTGGCTTCGCTCATCACGCCCAGCGTACCTTCACTCCCGACAAACAGCTTCGGCAGATCGAACTGCCCATCAGCCAGCCCATCGACCAAGCCAAACAGGTTATACCCGCAGCTGTTCTTACTGACCGTCGGACGCTTGGCGGAAATAAGGTCGGCGTGGGATTGCGCCAGAACCAGCACCTCCCGTAGGGCCGGGATCGTTGATAGAAGCCGCTCCAGTGTCGGATCGTTCAGCGCATAGGATTTCGCCTCCAGCCAGGTTCCTGACTCCAAACAGAGGCGAAGGCGATGCACGTTATCCTTGACCGACCCATAGCGCAATGTATGGGGGCCGGAGGAATTATTCGCGAGCATCCCGCCGAGTTTGCACATGTCGCCGCTCGACGGATCAGGCCCGAACAACAACCCCTGCCGCGCTAACTGCTTATTCAATTCCGCCAGGACAATGCCCGGCTGCACCCGCGCCCAACGCTCTTCACGATTGACTTCGAGAATCCGGTTCATCCGCGAGACGTCGAGAATGATGCCGCTGCCGATCGCCGACCCGGTCAGATTCGTTCCGGCGGCGCGAGGCGTGAGCGGGATGCCACGAGCCACGGCATAGCGGATAGTCTTCGCGATATCGTCCTCGGACTCCACCAGCACAACGGCTTGCGGCTCCAGGCGATAAATACTCGCATCGACCGCGTAGGCCGTCTTGGTAGGGAAATCGTCTTTGACTTTGTCGGAGCCGAGTTGGGCGCGAAGGTCAGCCGCAATCGCGCGGGAACGGTCTGGCAGAATGAGGGTTGGCGCAGTCATAATTCAAACGTGGCGCATTCTAGACGGCCAGAAGCAGGAGAACAAGAGCATGACTCAAGCAGGCGGGAAGGAACAGCGGTCTGCAGACGGAGGAAATTCACGATTCCCAATGCCATACTGAAGGCCGGGAGCAGCAGCGGGCAGCGGCAGTTAGTCGGTTTGATTTTCAAGACAGTTGCTACACCTTGTTCCTTCCATCAAGGCTGGGGGGTCACGGAAAGAAAAGACTCCCGCCAACCTTAACCTTCTCATTGAAGTCGCTCAATAAAAGACGTCCACAGATGTTCCGCAGCTCCTTCCTCCGTAAATTCCTTATCCGCATACGAACTTCGCCAGCTCATTAACGGCCTAAGAAACAGGGAATAGCCATTACCTTCAACACTCAATGATTCATTGACTCCAGATCCAGTTTCATCCGACGAATAGGCAATCCCATTCGGGAAGTGCCCTCGATCCCCGAGCCAAATCTTGCACGAACACTCTTTTGATCCATTCCGGTAAACAGCGGCAGTGAATTCATGTCCATCCCGTTTGAACCGAAAATCGATCCCCTTGTTTCTTGCCTTTAGCTCATGGAGTGAATTCTCAAAGTAGTTCGAAATAAATTCGTAAGCACCATCAAGAAATGCATCTTTCTCGTGATCTGTGAACTCGCGTTTAAGACGAAGGTTGCTGCTCCGCTTCGCGGAAGAGATACTGAAAGACGCTCCTGGTTGTCGCGACGGAGGCAAAGATTTCTCTTTACCCGAAGAAGGTTCCGTCTTTGCAATTGCCTTCCGCACATCTGTTACTACTGCCAGGTATGCATCGTGATGGTTCGGAAACTTGGAAATGGGCTTTCCGTCCGGCGGCGTAACTCTAAGATGGCTAAAAGCTGAACTCATCCAATCGCATGGATGAACAATGACAGGAATGACAACTGCTTCGCCTTTCGCATGCCGTTCTAACGCCCGCACCATTTCACGGTCGTAACAATAGTCGGATGCTAAGAAATATGGGCTTACTAGCAAAAGAATGATTGCTGCGGATTCGAGGTGATCACTGATTTCATTATGCAATGGTGCGCCGGCATCTATGCGGCGATCGTGCCAAGCCTCGATGAACCCTTCACGCTTCAGCATTGCCAGATGAATTTCTAACTCATCTCGGAACGACTCGTCTTTGTGGGAATAGGAAAAGAAGAGCGAGATCACAGTTGAAAGACCTTCAACACTTCATCGCCATAGTGGTTAATGACTTTGATAGCGATCTTTCCAGTCTTGGGCTTGAGGAAAGGACGGCTCTTTGTACTGTTAATGCTGGACCAGGCAGCTTCGTCGATTTCAGCTCTTAGCGCGCGCTTGAGTTTCTCATAAGGTTCACCAGCACCGATGAAGTAAGCGTGACGGACAAAAAAGCTCTCCCCGTTGTAGTCGGTGTCGATGAACCAGCAGGCGATATCGTCAGTCGAGGAGTTACGGATTTCTCCGGTCGTCGGATCGTAAATATCGAGTCCTTTGACTTCGATTTCATACCGTCCATCAGCTTGAGGTAGGAGCTTGCCTGTTTTCCTATCAAGCGGCCCAATGTCGGGTTCGCCAAAAACGGTGAAGAGATTGCCGGCACCCGTTTTCTTGAGCAACTCGTTACCCATAGCTAGATCCGGATTCATACGAGCAGGCAGCACCGTAAGTTTGCCATAGCGTTTCACTTCTTCTGTCACGTGCGGATCGAATGCGAAGCCACACACGATGAGCAAATCGAAGCCAAGCCCCTGCACCGCTTCTTTTGCGGCTTCCTTTACCTGCTGCGGTCCGACTGTGCCATGCTCCGGACCAAGAGACACCGCCACCCGCTTTTGTTTGCCATCACTATCGCGGTAGGTCCCTTGCGCATTGATCCAGGTGCCGGCAAAAGGCTCCAGCGTGTCGAAGACCAATCGCTCTTGCTTGCGGGTATTCTGAACCCCGGCTTTCTTGAGATTCTCCAGGATCATAGAGCCAAAGTCCTGCTGACGATGTGCTTCCTTCTCGGATACTGTGCCATCCAGATTCTCATCGGCAGCCGAGAGCACGCGGTGGGGAGAGAGACTCTCCACCGTGAACGGGCCACTGACACGAACACGTTTATTATCCTCGTAGGGTCGATCGTAAAGCGTTTCCGTTTCAGCATGCTTGGAAATCGCCGCGTCGATCTCCTGACGGCTCATGCCTGCTTTGATGTCCGGGTTGTTGGCAATAGATTTGAGCGTGACATGCGGCACGCGCTTACACACAAAGCCCTTCTTGATATCGCCTTCGGTCTTATAGCTTGATTGGATCTTGCCAGTGATCTCAGCTTCCTTCTGCACCCCTTCCGGAGAATCTGCAAGCAGGTAGTAGGGATATTTAGCTGCCATCAGGCGTGTTCGGGCAAGAGCCAGCGCAACACGCGATGTATCGCATGTGATCCAGCGCCGCCCCCACTGCTCAGCTACAAACGCAGTGGTCCCACTTCCGCATGTAGGATCGAACACAAGATCCCCTGGGTCGGTAGTCATGAGGAGACAGCGCTGAACAACTTTTGTGGTTGTCTGAACTACATACACCTTTGGGTCACCGAAGCCCGCAATGGTGGTATCAATCCAGACATTACTTAAAGGGCTCACAACGAAGTCATCAAAAAACCTTACATAACGCAGGGTATTTCCGATGGCTTGCAAGCGATGTGCATGGGCTAATTGTTTGAGACCTAACTCATTTGTTTTAAACGTCCCTTTGCCCGGCGTAAAACGCATTCCCTCAAAGTCGAAACTCTTGACATCACCCTCCTGTGATGGACGCGAGCTTGTTAGGTTATCCAGGGTGTACGGCCTGACTGCATTGCCAGCGCCTAAATCAATAGCGCCTTTGAATCGCTCGCCTTTTTCGTCTTGGTACCACTCATAACTTCCTTTCGCAACGCCTTCAATATCCTTCTCAAGATATAGGGATCGAAATTTGACGTTCTCTTTTGATTTTGCATACCAAAGCACGAAGTCGTTCACTTTGTTCAAAAGATTTCCGCTCGCTGTAGTTGTCGTGACGTAGGAGACTTGGCTACAACAATTTTCACTTCCAAATACCTCATCGAGTACATTTCTTACGAGATGCACATTCTCATCGCCAATCTGGACGAAAATGCTGCCAGTCTCAGTTAGGAGCTCTCTGGCAACGGTAAGTCGGTCACGCAAATAGGCCAAATAGGAATGGATACCGAGCTTCCACGTGTCTCGAAAAGCGCGGATTTGTTCCGGCTGGCGGGTGGCGTCTTCGGCTTTGCCGTCTTTCACGTCTCGTTTGCGTGTGCTTACCTGCCAGTTCGAGCCGAACTTAATCCCATAAGGCGGATCAAGATAAATACACTGAACCTTCCCCTTCAGCCCTTCCTTCTCAGCCAATGAGGTCATCACCAGCAAGGAGTCGCCCAGAATCATCCGATTCGACCAGTGTCCTTCGTGGTGGTAAAACTCTACACGCTCATCGAAATCTTCCGGCAAACCATTGAAGTCAGCAAAGAGTTGCGTCTGATAGGCAGCCCATGCCTCCGCCGCACGGTCATCCTTGGCCGGTGCGTGAGCACGCAGGTCTTCAATGATGGCCTGTGGTTGGATCTTCTCCTGAATGTAGATCGGCACAACTGGCACGGCGAGGTCCTGCTGATCCTGTTCGTCTTTCCCTTTCCAAACGAGTTGGGGATCGAGCGATTGGTCACGCGGATAGAGCACGGCCTTGGGTGTCTTCTCGTCGTCCGCGACGAAGTCGCGCAATTCCTCCGTGGGAATGTTCGCCCGCCTATCCTTGTGCTTGATGGATTCAATCTTGGCTAAAACAGGCTTCTTTGCCTTGACCGGCTGCCGCTGCTTCGCTTTGGTCTTCTGCGGCTCCGCCTTGCCCTTCTTCGTCTTCGCCATTAGCTCACTCCCAACTGCCGAGTTGTTTTCAGCTCTTCAAGGAATCTCCGAATGGAGTTCTGGGCATCCCATGGATCGGTAATCTCGATAAAGGCCCAGCGCCCGAAGTCTCCATGATTATTCACGGCCGGCACCCAGAGCGTACGCGCTGTGCTCACCTTGGCTTCCTTGTCCTTCTTCTTTTCCCCTGTCACCTCAACGATCAGGTTGAGCGGATGCGTTTCATCGTCTGCATTCTTCAGCACCACGATGAAGTCTGGTGTGTATTGATGCTCCTCACCGCTGAGCGTGTAGGGAATGGTGAACCCCAGGCTGTGGTTCTTCACATACCGCAGTACTTCATCCATATCTTCCAATGCCTGCGCCATCTTCTGTTCCCATGAGCCGGTATCCGCCACCACATGCGAGACATGGCATTTGTCCGGCCTAGTGGGATAGACCGAGCGAATGGTGTCGAAGTCCACATAGCGGGTAGACCCAACGGTGTCGTAGGGACGAAGAATAGGCTTTAACGTGGGGCTTCCTGCTTCCGCTCCCACAATGGCTTTATAAATGCGGTCGGCGGCATCATGTGCAAACTCGATGAGCAGCAGAAGTTGTGGAAATGTGTTGTCCTTGAGCGTGACACATTCATCGAGCCAGCGCTTGGCGATGACCAGCAATTGTGGAAACAGCCAGGTCTTTACATCTGCATCAAAACGGTGTTTTGACGGACGATCAGTTCGCACTTCTCCGTCCTGACGGAAGTACTTTTCCAGCGTTAGTTTAGCCAACAGAAACGCGACTTCATTCGGGCGGCGGCGCTTGAGGTCGTCCAAGGTATGGACGCTGGTCTCGCCCACAATCGGGGCATTATCGACCTTGGTAGGTATATCAGCAGTCGAAAGCGCCAGCATCGAATCGCTTGTGAATCGCACGTTGAAACGTTCGTCAGGCAGATCGTAGCGGTACCCAACGAGGCGAGGAAAAGTAGTCTCGCTGGCCGTGCGTTCATCCAACGCCCGCACGCGTGTCGGAATCGGCCCCGGCTTGGGATCAGCCGTACTACCGCTTGTCGGGATGAATGAGAAGGGCACACCATAGACTTCTGCATATTCGGCATTGAAGCGACCCTCTGCATTGACGGCATAACTCATGCGCCGTAGCGCCCGCCCTACTACTTGCTCACACAACAACTGCGTACCGAATGCACGAACCCCGAGGACATGAGTGACGGTGTTCGCATCCCACCCCTCAGTAAGCATGGACACGCTGACCACACACTTAACCTGTTCACCTAGCCGGCCTGCCTTTCCTACGGTGTTCATCACCTCTCGCAGCAGGTCTTCATCGGTGAGCTCTTCAGCATCACGACCGGGGAAACGGGCGCGATATTCGGCCTTGAACTCTTCGATTTCGCGGGCGGCGATCTTCTTGAAATCGTCGCTCATCCCCTCGCCCGATTCGAGCTGCTCACTATCCACAAGTATGGTTTTGGGGCGGTGTATCCATCCGCCATGTCCGTCATCGTTCCGGAAGAGTGGCAATGCGCCGGCCTGAACGATGGTGCGCTCACAGATCTGCCTTTCCCACCCGGCAATGAAGTCAAATACAAGTTTGGACACATTGGTGTTATTGCAGACCACAATAAACACTGGTGGTGTGATCCCTTTTGCACGGGCCTCAGTATTCTGCTCCCATAGGCGGTGATACTTTTCATAGTTACCATACAAGCTCAGCAAGGCGCCCTGTAGCTCCTTTGGGAGCTTAGGTTCACCACCGACCGCATCTGTGCCACGACCTTTCTTTGGAAGATCTTCACGAATACGCAACCATAAATCGCGGTAAGTCGGCTGTTCACCCTGCATCGAGTCGTCAGCGACCGGCACACGCGGGACCTTCACAATGCCAGCTTCAATTGCGTCAATGAGCGAGAAGTCCGACACCACCCATGGAAAGAGTGTGGCCTCAGGCCAGCCTGAGCCTTTCAGAAAGAACGGTGTGGCCGATAAATCATAAATGGATTTGACCCCAATCTTCGCCTTCACTGCTTCGATACCGGAAATCCATACGCGAGCCTCTTCGTCTCGCTTCTCGGCTTCGCGGCGCTCATCACCAGTCAGCTTTCCATCACTGTTGTCGGGCTTGCGCCTGTAGCAGTGATGGGCCTCGTCGTTGATGACAATAATATTCTTTTTGCCACCAAGTTCGCGGAGGACGCGGCGCACCATTTCATCCGGTGTTTCGGTGAAGGCATTGGTATTGCCATCAGCCAGGATTGATTTCGTGAGTTTCCCAGCTGCGATCTTTTCCCGAAGTTGAAACGCATGGAAGTTGGTGATGAGAATCTTGGCTTGCTGGAGGCGTTCAAGCATTTCTGGCGATACGATGTCGCGTTGACGGTAGTAATTTTCAGGATCGTTTGGCAATAAGACGCGCAGCCGGTCGCGAATCGTGATGCCCGGAGCGATCAGCAGAAAAGTGTCAGCAAACCGAGCGTCCTGTGGATTTGCCAGCTTATTGAGTGCTTGCCAGGCAATGAGCATCGCCATGACGACGGTTTTGCCCGATCCTGTTGCCATTTTGAATGCAATGCGCGGCAGTCCAGGGTTTGAGGAATCATTCGCGTCACGCAGCGCATTCTCAATCCAGGCATCACCATACTTCCCAGCTACCTCCGTCACGTAGATGGCGGTTTCCAATGCCTCAAGTTGGCAGAAGAAGAGCTTCCGTTCCCGCTCCCCATTAATCCAATATTCCAACAGATGGCGAGTAATATTGGTCGTCCCGACGTATCCCCCTAATCGCCATTGTTTTATCCGATCACGAACACGATTGACGAATCTGTTCTCTTCAATTCGATCCTGTGTCCAGTCCGTATCGAAGGCGAGTTGCTTCCCCTTCTTCTTGGGCCGTGCAATTGGGATGAAGTACGAACTATTGCGACGTTCCTCAATGATTTCATCGGTAATACCTTCGTCCGAAAAACGAAAATGTCTAGCAGGTTCTATGAAAGGGGAATTGATGACGGGATTTTCGATGACTGCCTGGCTCATTCGACTACCTCTCTAAATCCATCAGCGCCAGCAGAATACCTTTTTCTCCCTTATAAATCACCCTGCCTTTGGAAACGCACGGGACAAGTACCAATAATAATTTTGTCTCGTGAGACAAGTTAGCGTAGGCCACAACGTTGACATGCTTCCCGCTCTCAATGGCGGTCTTGGCGCCACGGAAGGTTGATCACTCCGGCTGGCTATGGACCAACGCCTTCCCGTAAAATGCCGCCGCTGGAGGTTCTATGTCCCGTTCCACGCTCTACATCACACGCCTGCTCCCCGAACCGGTTATGGCCATCCTGCGCGAGCGCTATACCTTCGTGGCCGAACCGGCAGAAAACCACATTCCCACCGATGAAGATCGCCGGTATGGATTCTCCCGGGCCGACGCCGTCATCTGCACGCTGGCAGACCCGATCACAGATGCCCTGCTCGCCGCAGCGCCTCGCCTGAAGATCGTGGCCAACTATGCGGTGGGGTACAACAACATCGACGTGGCCGCCGCGACACGGCGCGGAATCGTCGTGACGAATACGCCGGATGTTCTGACGGATGCCACAGCCGATCTCACCTGGGCGCTGATCCTGGCGGTAGCCCGGCGTGTGGTGGAAGGCGATCGATGGGCCCGCTCCGGACAGTGGCCCGGTTGGGCGCCGACTCAAATGCTGGGAACGGATGTTACGGGAAAGACATTGGGAATTATCGGTATGGGGCGGATCGGTCAGGCCGTCGCACTACGCGCGCAGGGATTCCGCATGCCGGTGCTGTATGCCGGCCGCCGGCCCTGCTCCACTCCGCCAAGCGCAACGACCTGGACTCACCGACCATTGGAGGAGGTGCTGACGCAGGCCGACTTCCTCTCGCTGCATGTGCCCTTGTCAGATACGACGCGCCATCTCATTGGATCGCGCGAACTGGCCATGATGAAATCCACAGCTTTTCTCATCAACACTTCCCGCGGTCCGGTCGTCTATGAAGCCGCGCTTCTCGCCGCCCTGCGGCAAGGCACGATTGCCGGAGCGGGGCTCGATGTGTATGAGCAGGAACCGGTGATTCTGTCGGGGTTGGAACAGCTCTCGAACGTCGTGCTGTTGCCTCATCTTGGATCGGCAACGTATGACGCCCGCATCAAGATGGGAATGATCTGTGTGGAGAATATTGCGGCGGTGCTTGGGGGACGTCCCCCGTTGAACCCGGTCAACAGAGAAGCCTAGCTGGCGATACGGAACTCACTCTGGGCAGATGACGCCTTGCCGCGGAGGGACTCTAGCCGTTGCGGGACGTCATGGAATGACGGAATCGTCTGGTAGGTAGTCTCAGCCTTTCCCCACTGCGATTCAGCTTCATACAACATCCCCAGCTCGTAGCGGATCGCTTGTCCCTTCGCACCCTGGCAGCGAGGATCCGATAGTACTGCTTCCAAACCGCGAATCGCCGGTTCATACGCACGCTGGTCCTTGAGACACAAGGCTGTCATCAGACAGGAATCCAGGTAGAAGGAATCGGCTGACTTGGACACATGAAACTCGTCCATCGCGTCTTCGTACAGCCCCATGTTCTTGTAGGCGATCCC
>ERZ1292630.5470-Hain-H41-02um-R3-5470-length-10404-cov-10_pt1 | contig 10404 bp, 7 predicted proteins | sample MGYA00564408_ERZ1292630 | MGnify/ENA primary metagenome ERZ1292630 (study PRJEB36523, sample SAMEA6512641) | groundwater metagenome | collected 2019-01-08 | study: AquaDiva: Metagenomics assemblies of 32 groundwater samples
ACTACTCGATGTTTTTTTCCATCTTCTCCTACGTAATCCATTTCAAAATTTTCTGGTTGATTAAAATCAAGTTGTATTGTTGCTAGCTGCCATTCTCTACCGATTGAATCTTTTATTTTTATATCAATTTTAGGACCATAAAAAGCAGCTTCGCCTTCCTCAATACTATATTTTAGTTTCATTTTTTCGGCGGAATTAACTAGAATTTCTTCAGCTTTTTTCCATACGTTATCATCGCCAAAATATTTTTCTTTGTTTAGTGGGTCTCGTATAGATATTTCTATTTTATAATTATCAAAACCGAATGTGCCATAAACTTTTTTCATTAAACCAAAAATCATTTCAATTTCTGATTCGATTTGGTCAGGTCTTATAAAATGATGCGTATCGTCTTGAGTTAAGTTTTTAACACGCAAAAGCCCAGCCAATTCACCACTTTTTTCATTTCGATAGACTGTAGTATTTTCTGCTATACGTAAAGGTAGATCACGATAGCTATGTGGTTCTGCATTATATATTTCAAAATGGTGAGGGCAATTCATAGCTTTCATTACAAATTCTTCACCATTCTCATCAGTCATTATTGGCATCATGGCATCATATTTTCCCATATGTCCACTTTTTATATAAAGTTCTTTTTTTGCTATATGTGGAATAGTGACAAAAGAATAATCTAAATCCTCTTTTTCTTTTCTTATAAAGTTTTCTAATTCAGTTTTTATAATATTGCCTTTGGGTAAATACATTGGCAAGCCTTTGCCAACTAAATTTGAAACAGTAAATAATCCCAATTCTTTTCCTAATTTTTTATGATCCCTTTTTTCTGCTTCTTCGCGCATTTTTTGATAATTTTCCAATTCTTCTTTCGTTTCAAAAGCCAGTCCGTAAATGCGAGTAAGCATTTTATTTTTTTCATCTCCGCGCCAATAGGCTCCGGCTACACGGTCTAGCTTGAATGAATCTGGTTTTATTTCTTTGTTTGGATTTTCCAAATGTCCGCCTCGGCACAAATCAGTAAAATCTCCACATTTATAAAAAGTTATTTTTTCACCCTTTCCAATAATCTCATTTATCAGTTCTATTTTATATTCATTTTTTTTGAAGTGTTCTTTTGCCTCGTTTTCACTTTTTTCAGCGCTCTCAAATTCTTTCCAAGACTTCAAAATCTCCTTCATTTTCTTCTCTATTTTTGGCAAGTCTGCGACACCGGGTGTTGGTGTCTGGAAATCAAAGTCATAATAAAAACCATCTTCTATTGATGGCCCAATAGTGTTTTTGGTGTCTGGATACATTTCCAATACAGCCGCAGCTAAAAGATGGGCCAAAGAATGTCTTAAATTATGCAGTTTTTCATTGTTTTCCATAATTCTTATAATATCATATTTTATTGTTTGGCGAAAACATAATATTTTGCTTTTCATATTTAATATGTTAATATGTTTACATTATGGTAGTCCGAATGAGAAGTACAAAATCACATACCAAGAACAGGCGTTCTCATCATGCTTTGACCAGTACCGGTTTTGTGAAGTGTGAAAATTGTAAAATTCTTAAAAAACAGCACACAGTTTGTTCGTCTTGCGGATTTTATCGCGGAATGAAAGTCTTGGATTTGGTTAAGAAAATGGAAAAGAAACAAAAGAAAGAAAAAGCTAAACAAAAACAAGCTAGTTAGCTTATAGCTTTTTGGGTAAGAGATAATTAATTCATTAAGAAGCTAAAAGTTAAAAAGCTAAAAAGCTATTAAAAAAATGGCAAATAGGCACCTTTCAAGATCAATAGTTCTCCAAACGCTTTTCGAGTGGGATTTTATGTCGGCCGAAGGAAAGGGTGATCTTTGGAATGATAAAAAAACAAAAGAAGCACTTAATAGAAATCTAAAAGAATTTGCTCCTGGTTTAGAGGACGATATTTTTGTTTTTTCTTTAGTGGAACAAGTTTTAGAAAAATCTAAAGTAATTGATGAAATAATAAAAAAAGCTGCGCCAGATTGGCCTATTGATAAAATTTCGGTAGTAGATAGAAATATTTTAAGAATTGGTTTAACCGAACTCCTTTTTGGGGACAGAAATCAAGTGCCTCCAAAAGTGGCTATTAATGAAGCGATAGAATTAGCCAAAACTTTCGGTGGAGAAAATTCCGGCAAATTTATCAATGGCGTACTGGGCGCGGTTTATAAAGAGATTGGAGAACCTGGCAAAGAACAAGTAAGTAAAAAGAAAAAAATTGAAGAACCGATAGATATAACAAAATTGCCGGTTGAAAAATTGGGAGGAGCCTTGATTTATGCCAAAAGGCCTACCCGTTCCGGAGGCGGGGGCAAAGATATTTTGTTTGCCTTGGTGCACGACGTTTTTGGTTACTGGACTTTATCAAAAGGAAGTATTGAAGGTGATAAAAATATAGAAGAGGGGACAATAAAAAAAATAAAAGAAGAAACTGGTCTTGATATTGTTGTAAAAGAAAAAATCGGAGAAAATGAATATGTGGCTAGTCATCCAGAAAAAGGAAAAACATTAAAAAAAGTGACGTATTTTTTAGCCGAAAGTAAATATCAAAAACTTAAACTTGGAACTTCTGGCGGACTAGATGACGCTAAATGGTTCCAGCTTTCAGAAATTCCTGAACTTCGTATTTACAATGATATTATTCCACTTATTACCAAAGCGATCGAAATTATCAGTTCCGACCAAAGTCGGAATCCCGACAAAGGTCGGGATAATAGATAAAATATTATGATTCAATTCTCAGGTTTTGAAAAAAATACGAAAGTGATTTTTAAGGATAAAAATTTATTAAAACAAGCCTTTATCCATCGTTCCTATATAAATGAAAATCCAGGTTCTAATCTTTCACACAATGAGCGCTTGGAATTTTTAGGCGATGCCGTGCTTGAACTAGTTGTAACTGATTTTCTTTATAAAAAATATCCAAATTACACAGAAGGGGAATTAACGGCCATTCGTTCAGCCTTGGTAAATGCCATCATTATTTCTGAAGTTGCTTTGCAAATCGGCATGAATAATTATCTACTTTTATCTAAAGGTGAAGCAAAAGATAATGGCAAAGCTAGACAATATATTTTAGCTAATACATATGAAGCATATATTGGAGCGATTTATTTGGATCAAGGTTATAATGCTGTAAATAAATTTGTCACTGCCACTCTTTTACCGCACACAGAAGAAATTGTGGCTAAAAAACTTTGGCGTGATGCCAAAAGTTTAGTGCAAGAAAAAGCACAAGAATTTGTTGGAGTTACTCCTGCTTATAAAGTTTTACACGAATCGGGTCCTGACCACGATAAACATTTTACCGTAGGTATTTTATTTGGCTCTGATTTAATTGCTGAAGGAAAAGGAAAATCAAAACAAGAAGCGGAACAGAAAGCTGCCGAAATGGCATTAAAAGTGAAAAATTGGATGGAATAATACTAATATGCGACTAAAGAACCTTGAGATCAATGGTTTTAAATCTTTTTCTAAAAAAACTATTTTGGAGTTTCAAAATCCCATTGTAGCTATTGTCGGTCCCAACGGATCTGGTAAATCAAACGTAGTAGAAGCTCTTCGTTTTGTTTTAGGCGAACAGTCAATGAAATCAATGCGTGGGTCATTGGGGGCTGATTTAATTTTTAAAGGGTCAAAAAACTTACCAAAAAGTTCCCGAGCAACTGCTACTATATATTTTAATAATTCTGATAAAATTTTTAAACTTTCTAACGAAACAGGAGAAAATATAAATTTAAATTACGATGTTATTTCAATTTCTCGTGAAGTTTTTTCTGATGGCTTAAATAAATATATTTTGAACGGCTCCGAAGTAAGATTAAAAGATATTAATAATCTTTTATCGTCAGTTAATATTGGTTCTTCTGGACACCATATTATTTCGCAAGGAGAAGCGGATAGAATTCTTAATGCCTCTCCTAGAGATAGAAGGGAAATGGTAGAGGATGCACTTGGTCTCAAAATTTATCAATATAAAATAAAAGAAGCGCAACGCAAACTAGAGAGAACTACCGACAATATGAAAGAGGTTTCACTTTTGCGTAGAGAAAATGCTCCGCATTTGAATTTTCTAAAAAAACAAGTAGATAAATTTGAAAAAGCAAAAGAAATGCAGGTGACATTGCTATCTCTTTATAAAGAATATTTAAAGAAAGAAAGTGTTTATTTAGAAAAAGAACAATCAAATTTGCTTTCAGAGAAAAATAAAATTTCTTTGGAATTGAAAAACGTAAAGGAAAACCTTTTAGATATAGAAGAAAGTGAAAAACCTGCCCGCAATGCTTCGCAAAGCGATGTAGGCGGGGAACACGAATTAAAAATTTTTGAAAAAAAGATAAGTGAAATTCGTGCGATCAAAAATGAAATAGAACGCAAATTGGGAAGAATTGAAGGAATAGTTGAATCAAAAAAAAGCACAATAAGGTTTTCCGGCAAGTGTCCGTTGTGTGGAAGCGAAATTAAGGAAACAGAGATAGAACAAATAGAAAAAAGACAGAATGAGGAAAAAGAATTGGTAGATTTAAAAAATTCTCAGACAAGTATTTTAGTCGAGATGCAAAATATTGAAAATGAAGAAAAAAAGATTTTTGAAAAAATAGAAATATTAAAAAAAGAAATTAATCAAGAAAATGAAGATTTACACTTGAAGGAGAAAGAGGAATTTAATTTTAGAGTTAAATACCAAGAATTGACTTCTTCTCTAGATCTTATTGCGGTGAAGGAACAGAGTCTTAAAAGAGAAATGGAGTCTTTTGAAAATGAAATAAAAGAAGGCGGGGCTTTAATTGGAAGTGAAATTTTATCTTACAAAAATTTTTCTGCCGAAGGCGGATTCGTCTCTGATGGGGAAGTCATAATAGATAGAACAGAACAAGAGGAGTTAAAGCGAAAAATTGAACGTATAAAAATGAAGTTAGAAGACGTTGGTATGGGTGGAGGTTCTGAGGTAATGAAAGAATATGAAGAAGTCTCTCAGAGAGATAATTTTTTAGCGAAAGAAATGGAAGATTTAGCTGTAAGTATAGAATCACTTCGTAAATTGATGATAGATTTGAAAGAGAAAATAGACGTAGAATTTAAAGAGGGTATTAAAAAAATAAATATAGAATTTGATAAATTCTTTTCCTTAATGTTTGATGGAGGAACGGGTTATCTTGCGGTGGTAGTTGAAAATAAAAAGAACAAGCGGGAAAAGGTCGAATCTTTAAAGGGTTCAGAGTCTGATTTTGAGGAGACTGAAGACGAAGAAGGTGAACCTGAGCAAGGTATTGAAATTAATGTTTCTCTTCCACATAAAAAAGTAAAAGAACTTAATGCTCTTTCGGGAGGAGAAAGATCGCTTACTTCTATTGCTCTTCTTTTTGCCATGTCTCAAGTAAATCCACCGCCATTCTTAGTGCTTGATGAAACTGATGCTGCGCTAGACGAAGCAAATTCTCGCAAATATGGGGATATGCTAGAAAAACTCTCTCATCACTCTCAGCTTATCGTTGTTACTCACAATAGGGAAACAATGTCTCGCGCCGGTATTTTATATGGTGTTACCATCGGCAATGATGGCGCTTCAAAACTTCTCTCCGTCAAACTGGACGAAGCCGCAGCAATTGTGAAATAAAAAGGGAATTATAAAAGGATTTTAATTAATCCCCATATACGCCATGGCGTATATGGGGATGTTGTGATATAGTTTATATATGAATTCAAAAAAGAGATTATTTTATAAAGGAATGGAAGTAAATTCTTTTGGTATTCCAATTTTTTCACAGGGTAGAAAAAGTCGTGCGAAAAAAGAAAATAGAAAAAGAATTTTTTATAATATTACTTTTTTATCGCCCTTCGATAAAGATTCTTCGAAAAACTTGATTGTGATGTATGACATTCCATTTGATAAAAAGAAAGAAAGAGATTGGTTTCGAAGACAACTAATAAAGTTTGGTTATATAATGATTCAAAAAAGTGTTTGGGTAGGACCATCCCCATTGCCAAAAGATTTTTTAGATTATTTAAAAGAGATAAAAATAGGGAATAACTTTAAAACATTTAAATTAACTAAATCTTATCTAAAAAAATAATTCTTTCTCATCCCCATATCAGTCATGGCGTATATGGGGGAATTAGTTGACTTTTTTATGATTCATTGGTTTTTTTATTTGAATTTAATTTTTTCTTCTTTGCCGATGAGTATTTCATCTGGTTGGAAAAATTTGTTTAATTTTATGGTGTCTTTTTTGATGGACATATTTCCATCTCTATTTAATTTAATTTCTAAAAGCATACCTTGCATTGTGTTTACAGAAAAACCTTGGTCAAAAATAAAATTACCAAGTGAATAAGCGATAAAACCCACGCACGAACTTTGAGTGCAATCTTTTGGGCTATAAACTTCCGTATCTTCTATCACATGTGGATGGGTTCCGATTATAATTTTTGCGCCAGCATCAATAGCTTTATGCGCCAAATATTCTTGTCTGAGATTGTGTTTAGTTTTATATTCTTCTCCAAAATGAAATGATACTATTAAATAATCAACCTGCTTAGAAGCATTTTGCACTATTTCATCAAAACGTGGATTACTTGCAAGTAATAAACCAGCTTTGTCTGCGTCTGCCTCCATCCAGTTTGGTCCTACATCTGAAAATCCCAAATATCCTATTTTCATTCCATATTTTTCTATAATGACCGGCATTTCTGCTTCGTTCGCATTCATTCCTCCACCAATATATGAAATTTCATTTTCTTTTAATCTGGTTAAAGTATCAACGTAAGCGTTTTGTCCCCAATCTCCCATATGATTATTAGCAACCGAAACCACAGAAAATCCTGCGCCTTTTAGTGCGGGAATAGTAGAAGGGTCCATTCTAAATGAATATAAATTACGCATATCTTTGCCTATATCAGATACTGGTCCTTCTAAATTAGCAAAAACTATGTCGGATTTTTTAAAAATTTCTAATTTTTCAAAAAGAGATGAATAATCTCCTTTGAAATTTTTGTTTACTGAATTTTTAACTCCACGATCGAGCATTATATCTCCAACAAATGAGAGAGTTATATAATCTTGGTCATATATTATAGGTAAATCAGTTCTTTCTTTGACCCAAGCAGTGTTAGCGTCAGTTTCTCCGCCATAATATATGTTTTTATTTAAATATTTTAAAATATTTTCTATATCTTTAAAACGATCTTTGCTTTGCAAAAGGGTGATAGCTATGTTACGTGTTCCAGATTCTCCTAGGGGAATTAAAAAAAGAGAAATAACTGTTTGTAGAGCTTCGTCTGTATATCCGCTTTTACCGCCCAAATAACCTTTTTTCTGTAAAAATTGATTATTATTAAACCAATTATGTTTTTTGTTCAAATAACTTCGCTTTGTTGTGATTTGAAATAAATCTGATTTTTTTTGATTTAAATATCCTGCCAATTTAAACATATCAGAAACAGTTGATTGATTTTTAGGAGAAAGTCCACTGGGATCATCAAAACTAGTTTTAGACAATTCTAATTTATAGGCTGTTTGGTTCATTTTTTTTAGAAAAATATCTCGGCCAAAGAATTCAGCTATTACTTCGGCTGCATCATTACTTGATTCTAAAAGTAGGGGATAAATGAGATCTGTAATTTTTATTTTTTCTCCCATTTTTAAATTACCATTTTTCCCAGAAGTGGCTAAGGCTTTTTTAGAAACTTTTGCGAGATTGTCTGGCTTGGTTAATTCTGTAGACACAAGCGCAGTCATAAGTTTAGAAACAGAAGCGAGTGGAAATTGCTCATCTTGATTTTTTGTTAAAATAATTTCTCCGGTATCTAAATCTCCGACCAAAAAAGCCTTGGCTGATATTTGTGGTTCTAATTTTGAGTCTTTTATAAAATAAGAATATCCAAAGGCTGTTTCTGGTGATGTTAGCGATTCTATGGCCGTTGCAGTATTTTCTTTTGGTTCTATTATTTTTTTATAATCAATATTATTAAAAATAAAAGATGTAAAGAATATACCAACAGCAAGAACAAATACCATCCAAAATCCCAATTTAATTTTTTGATGGAAGATTGATTTCATATTTATTATGTTATTAATACATAATCTATTGTTTTTCTTTCTAAATCAACGCTTTTTACTTTTATTTTAACGCGACCTCCTAAAAGATACCTTTTTTTATTTTTTTGTCCGACTAGTTCTAATTTTTTTTCATTAAAAACATAGAAATCATCTTCCATATCTCGCACTCGCACCAATCCTTCACATTTTGTTTCTATTTCTTCCACATAAATACCCCATTCGGTTATGCCGCTTATAATTCCTTCGAATATTTTTGAAATATGAGAAGACATATATTCAACTTGTTTGTATTTTATTGAAGCTCGTTCGGCGTCTGATGCGAATTTTTCTCGTTCTGAGGCTTTTCTGGAAATTTCTTCATAGATACTTAATTTCTCCTTGCCCACTTTTAGTCCTTTCAAATAATCAGTCAAAAGTCTATGTACTACTACATCTGGATAGCGTCTGATGGGGGAAGTAAAATGAGCGTAATATTCAAAAGCCAGACCATAATGGCCGACATTTTTTGTGGAATAAATTGCCTTTGCCATAGAGCGTATAACAGCCCGATTGACTGTGTTTTCTTCATTTTTTCCTTCCAAATTTTTTAGGAGATTGTTTAGTTCATAATTTGGAATAACCCCATCGATTAAAGATATTTTATATCCTAAGCCCTTTAAAAAGAATGCTAAATCAGTCATTTTTTCTTTGCTAGGATTATCATGGATACGATAGACAAATACTCCTCCGTCTTTCTTTGTGCCCTTGGAAATAGTTTCAGCCACTTTTTTATTTGCTAAAAGCATAAACTCTTCAATTAATTTATTTGAATCACCTCGTACTTTTTTTATTACTTTTAATGGTTTCCCATCTTTGTCCAAAATAAATTTTACTTCTTCCTGTTCAAGAGAGATTGCTCCATTGGCAAATCTTTCTTTGTTTAATTTCTTAGCTAAATTATTTAAAACAAAAAGTTCTTTATGTAATGGTGCTGAAGTTTCTTTGATGGATTTTTCTGCTTCCTCGTAGGTAAATCTTTTTTGAGAATGTATCACTGTGCGTCCGTACCATTCTTTTTTTACTTGCGCGTTTTTATCTACGATAAAAACCGCGCTCATTGTCAGTCTATCTTTGTTTGGTACCAAAGAACACAAATCGTTCGAAAGTACTTCTGGAAGCATCGGAATAGTTCTATCTACTAAATAAACTGAAGTACCTCTTTTCTTTGCTTCGTTGTCAATTTCACTTCCAATTTTCACATAATGAGAAACATCGGCTATATGAATGCCTATTTCGTAAACCTCACCTCCTTTACCACTCCCAACCCCCTCCTTCTCTAAGGATGGGAGTCCTCTAAAAGAAATTGCATCATCGAAATCTTTTGCGTCATCCGGATCAATAGTGAAAGTGAGAGTTTTTCTAAAATCGCGTCGCCCATTATAATCTTCACTTTTAATGCCCAAACTTTTTATTCTTTTTGCTTCTTCTTCAACTTTCTGTGGCAATTCACTATCAAAACCTTTTTCTATAGCGATGGCATGCATTTCGGCGTTATTATCTCCAGGTTTTCCCAAAACTTTTATTATTTTTCCTTCAGGCGCTTTTAATCCGTCTTTCCAAGAAATTATTTCTGCATAAACTTTCTGTCCAGCTTTTGCTCCATTTAGCATTTTTTCTGGAATTAAAATATCCGTGTACATTTTTGTATCGTCAGGTTTTAGAAAAAATACAGAGGCCTTGCCTCTGCTTGGAGGCAAGGCCTCTAAGTTTTTTTCCTCTTCCAAAACTCCAGAAAAGCCAATCTTTACACGAGAGATTATTTTAGAAACTTCGGCCGTCAAACGCCCTTTTCCTTTTGTGTGAAGAGTAATTTCAACCGTATCACCGTGCAAAGCTGTATTTAAGTGCCTAAAATCAATTTCTGGGTCCTCCTCAAAGTCGGGAACCTTAACATATCCAATACCTTTACTGGTTATAGATATAACACCTTGCACTGTCTTTTGAATTTTTTTCTTTTCTTTCTTCATTCTTTTTAATATAACATATAATTTGCCTTTTTTGTAAGTTATGTTAGACTCTAAAGATGTTAAAAATTAGATTACAAAGAATTGGCAGAAAGAACGACCCATCATTTCGGGCAGTTTTGACTGATTCAAAAAATAGTACCAAAAGTGGAAAATTTTTAGAAATCGTCGGTACCTATAATCCAAAAGCAGGAGAAACTAATTTTAAAACTGAAAGAATACAATATTGGGTTTCCAAAGGAGCTAAACTTTCCGATACTATGCATAATTTTATGGTGCATCAAAAAGTTATAGAAGGTAAGAAGAGAAATGTATTGCCGAAGAAGAAACCAAC
>ERZ1292630.785-Hain-H41-02um-R3-785-length-32318-cov-31_pt1 | contig 10403 bp, 9 predicted proteins | sample MGYA00564408_ERZ1292630 | MGnify/ENA primary metagenome ERZ1292630 (study PRJEB36523, sample SAMEA6512641) | groundwater metagenome | collected 2019-01-08 | study: AquaDiva: Metagenomics assemblies of 32 groundwater samples
CTAACCTCTTGATTTATTGGTGGGTCTGGCTGGACTCGAACCAGCGACCAAGGGATTATGAGTCCCCTGCTCTAACCAACTGAGCTACAGACCCTCAGGATTACTTATTAAGTGTTACCTGTATCTAAGAAACTTCGCAAACGTTCAGAACGCGCTGGATGCCGAAGCTTTCTCAACGCTTTGGCCTCAATTTGACGAATACGTTCTCGCGTAACATCAAATTGCCTACCAACCTCTTCTAATGTGTGATCGGTATTCATTTCAATACCAAAGCGCATACGCAAAACCTTGGCTTCACGCGGTGTTAAAGAATCCAGGATATCTTTTGTCACGCCTCGTAAACTTGCATACACTGCCGCATCTGATGGTGCCATTGTTGCTGCATCTTCAATAAAATCACCCAAATGCGAATCTTCATCATCCCCAATCGGGGTTTCCATTGAAATAGGTTCTTTGGAAATTTTGAGTATTTTACGGATTTTTTCTTCCGGCATTTCCATTTTTTCAGCCAATACCGCTGGTTCTGGTTCTTGCCCTGTCTCTTGTAAAATTTGACGTGAAATACGATTCATCTTATTAATTGTTTCTATCATATGCACCGGAATGCGTATGGTACGTGCTTGATCAGCAATCGATCGGGTAATGGCCTGACGTATCCACCATGTTGCATAAGTCGAAAATTTATAACCACGTCGATATTCAAACTTATCGACCGCCTTCATCAAACCGATATTACCTTCTTGAATCAGATCAAGAAACTGTAATCCACGATTGGTATATTTTTTAGCTATAGAAATCACTAACCGTAAATTAGCTTCTGTCATTTCGCGTTTAGCGCGGCGTGCTTTCGCCTCCCCTGTTGACATCTTGCGGTTGATTTCTTTTAAATCCTTGATAGGTATACCAATAGCGCCCTTCAACGTCAACAAGTTTTGTTGCTCTTCCATAATAGCAGGCTTATAGTGCTCAAGCGCCTGGCTATAGGGCTTATTCATCTTTATTTCCTGGTCAATCCACTCCAGATTTGTTTCGTTTCCGGGGAAACATTTGATGAAATAGTTGCGCGGCATTTTTGCTTTAGTCACACATAAATCCATGATCTTACGTTCATAACTACGAACATTATTGACCAAATCACGTTGCGTATCACAAAGCTTCTCCACCATTTTTGCAGAAAACCGGATTGTCATTAATTCTGCGGAAATCTTTTCCTGCAATTCGATATATCCATCATGATGAGGTCCTTTTTTCTCTAGTAGCACCTGCATTTCATCATAAATACCGCAAATAACAGCAAAACGTTCTAACGCATCAGATTTTAATTTCAAAAGATTAGCACTTGCAATTGAAGCAGCGTCGCTACCTTCTTCGTCTTCATCGCCGCCATCCAGGTCACTAGCTTCTAATTCTTGTGCTAACGAATCTTCTGAGAACTCTTCATTCATAATGTCTTGCGCATTGACATCCAGTAAACCGTCAACAACTTCATCAATACGCAGCACATCTTTTTCAATGTCTTTCGCTAAAGCAACAATACCGGCAATGATGGGTGGACAGGCCGATATTGCCTGAATCATATGGCGTAACCCACCTTCGATACGTTTAGCGATCTCGATTTCACTTTCACGCGTCAACAATCCTACCGACCCCATTTCTCGCATATACATTCGCACAGGATCAGTGGTTCTTCCAAACTCGGAATCGACCGTTGAGAGCGCAGCTTCCGCTTCTTCTGCCACGTCTTCATCCGCTACCGTTGTAGCAGCATCTGACATGAGTAACGTTTCCGTATCCGGTGCTTCATCATGTACGGAAATACCCATATCGTTGATCATGCTGATAATGCCTTCAATTTGCTCGGCATCTAGCATGTCATCAGGCAGGTGATCGTTGATCTCTGCGTAAGTCAGATAACCCCGTTCTTTACCTAATCCAATTAAGATTTTCAGGCGCATCCGGCGCGCCTCAATGTCTTGTAGTAAAGCTGCGCTTTGCCCAACAGATAAAGAAGGTTCTAATTCATTAGCCGAATCTTTATCCGAGGTAGATTTTGCTTTCTTAGCGGTTCTTCCCCTGCCTTTTTTGCTGCTAACTGCCACATCAACACTTTCATCAAAAGCGGTTTCGGCAATTTTATCCAAACTGCTATCGGTTTCTATGGAAGCGCCCTCCAAATCTAAAGCATCATCATGTATAAAAGTTTTTTCATTTTTTACTGTTTTTGTTGCTTTTTCTATTTTGGAAACCGCTTTAGAGTTTCTGCTTATTTTATTTTCGGCCGCACTGGCTAGGTTATCTTTTTCTTTTTTAATCATTTCGTTATCAATATCTTTTGCCTTTTTAATTATTATTTTTGTAGCAACATCAACCCCATCACTTTTAGCTTTGAGTTCCTTTTTTCTTGGCATATTGAATTCCAACTATTAATATGGATTTTAAAAAAATTAAAAGCCGTTGATTATAACAAAAGCTGGCAATGCTGGCATTAGACAATTACTTAAAAATTACTCCACAGATTTAAGACGAAGTCAGTTGTTGCAATTCTCGTTTTTCTTCGTCTGTCAATTGCGCTAATGATTTACTATGCAATTCAGTCATACGCTTATTTCGTTGCACCTGTTGCAGCAATTGTTGTGCGCCCACAAATTCCACTTCTAAATCAATCACATCATCCCACTTTAGCACTTCACTTTCAATACTCTCCAGCAGGGCTTTATGTGGAATATCATTGAAATAAGTCAAAATAGAATGTGTCAATGGACTTTCAATTAAATGTAAGTTTTTATCCAACGAATCAACCAACGCTTTTAATGCGCCTTGTTCCTGCTTGGTTTCATCACATTCGACCAATAATTCTCGATCGAGTTTTTCGAGATAGCTCGGTCTGCACAATAACATCATAATGATACGCCGATAGGGCGTAATCAATTGCCTCGCAAGATGGCCCTGTTGGGTGTTCGTTTTTTTTAATATGGGCTTTAATTGCATCAAGCCTATCACCTGATTTTGATTAATTCCACTGAGCTCTTCTAGCCGCTTTAAAAGTATCGAAACCAATGCAGGTGCTTTAATTTGCTGTAATAATGGTTTTATTTGATGAATTAACCTTGCCCTACCCTCACTGGTTTGTAGGTTGATATCCAAGCATAGTTCTTTGAACATAAACTCAGATAAGGGTGTAGCAAGCGTTAGTTGTTGCTCAAATAATTCCTTACCGTTGCGACTCACATAACTATCCGGATCTTCCCCTTCAGGTAAAAAAAGAAAACCCAAATACTTGTTATCCGATAAAAACTCCAAACTATTTTCTAAAGCGCGCCATGCAGCCTTACGTCCAGCATTGTCGCCGTCAAAGCAAAAAATAATATTATCGGTTTGACGCATCAATCGTTGTATCTGAAAACTCGTGATAGCTGTACCGAGAGTAGCGACCACATAATCAATACCATGTTGCGACAATGCAATAACATCCATATAACCTTCGACAACGATAACACGATCAGCTTCACGAATAGCACGGCGCGCTGAGAAGAGATGGTAAAGTTCTTGACCCTTACCAAAGAGCACTGTTTCCGGAGAATTTAAATACTTGGGCTCACCCTGCTCGATTACCCGACCACCAAAACCAATGATACGACCTTTTAAATTAACGATCGGAAACATAATCCGATCTCTAAAACGATCATACTGCTTATCTTCATCGACAATCACTAATCCTACCTGTTGCAATACACTTCGCGTTTGTTCTAATTTGTAATTAGGAAATGCAGCACTCAAACCCTGCCAACCTGCGGGCGCATATCCGATACCAAATCGGGCTGCGGTTTTACCAGATAATCCGCGCTTTTTTAGATAATCAATCGCTTTCTGCGATAATTTAAGCTGAGATTTGTAAAACTGGGCTGCAACTTGCAAAACTTGATTCAAGTCCTGCGTCGAAATATCAGCTTGGTTTTGCACAAATTCTTCTGAAGATCCAGAGTTCCCATTTGAATCTGGTAGACTCATCGGAACAGCCATAGGTACAGGCATTTGCATCCCAGCATATTCGGCCAACTGGCTCACTGCATCAGTAAAGCTTAAGCCACTGTATTCCATTAAAAAACTAATCGCGTTCCCGTGTACCCCACAACCAAAGCAATGATAAAATTGTTTTGATTGACTGACCGTAAAGGAAGGCGTTTTTTCGTTGTGAAAGGGGCAGCAAGCGATAAAATTGGCACCTGCTTTTTTCAGTGGAATATACCGATCAATCGCATCAACAATATCGATACGATTCAGAAGATCGAGAATGAAAGACTGAGGAATCATTTAGCGAATCCAATAACACTCAGCAAAATTATAAAGACACTCGGACAAATTACGCAAAAATTGCCCGATTGTGCTTTTCTTTTCAATACGAATTTCAGCCCGATAATTTTTCTTTGATTAAGACCGATACCTTGGCCATATCAGCACGTCCGGCAAGTTTCAGTTTCAATATCGACATCACTTTACCCATGTCTCGCACACCTTGCGCACCCGATGCAACAATCGTTTCGGTAATCAATGCGGTTATTTCTGCATCATTCAGCGGTTGAGGCATGTAGTCCATTAAAATCGACACTTCCCCTTTTTCAATATCGGCCAGATCCATTCGCTGTGCCGCCTCATATTGCACGATAGAATCTTTGCGCTGCTTAAGCATTTTCTCGATCACAATAATGATAGAGCAGCATCATCGAGCACAATACGTTCATCAACCTCGCGCTGCTTGATTGCGGCTTGTAGTAAGCGGATCGTATCGCGTCGCTTAATATCACCCGAACGCATGGCCGCTTTCATATCGTCAGTAATCTTTTGTTTTAAACTCATTAGAAATACCGTAAAGCAACAAATGAAGAGGAATCCATGCTGCGCAATAAAGCATGGAAATTTTATTCGTTTCGCTTATTACCTAATATGAATGTCAATAAAGTTTAGGAGGTAACAACTGACTACGCAAACGTTTGTAATTACGTTTGACAGCGGCAGCTAATTTACGCTTACGCTCGGTGGTGGGCTTTTCGTAAAACTCACGGGCACGCAATTCTGTCAAAATACCTGTTTTTTCAATAGACCGTTTAAATCGTCGCATTGCAACTTCAAATGGTTCATTTTCCTTAACTTTAATGGACGTCATAAATCTCCTTTAGATTAATTCCTATATAATGTGAATAAGCAAAAACTGATGAAACGAAAAGTTGCGAATTATAACATTAACAATATTGCCTCTCCAAGAAAAACAACTTATTTTTCCCATGCTTGTTTTAGGTATCGAAACTTCCTGTGATGAAACTGGAATAGCACTTTTTGACACGCAACACTGCTTACTTGGTCACACACTGCATTCACAGATCGCAATGCATAGTGAATATGGCGGTGTTGTACCAGAATTAGCATCGCGTGATCATATCCGACACATTCTGCCACTCATTCAACAAACGTTGCTTTCTGCCAATCGCACATTAAATCAAATCAACGCTATCGCGTATACGCAGGGCCCTGGCTTAGCAGGTGCATTATTAGTTGGCGCCAGCGTTGGTGCTGCATTGAGCTTTGCACTTAATATCCCAGCCATCGGCATACACCATTTGGAAGGACATCTGCTATCCCCCTTATTATCGAAACCCGCTCCAGATTTTCCTTTCATTGCATTGCTGGTATCGGGAGGGCATACACAACTGATGCAAGTCAGTGCAGTCGGTCAATATGTGTTATTGGGTGAAACTGTCGATGACGCAGCCGGTGAAGCGTTTGATAAAACTGCCAAGCTACTCGGCCTGGGATATCCCGGTGGTGCAGCCTTATCGAAACTTGCACATCAAGGACAATCTGGACGTTTCAAGCTACCGAGACCGATGCTGAACAGTAAAGACCTCAATTTTAGCTTCAGCGGTTTAAAAACAGCCGTACTGACATTAATCAATAAGCACGAACTAACCCCACAAACATGTGCAGACATTGCTTTGGCTTTTCAAGATGCGATTGTCGAAGTCTTAGTAGAAAAATCCTTAACTGCCCTATCACAAACCGGCCTAAAACAATTGATTGTAGCAGGTGGCGTAGGCGCCAATAATCAATTGCGTAATAACCTCAGCGCTAAAGTAACACTCTCTGGAGCGACTGTCTTCTATCCCGAATTAGAATTCTGTACCGATAATGGGGCAATGATTGCCTTAGCAGGCGCTTTGCGATTAACCGCACAAAAGAACCATACCATGCCGCAACCAGCGCGTAGCTTTACCATCCACCCACGCTGGAATTTGACAGCACTTCCCACAATTGACCATCATTCAATCTTGAAACTCTAGTAAGATGAATCCCAGGTGTATGTTTAAGCTGCCGAGAAGTGTTTTTTTGGTAGTCAAGCAAACCTGGAGATAAAGGAGTGTTTATTCTGGCATTCTAATCCAGCCTACTGCCCTATCATATCCTCCGCAATCTTTCCTCCATGCACTTAAATACTTTTAAACCGTTCTGTCGGGTGATCCAACCAGTAAACTAAGCCCTGAGCATTAAGCTTGATATCCGATCGTAATATCTGATTAACCTCCGCTTCAGATAAGCGACAGTCATGGGCCGATAAGCATTGTTTGAATAATGCTTTTAACTCTTCTGAAATAACCGATTGCCGATCCGATTGCGACGTATTGGCGTTTTGTGCGATAGCGACATGCGCATCGATTAAACGGTGCATCGCATTCGCATGCTGCTCCAAATGCGTAATACGGCTGTAGTGTGTCAGATAAGCAAATTGCGGTTTAAAACTCATGATTCGATCAAGCGAAGCATGGGCTGCATCTGGATCAAATTGCACCGGCGAAGTAGTAGGAAAAACAAACTCCATTCCATTCACATCAAACTCTCGATATGACACGCCAAATGTATCACCGGTAAACATACTTTGGCTACGCTCGTCATAAATACAAACATGATGGCGCGCATGCCCCGGTGTATCCAAGAAGCACAGTAACCGACCATTCAGATCAATGCAGTGATTATCGGGTGCTTCGATAATCCTATGCTCATCAATACACTGAATTTCGCCATACACGCGCTTGAATTCTTCTGCACCATACACGCTAGAAGCACCTGCCACCAATCGAGTTGGGTTAATCATGTGGCTAGCCCCACGCGGATGCACCACCAGTTTCGCATTGGGGAAAAGGCGCATACATTCGCTCGCACCGCCCGCATGATCCAGGTGAATATGCGTCAAGATAACATAAGCAATATTCTCAAGCGGAATGCGCTTTGACTTGAGGACATCCACTACACCCGGTATGGAAAAATTCGTTCCGGTATCGATCAATGCCGCCATACCTTGCTCAACGAGCAAATGAATGGCAGCACGACAAGGCCGATGATATTGTGCATCAATGGCACTGATGCCATGACCAAACTCAGTTACCAATGGTAATATCATAGCGATTATTCAACGATCCTATGAAAAAAATCTGTCAGCATTTACTTGGGGGTTGATTTTAATTGTTCAAGAATAGCAGGATTCTCCAAGGTAGAAATATCCTGTGTAATTTCCTCGCCTTTGGCCAAAGCGCGCAATAAACGGCGCATGATTTTACCAGAACGGGTTTTAGGCAAATTCTCACCAAAACGAATTTCATCTGGCTTAGCAATTGGGCCAATTTGCTTGGCTACCCAATCACGCAAGGCATTGGTAATCTCAGTAACCGCATTACCATCGGGATATGATCCTTTGAGTGTCACAAAAGCGACAATGGCTTCACCCTTTACTTCATGGGGCTTGCCGACCACCGCAGCTTCTGCTACCAAGGGATGTGCAACCAGCGCCGATTCAATTTCCATGGTTCCAAGACGGTGACCGGAAACATTCAAAACGTCATCAATCCGTCCCATAATCCAAAAATATCCATCTTGATCGCGGTAGGCTGAATCACCAGCAAGATAATATTGGCCACTTGCAATCCCTGCCGGAAAATATGTTTTCTTGAAACGCTCAGGATCGCCCCACAATGTCTGCACTTGTGAAGGAAACGGTTTTTTAATGACTAACAACCCCCCTTTTCCGTTACCCATTTCATGTCCTTCCTCATCCACAATCGCGGCGGCAATGCCGGGCACCGGAAAAGTACAGGAACCTGGTTTAAGTGTTATGGCACCCGGCAATGGAGCAATCATATGGCTACCGGTCTCGGTTTGCCACCAAGTATCGACGATCGGACAGCGGGCCTGACCTACTTTCTCATAAAACCACATCCATGCTTCAGGATTAATGGGTTCCCCCACGGATCCCAGCAATCGCAATGATGACAAATCATATTGTGCTGGCAAATCAGCACCCAATTTTATCAACGAACGAATCGCGGTAGGTGCGGTATAAAAAGTTGTCACCTGATGCTTTTGAATAATTTCCCAAAAACGCCCGGGATGTGGGAAAGTGGGTATTCCCTCAAAAATCACTTGCGTAGCGCCCATGGCAAGCGGTCCATAGGCAACATAGCTATGCCCGGTAATCCAACCGACATCGGCCGTACACCAAAACACATCGGTCGGTTTGTAGTCAAACACCCACTGCATGGACAATTTTGCCCCTAGCAAATAGCCTGCGCTCGAATGTTGCACACCTTTGGGTTTACCGGTAGAACCAGAGGTATAAAGCGTAAACAAGGGATGCTCCGCATCGACCCATTCAGGTTCACACGAAGCATCGGCATGCTGAATGATTTCATCCCACCAGACATCTCGCACTGGATCGAAGGGTACTGCAGTACCCGTGCGACGATACACAATGACACGCTTGATTGAAGCCGTACCACCCATATTCATGGCTTCATCAACGGTCAATTTAAGCGGGTTTCTCTTGCCGCCACGCACTTGTTCATCGGCAGTAATCACGGCAACGGCGCCAGCATCCACAATACGCTCATGTAAGCTTTTCGCGGAAAATCCCCCAAACACGACCGAATGTATAGCACCAATGCGTGCACACGCTTGCATCGCCACGACAGCTTCAATCCCCATTGGCATATAAATAATGACGCGGTCGCCTTTATTAACACCTTGCTTTTTCAAAGCATTGGCAAATTGGCACACAGACTGGTGCAACTCACGATACGTCACTCGAGACACGTCACCTTCATCCGATTCAAAAATAATCGCGATCTTTTCGGCTTGTGTCACCAAGTGTCGATCAAGGCAGTTATAGGAAACATTCAACAGACCGCCCTTGAACCATCGGCAAAAAGGAAAATCCTGATCATCCAACACTTGATCGAAAGATTGTTGCCAAATAATTTGCTCACACGCCTGATTACCCCAAAAGCGCTCATAATCATTCTCTGCCTCTTGACACAAGGCAGTGTAAGCCGCAAAACTTGACACATTGGCTTGGGTGGAAAATGTCTTCGCAGGGGGAAAAATCCGCGTTTCATTAAGCGTTGATTCAATCGTGGACATGCATTATCTCCGGCGTGAAACTGAATAAATAGAACGGAATTATATCATTTTCGCCAGTAACAAAACGCTACTCCATTTTCCAGGACAATTCTGCATTCGCATACAAAGGTACCAATACTTCTCCAGCAAAAGCATACTGTTTGGGAATCATCCAGACTTTGCGCTGCAGCGTGATCGTATCGGCATTGCGCGGCAATCGGTAGAAATCTGCACCAAAAAAACTGGCAAAGCCTTCCAATTTATCCAACGCGTCGGCTTGTTCAAAAGCAGCAGCATATAACTCCATTGCAGCATGTGCGGTAAAAATGCCAGCGCAACCACACGAATGTTCTTTATTCATCAGTGCATGCGGCGCGCTGTCCGTGCCTAGGAAGAATTTAGCATTGCCACTCGTGGCAGCTTGTAGCAATGCTTGCCGGTGCGTTTCCCGCTTAAGAATGGGCAAACAATAATGATGCGGTCGAATGCCACCTTGAAACAATGCATTTCGATTCAATAAAAGATGGTGCGCCGTAATAGTTGCTGCAATTTTTGCCGAGGATAGTTTGACAAACTCAACCGCATCCCGAGTCGTGACGTGCTCAAACACTATCCGTAACTGTGGAAAACGTTGCGTCAGTGCGATTAGCACACGCTCGATGAAAATTTTTTCTCGATCAAACACATCGATATCCGGATCAGTTACTTCCCCATGAACCAATAGCGGTATATCCTGCTTTTCCATTTCAGCTAGGGTCTCAAAGCATTTGGAAATATCAGTGACTCCCGCATCAGAATGGGTTGTCGCTCCGGCTGGATACAATTTTACCGCCTGCACAATGCCGCTGTTTTTTGCGCGCACAATTTCTGATGGCTGCGTGTTATCGGTCAAATATAGGGTCATCAGCGGTTGGAACTGGCCTCGCAACTCTTCAGGCAGCGCCGATACGATACGAGTGTAATAC
>ERZ1292630.5472-Hain-H41-02um-R3-5472-length-10402-cov-5_pt1 | contig 10402 bp, 16 predicted proteins | sample MGYA00564408_ERZ1292630 | MGnify/ENA primary metagenome ERZ1292630 (study PRJEB36523, sample SAMEA6512641) | groundwater metagenome | collected 2019-01-08 | study: AquaDiva: Metagenomics assemblies of 32 groundwater samples
CATGTACATCTTAAAAATGCCTTATTTTGTGTCCAGTTTATGGGGAGTATTATAGACCGCAAGGGCTTTGATTCATGAGGTACATGCTTGATACCAATATTTGCATTCATGTTATTAATCAAAAACCAGCGAAAGTGATTCAAAGATTTAAGAAAGAGGAAATTGGTAATATTACAATTTCTTCAATTACACTAAGTGAATTAAAATTTGGTGTATACAATAGTAGTAAACCGCTTCAAAATCTAAAAGCAATATTGAAATTCACAGCTCCTCTGGAAGTATTACCCTTTGGATACGCTGAAACAGAAATTTATGGCAAAATCAGATATAATTTAAAGAAATCTGGAAGAATAATTGGCCCAATGGATACTTTAATTGCAGCTCATGCTTTATCAGCAAGTTGTATATTAGTTACCAATAATGTTAAAGAGTTTAAAAATGTTCCAGGACTGAGAATAGAAAATTGGGTATAAACAATACGCTCCGGAAATGAGGAGCCACGTATTTGATATTGCATATGCTCTTACAACACTTTTATATCATAAAACTGATCTATTAATGAAGTTCAGGACAAAATCTGAAAATTGTTGAAATCTTGAGACGCTTTGTTAAAATGCTTACTTTGGTAAAAAGAACGATTACTATTCATCCAATTTTGATATGACATATTTGATTACGGCAAAAGAAGTACAATCTGTACTGACATATCCGCTCTCTTTGAAAACAGTTGAGGCTGCGTTCAAGGCTTATGGCCAGGGCAAAGCCTACCAGCCTTCAAAGTCCTACCTTACATTCAAGGATGGCGATTTGCGTTCGATGCCTGCTTATATTAACGTTCCGGGCATGAACATTGCCGGAATTAAATCAGTTAACGTCCATCCTGATAATCATAAGAAATACGGTTTGCCAACCGTTATGGCAACTATTCTCCTGACAGACCCAAAGAACGGGTTTAACATTGCCGTATTAGATGGGACGCACATTACAAATATGCGTACCGGTGCAGCAGGCGGTGTAGCAACGAAGTACTTGTCGAGAAAAAATAGCAAAATTATGGCTTTGGTTGGCGCAGGCGCACAAGCCTGCACTCAATTACACCATATCATGCTTACCAGAAAACTCAAAGAGGTTCGTGTACACGCACGTTCTGAAAAGTCCATGATTAAATTCTGCAAGGAAATGTCTAAGGAATATCCTGAAGTTACCTTCCTTCCGGAACCTGACGGCAAGAAAGCCTGCCGTGGCGCTGATATTGTTACCACAACTACAACTACCAGAAAACCAATTATCAGGAAATCATGGATTGATCCTGGCACGCACATTAATGGTATTGGCGCTGATGCTGCAGGGAAGCAGGAACTGGAAACTGCACTAACTAAATCCTGTAAGATTGTTATAGACGAATGGCAGCAGGCATCTCACTCCGGAGAAATTAATGTCCCAGTTTCCAGGGGCAAACTAAAGAAGAAAGACATCTACGCAGAACTTGGAGAGATTGTAGCCGGCAAGAAAAAAGGCAGAACATCAGATAATGAAATTACTTTATTTGATTCAACCGGCTTAGCTATCCAGGATGTTTCTACAGCATACGTTGTGTACCAGGCATTAATGAAGAAACGAAAGAAACCAAAATACATTAAATTAACACCTTCGGCGGACTTTGACCGCCAGCATGATTTTGCGTCATCAAGGCTACCCGCCTGGCCCGCCCGGCAACCCGCCTGAACGAAGAAGTCGGGCAGGTGCCGTTCGCCAGCCCGACAAATCCGTTCTGGCGGGGACGGGTACCTATTCGGGCAGGAAGCCATGAGTTACATACAATAACCGGTTGATACGCAGGGCGAATTCGTAGTGCAGAAAATAGACGAAAAAGATGCCGAATAAATCTTAGATAACATGAAAGAATCTATTATTTAAACTTTACTTATTAGTTATACTTTGAGAAGATATGAAAGACATTATGACTGTAAAATCAAATTCTACTGTTATTGAGCAATTAGCTAGAAAAATCGTTGAATTGGTACATCCAATGCGTATTTTAGTCTTTGGGTCGGCTGCCAAGGACAATATGGGACCAAATAGCGATATTGATGTTCTTGTTGTTATGCCGGATGGTGTTCATCGCCGCCATACTGCACAATTTCTATATCAGCATGTACGTGGTATAGGAATACCTTTTGATATCTTAGTTGCTACACCAGGAGATTTGGAAAAACACAAGAATAATATAGGCTTAATTTATAAAACAGTTCTTAAGGAGGGGAAGGAAGTCTATGCAGCGTGAGAATAACCACTCCGGAAGTCCTGAAAGTTGGTTGCAATATGCTAATAGTGATTTAGAGCTTGCTCGCGTTTCTAAACCACAAAATGTTTTATTTGAAACACTATGCTTTCATGCTCAACAAGCAGCAGAAAAAGCTATCAAAGCATTATTGATTGCTAAAGAAATCACTTTCCCCAAAACACACAGTATACGAATGCTCCTTGATCTTTTGCCCCCTGAAGTTAAACAACCACCAGAAGTCCAAGAATCAGCAATCCTAACTGATTATGCAGTCATTAGTCGATATCCAGGTGATCTTGAAGCTATAGACGAAGAAGAATATCAAAGGGCTGTAAATCTTGAAAAGTCTGTTGTTGAATGGGCGGAATCGCATATTCAAAATAGGTAATAATCATTTTATCTATAATTTACAGAACTACTTTTTATAGTCATCTAAGTATTCTACTAAATTCTTCTGAATGACTTTATCATATTGCCCCCTGTCAAAAAGTAACTGATGTTTGAGTAAAATTATGTGTTACGCCATCCCCGGAAACGTTAAGAGTATTGCCAAAAATTTAATTACAATAGATTATTTTGGCGAAGAGAGGAAGGCGCGGAACGACTTCTACGATCTTCAGGTGGGTGACTACGTCTATGCACAGGGCGGATTCGTAGTGCAGAAAATAGATGAAAAGGATGCAGAGGAAATCCTGGATACCTGGAAGGAGTTATTCTTTGAACTGAAAGAAACTGACGTTAGACTCTCCAAGCTATATAATGACAAGCCTAATCTGGATAAGGACTTTCTGAAAATTATTGATAGAGCGACTTATGGCAAGTCAATATCACATCTGGAGGCTTTGAGATTACTTTTAAGCAAAGACAAAGATGAGGTGGATGTTTTACACAAATCAGCCAATTTTATACGTCAGAAGTTTTTAGGCAATGCCTGCTGTATTCATGGCATTATCGAGTTTTCAAACATCTGTAATTGTCTATGCACATACTGCGGCATAAACTCAGCGAACACCGGCCTCAAACGATTCAGTCTTAGCACCGATGAGATTCTCGACGTAGTTGCTGACGCGGTAAAACGCTTCGGGTTCAAGGGAATAGTCCTGCAATCTGGTGAAAACCCATCTTACAAATCAGAAGATATTATAGATTTAATCAAAAAGATAAGAGAAAATTCTCCTGTTTTTATATTCCTGAGCATAGGAGAAAGGGAAGAGGAACTTTATCGGAAGACATTTGATGCAGGCGCCAGGGCTGTCCTGTTCAGGTTTGAAACATCCGATCATAATTTGTATTCAGAGTTACACCCTCATTCTTCTTTGAGAGAAAGGATAAGATACCTTGAGCTTTTTAAGGATATCGGGTATATCATTGCTACCGGCGGCCTGATAGGCCTTCCCGGACAGAAGGCTGAAAGTGTTATAGATGATTTTATGTTTGCAAAGGAGTTGGGATGTGATATGTACTCCTTTGGCCCATTTATCCCTCACCCGGATACACCACTTTCCAGCCATGACGCACCCAACACGGAATATGTACTCAAGGCGCTTTCCGTTTTAAGACTCATGGACCCCTATGGGAAAATCCTGGTGACGACAGCACTTGAGTCACAAAACCCACAGGCAAGACGAGATGCCCTTATGGGCGGAGCAAATTCTATTATGCTGAACCTTACACCCAAGGATTACGTTGGACTTTACGATATTTATCCCCACAAGGCAATGGTAGATGTCTCTGTCAAAAACCAGATAGAAGATGCGTTGCAGTTACTTAAAAGTATTGGCAGGGCTCCTACTGATTTAGGAATTTAGTTATGAAAACTTGTCATTAGTCATTGGTCATTCGCAACTGACTTATTCGAGTTAAGCAGATGAATAATTTTATTGACGAAGATAAAATACTTGACCTGTTAGAAAGGACAAAAAGGCCTTCTAACTTCCGTGCCAAGGCCATAATCAAAAAGTCCATAAAATTAAAAGGTCTTAGTCCGGCAGAGGTTGCCGTACTTCTCAATTGCGAAGATGAGGTTGTGCTGAACAGCATCTTCACGGCCGCTGAGCAGATAAAGGAGTCAATTTATGGAAACCGTCTTGTATTATTTGCACCGCTCTATCTATCAAATAGATGTGTTAACAACTGTCTTTATTGTGGTTTCAGGCCTGATGCCTTAAATACGGAAAAACGTCTTTTAAAAAATGACGAGATACGTGAAGAGACCAAAGCCCTTATTTCACAGGGACACAAGCGTCTTCTCTTGGTTTCGGCAGAAGATCCTGCCGTCAATATAGATTATTTAGAAGATGCTATAAAGACCATCTACGATACGAAGGAAGGTAACGGAGACATAAGACGGGTAAACGTCAATGTTGCGCCAATGGGAATCAAGGATTTTAAAAGACTTAAAAATACCGGTATAGGAACTTATCAATTATTTCAGGAGACATATCATAGAGAGACGTATAATCAACTACATGCATCAGGCCCTAAGTCTGACTATATAAAACGTCTATATGCATGCGATCTTGCTCAAAGCGCCGGTATTGATGATGTGGGTATAGGTGCGCTGTTTGGCCTGTATAATTACAAGTTTGAGGTGCTGGCATTGCTGTTTCACGCTATGCACCTTGAGGATGAGTTCGGAGTCGGCCCGCATACTATTTCAGTTCCAAGGCTTGAACCCGCACAAGGTTCTAACATAGCGTCACATCCCCCATACCCGGTATCAGATAAAGAACTTAAAAAGATAATTGCCGTTCTCAGACTCGCCGTCCCGTATACGGGTATAATACTTTCTACAAGAGAGAATGCAGAGTTAAGAGATGAACTATTTTATCTTGGCGTATCTCAGATTTCTGCCGGTTCCAGGACAGCGCCTGGCAGCTATAGCGGCAACGGCAAATCACAAGGGCAATTCACCATATCTGATAACCGTTCCCTGTCAGACGTTATAGAAGATTTGGCCTCCAAGGGGTTCATTCCAAGCTTCTGCACCTCCTGTTATCGTACCGGCAGGACGGGTGAGAATTTTATGGACCTCGCAAAGCCAGGAAATATTAAGAATTTCTGCCACCCAAACGCACTCCTCACTTTCGAGGAATATCTTCTTGATTACAATCCCAAACTGGCACAAAAGGTAAAGGCTCTTATATCCTCCGAGATTAGTAAAATTCCTGATCCCAAAGTCAGGCAGTTGACGTCTGGCAAAATAGCATCAATTATCAAGGGGGAAAGAGATATTTATTTTTAAAAAACAATTAAACCAGTATTTTAGCTTTTGCTGATGGACTCATTATTACATAGCAATTTATAAATGAATTTTGCCGCGTCTTCTGAACCATTAGGAACGTTTCGCCTTATCCTGGGCAACCCCAGAAGTTCTGGAAGCAAATACATCCAATCCCCCTCCTGATATTGCGCCTCAGTAATAGCAAATCCGCTCATTTGATTCTTCACAAACGCCTCCAGTATCTCAGATTCCTTAAAACTGAAGCGTGGAATGTAACCGTAAGGAACACCGGCATGAAATACCTCGGCAAGTGTGCTATACCCTAGTTTTCCAACAACAGCGTCACACGCATTGACAATATCTGGATGAAAGAAATCAGAGTGATGAGGTAATAGTACTAAATTATCAACAAACCTTGCAGTTTGACTGCTCCCCGGTATTATAAAATGAACATCGCAATGATGTTTCAGTTGATTTAGAAAATTATGTTTCTCCGGTATCCCGCCCATTGTAACCATTACCACCTTAGTTTCATCAGGTATGCTCAAACTCTGTCTGACTTGCTGAGGGGAATTTCTTACCTTTCGACTGATAGGCGATGTAGTAAGATCGACATTCCTATAGTGACAAACAGGCTCTGTTTGAATATGATAATTAGCTGACTTAAATATCTTTTTTAAGTAATCAACATGTTGATCAGCAGGAAAATCAGCGCTTACATAATTTTCATAGACCCAGTCCCATGTAAAATTTTCAATCAATACAGATGGGACACGAGCCTTCTGCGCTACCACAATCCCCATCGGAGAAATATCACATATGATTAGTTGACACCTTATTTTGTTAATGTCTTTTGATATACTCTCGATCTGAGACTCGTCATACGGCAGGAAATTATTTAATTTTTGAAGTGTCTCCGGCAGGTCTTCTTGCAGAGGTGTTTTTTGAACCATGCCAATATCTGTCAACAAGCTATGATAAGCGAATGAACCTGATAGTGATTGTTGAAAGAACCACCTGGGAATTGTTGTGAAGATTTCAAATTTTATTGAGGGATTTATATCATGCATTTCCGCCATAACGGAACAAGCCCGCGCCGCATGACCGTACCCGTGAGGGGAAATGAAATATGCTATATTATAGCCGTCAAATTCACTTTGAGAATTTTTCAACTTCCTTTTACTTAAATTGACCGGTATCGTCACTACCTCCTTTCTATCATTCCCGCGCCCACCCGGATGAATCCGTTCGGACGGAGAAACTGAAATCCATAAATCAAAAAGCTAGATTCCCGCTCAACAGACTGCGGGAATTACAGGAAAGATACGGGTTTTTCAAGACTCTTACATAATGTCCGCCATATCAGATATTTTTGTCATTCCCGCCCTTTCTGTCATTCCCATCCTTTCTGTCATTCCCGTGGAAACGGAAATCTACAAACACACATACTTCCAAATCAAATTGGAAATGATAATGTAAGAACATCCGAGGCGGCCTCTCTCATGTCATTCCCGCAGTCTGTTGAGCGGGAATCTATTCTTCCAGCCACTCTTCCGACAAATCTTTCCATTCTGGATTAAATTCATTGATGAGTTCTTCTTTCCATGCCCGATTCCATTTCTTTAATTGTTTTTCTCTATGAATAGCAGACATTACATCACCCGTTTCTTCAAAATAAACCAAATACTTTAATTGATATTTCTTAGAAAAACCTCTCACTAATCCATTCCTATGTTCATACATCCGTCGAATAAGATCATTGGTCACCCCAATGTAAAGCGTTGTTTTCTTGTAGTTGGTTATGATATAGGCAAAATAACTTTTCATACATAAGGCAGGTATTAACCTTTTTTATACAAAGGAAGAATGCGGATTCCCAATCAAGTTGGGAATGACTATACAAGAAACCTCATGGTATTGGCTACAATATGTAAAACAATACAAAGGCCAGAATTGTCAGAATCACCACGATGTAATACGTATATTTACTCTGAAACAGAGAAGTTGAGGATTTCTCCCTTGTCTCTTCAAAGGCAGGAATGTCCAGGCCATCATACATCGTATCCTCAGACCAACCTGTTTTTTCATCAGAACCGCATTCAGGACATGATAGCGCCTTTATTAGCACCTCTGCTCCGCAATTCGGACAATTGAAATAATCTGACATATCAATAAGGAATGTTGTAAGACTTTAATTTATTATATAAAGTCTTTATAGATATACCAAGTGTTTCGGCTACACGCGTCTTATTACCATTTATCTTTGAAAGGGTTTTTATTATGTGTTGTCTTTCCAGATCAGATAGAGAGGCATCAGCATCAAGGATATTATCATTCGTGCCTGCGTATCCTCTTATTTCTTCCGGCAAATTGCATACACCTATCTTCTCATCATCTACAATAATCATCAAGTTTTCTATCACATTCTCCAATTCCCGGATATTACCAGGCCAATTATATTTCATCATACTTCTAAGCGCATCGGGGCAAACTTTCTTTTCGGTCATATTAATCCTGTGTGTTTTCAGGAAGTGTTGCACAAGCAATGGAATGTCGTCTTTTCTTTCCCTCAAAGGAGGCAAAGATATGTGAACAATATTAATCCTGAAAAACAAATCCTCTCGAAATGAACCCTTTTTAACCTCAGATGCGATGTCCTTATTTGTAGCCGTTATAATTCTGCTATCAATAAAGATTGACTTACTGTCACCCAATCTGCGGATTTCTCCAGACTCCAGCACCCTCAGTAATTTTGCCTGAATATTTATTGGCAACTCGCCAACTTCATCAAGGAACAATGTACCTTTGTCTGCAACTTCAAACAGTCCCAGACGGGTTTCGTGTGCTCCCGTATATGCTCCCTTAACATGGCCGAAAAGCTCGCTCTCAAGAAGGGTCTCCTGAAGGGCCGCACAGTTAACGGCAACAAATGGATGCTTGTTGCGTTTGCTTTTCTGATGGATGTCTCTGGCAACAAGCTCCTTCCCTGTACCACTTTCACCATGAATAAGTACGGTAGAATCAGTTACGGCAACCTTGTTTATAAGATTAAATACCGGCTTCATTTTGTCACTCTGGCTTATCATGACCTTCTTCTGTTCTCTGCTGGTTGCCAATCTCTTTAGAGAAACATTTTCTTTAGAAAGTTGCCTTTTTTCATAAGCCTTCTTCAAAAGTATATCTAATTCATTAAGTCTGCATGGTTTTGTAATGTAATCATACGCCCCCATCTTCATTGACTCAACAGCACTTTCAATGGTCGCTCGTCCGGTAAGCATTATAACCTCCACCTCCGGATCCATTTCCTTTACACTCTTCAACGTATTAAGCCCGCCAATGCCAGGCATCTTTATATCGAGTATTATTATGTCAAAGTTGCGCTTCTTTAATTCTCTGATAGCAGTCTCGCCTCTGCTGGCACAAATTACAGAGTACCCCATCCGGGATAACTCCTTCTTCATAACCTTGCTGAACGTTTCGTCATCATCCACAAAAAGAAGCTTATGTTTGGTTTTCATAATGTAATAAATTTCGTAACTACAACTAAGACGTTGATGCTACATAACATGCACCAATATTTACTAAGTATTTAAACACTCACCTTGCCTTCTTGCTAATAGGAGCATTTGTCACCCCCTGGTTTTTCTTAGGTTTTATGTTTGTGTGACGATACTCTAAATATTAATCGTGATTTAATACAATATTAAGTTTTTCCGTGAATTCCAAAGCTACGCGCAAGCTACTAACATGATCTGGGTTTTCAATTATGCAATTCCTGATAACTGTTCCGCTTCCGCTAAGTTTAAGCTTTCTTTCTCGAGATCCGGGCGTGTTAGTAACTGTATTTATTTGCAGAGGGATTATTGTCCCCGGAGAAAATGCCTCCATATCATTTGTTTTCACTTCGAAATAAACTCCACTCGCACTAACGTTCATTGTTTTACCATCCTGATCGGGTAACAAAACTTCGAAAGGAAGATTTAGTCTCATATTACGCCTTCTTTGATCACACCTTCTGTCACCATGCCTTCTGTTCTGATCGGGTAACGAAATTTCAAATGCAGGATCTGGGCTTAGATCATGCCTTCTTTTATTACGCCTTCTGTCAGAATATTTTTCTTTGGCCTGCATATTATCATCCTTTCTGATTTTGCTCTATGGGATAGGATTTGTTGAGTGTATAATACTATGGTTATAATACTCAAGTAATTACCAAAATCAAAGAAAAAATGATAACCAATCCCGAATGGCTCAAACATAAAGAAAAAAAATGCTTCCATCAAATCTCACTGAATTGCATAGATAAATTGGTTGAATGCATGGAAAGTATTGATATAGAGGAGATGGATTGTAATACCTGCTTTAAGATGCAGGAAATATTAATGGATGAAATTGACGACCCTGAGTTTCTTGAATTTGCAATAGAGAACTTTAGTGAAATGTTTGGGTACATTGCTCAAGGAAGCATAAACATCAGGATACACAGAGATATTACTGGCGAGATGTGGTTTGGGGTGTAATAATATTTAATGGCTGCAATAATTTGTGAATGTCTAGGCTCATCAATATCAGCCCTCATTATTTTTACACAATACACAGACAAACTAGCCTGCCCTGTAGAATTTAAGTATTGTGATTCCATAATAAGTTCAATTTGCAAATTAGCGAGCATTTATTCATTGGATAAGTATAGTTCAATTCCACAGGGTGAATCCTCGCCGAGGCGAGTCTGCCTCCCGACCGAGTCGGATCTGGAGCTACTCCAAGGGTCGCCTCAGGCGACAGGTACGACATTCCGCTCTTTAGTATACCACTCTCTGCCACTAAGATTTTGTAACTTATCATCCTGACGCCTTAGTGTAAGAAGGCAGAAAAATCGTAAAGGTCGTACAATT
>ERZ1292630.5473-Hain-H41-02um-R3-5473-length-10402-cov-5_pt1 | contig 10402 bp, 7 predicted proteins | sample MGYA00564408_ERZ1292630 | MGnify/ENA primary metagenome ERZ1292630 (study PRJEB36523, sample SAMEA6512641) | groundwater metagenome | collected 2019-01-08 | study: AquaDiva: Metagenomics assemblies of 32 groundwater samples
GGCCGGAAGAATGAAAATATTGTGGTTCTTTCCGGCGACCTGGAAGATTCCACCCGGGCCGAATATTTTAAAAAAGAATTCCCGGCGCGGTTTTTTAACCTCGGTATTGCCGAACAGGACCTGTTAGGCACAGCCGTTGGTTTAAGCATGGAAGGTTTTATTCCCTTTGTTTGTTCCTTTGGCGTGTTTCTGACCAACCGGGCCTATGATGTTCTCCGAATTTCGGTTTGTTATAATAACCGGAACGTTAAATTAATCGGTTCGCATACCGGCTTGACGGTCGGACCCGACGGGGCGACGGCCCAGTGCCTGGAAGATATTGCCATTACCCGCGTGTTACCTAATTTAACGGTCTTATGTCCGGCTGATGCGATTGAAACTAAAAAAGCCACCCGGGCGATGGCCGGGATAAACGGGCCGGTTTATCTACGGCTGGGCCGGCCGCCGGTTCCGCTTATTACCAAAGAATCAGACCCGTTTAGAATCGGCAAAGCCAACCTGATGCGTGAGGGAAACGATGTAACCATTATCGCCTGCGGGCTGATGGTTTCCGAATCTTTAAAAGCCGCCCGGATTCTGGAAAAAGAAGGCGTTCAAGCGCGGGTGATTAATATGCATACGATTAAGCCGATTGACCAAGAAATGATTGTTAAATCGGCGCAGGAAACCGGCGTAATCGTAACGGCGGAAGAGCATCAGGCGTGCGGCGGGTTAGGCAGCGCGGTCGCCGAAGTAGTAACACAAAATTATCCTGTCCCGATGGAGATGGTGGCCGTCCATGATACTTTCGGCGAATCGGGCGAACCGGAGGAATTGTTGAAAAAATATCATTTAAAAGATATGGATATTGTTGAAGCGGCGCAACGAGTAATCCGGAGAAAAAACAGGTAAGTTAAAGATGTTTATCATTACCGATTCAACTCCCAAACAATATCACCGTTAAAATGACCCGCTTTCCCGCCGTCGTCTAGACAATTTTCACCAACGCTGTATAAAACAAAGCCATCACCTTGTTTGCGATAGATAAAATCGTTTCCGCTGAACGGATCTTTGGGAAGCGAAGGCAGCCAATCCGGTAATAAAGAAACCAGGGAATCAGGGTAAGAATCCCGCCCGGCGGGACGGGACGAATAAGAAATTATATCAGGTTACCTAACCCTGCACCACGTAGTCCGCCTAAGGCGGAACAGGATGGTGAACCCTACGTAGTTCACCAATTAGATCCTGCCCCCGCCACGGCGGGGGGCAGGAGCGGGGGCAGATTTTTCTTGACAAATGTTGAGTTAAAAGTAAATTGATATAAACATATCCGTAGGAAATTTTATTGAGGTCGTCATATGAAAAAATTTTATTGTTTTATGATACTCTGCTTATTTTCCGCAAACCTGTTAATTATTAATCAACCTCTTCCGTTTCTTCAGGCGCAGACCGAGACAGGCGAAGAAGACTTCCGGGTTAAGATGAATGAAGGATTGGAATTGGTTAAACGCGGCCGCTATCAAGAAGCCAAGAATGCTTTTGAACTAGCGTTAAAACTTAACCCGCCTTCCGACCTGCTGCGTTTCCTGCGCGATGAGATGGGCCACCAGATTATCCTGGAAATGTATGCTAATCCTGAATTGCGTGATGTCGCATTACGAATTATGGAACTCAGCAAAGGCGCTAAAAAACGGTTTGAACGTTCGCCCGAACAAATAATGACCTTAGTTAACGATCTGGATGAAGATTTTGACAAGCGCTTCATTGCTATCAATACCCTGGTTTCCATCGGACAAAGAGCCTGTCCTTATTTGCTGGAACAACTGGCCGAAGGTAAAAACGATGATATGCAATTCGGCGCAATTCAATGCCTGGAAAAAATGGGTAAAGAAGCGGTTCTTCCGGTAATTGAAGCGCTTAACAGCCCTAACCAATCATTACGGCAAAACGCCGCTTTAATTCTTGGAACAATTAAAGATGAGCGGGCGCTGGCCGAATTAAAAAGAATTTATGAAGACCCCAAGGAACAACCGGAAGTAAAAACTTACGTGGCTGATGCCTTAAAAAGAATCACCGGCCGTGATGTTGAAACGCTCAACTCCGCCCTTGAATATTATTATCTATTGGCCGAAAAATATTATTATAGCCATCCGTCCGTAATGATTAACTTCTACGGCGACTATATTGTCTGGCGGTGGGATAAAACAGAAGATAAACTTACTATCCGCGAAGTGCCTGATTTTACTTTCAACGAAGAATTAGCCGAAGAAGCCGCTTATGATGGATTAAAAATAGATAACAATTATGGTCCGCTCTGGCCGCTCCTGGTTTGTATTTATTTGTCTGCTTACAATGAAAGTCAAATTACTTTGGAATCTGCCTCTCAAAAACATAAACAAGGCGCCATCGACCAGGAACTTTTTGATAAACTTCAAAAAGATTTGATTGATGCTAAAAATGGTTTATTTTTAGGTCAAATGGGAAGCCGGGTTTATCTTTATCAGGCGTTACAACGCAGTTTAACCGACCAGCAGGTTCCGGTGGCCGTTTCCTGCATTAAAGCGCTTAAACATTCGGCTCTGACCGAAGATTTACCGGGTTTGTTTTTTAATATGCCTTCGGCTGATGAATTAAGCAAAATGTCTTTATCCGAACAGGAAACCTGGCAAGCCAGGAAAAAACAGTGGGAACAGGAAAGTCGGACTAAAATCGGCCAGCCGTTAGTTGACGCGTTGGTTTATCCGGATAAAAGAGTGCGTTATGCCGCGGCTGATTTATTATTAAAAATAAATCCGCGCCAGCAATTTTTAAATTATGAACAGGTTATTCCGTTGATAATTGAAGCCCTGGGAGAATCCGGTATCAGGGTAGTTTTAATAATTGAAGACGACGGACAGGTTCGGAACGGGCTTAAACTGGATTTAAAAAATTCAAACTGCTATGCCATTGAAGCCACCACGGCCACTGAAGGCCTCAAGCGCGCCAAGCAATTCCCGTCTGAAGATTTAATTATCTTAAGCAGTAAAATCGCCAGCCAGATAACTTTTCTGGTGAATTATCTGGATAAAGAAGTGTCCGAAACGGTCTTTGATAGTTTAAAAGAGGACATCCGGACCAGGGGAGTGCCGATTTTTATTTTAACGGCGCCGGAAGAACTGGATACGGTAAAAAAATTATACGAAGGAGAAGCGAACGTTAAAGGTTTTTTAACGAAGCCGGTTGACAAACTTCTTTTAAAGAGCGCCCTGGAAGAGACTTTCAGTTCTGAAGAAGCCCAGAAAGACAGCAAGACCCGGGCTGAAGAAGTTTCCCGGGAAGCAGTCGAAGCGCTGGCCAGCCTAGAGTTAACCAATGTTATTTATTCTTATCTGGATACCGTTGACGGACTGGTGCAGAGCCTGGAAAACCGACCGGACCAGATTAGATTGCCGGCCATTAAAACACTCGGACGATTCCGGGATACCCGGGCCATTCCGGCCCTTGGGAAAGTATTCGCCAACCAGGAAAACACCAAAGAAATCAGACTGGCGGCCTGCACCGCCTTAAGCGAAATATTTAAAACCACCCCCCAACCTATTCCGCAGGACCTTTACGAAATCTTGAAAACAAGCCTTGAAAGAGATGAATTTGAGATTCAGCAAAGAATTGCCCAGATTTACGGCAATGCCCAGCTCACACCGGAACAGCGCCGGGAATTATTTGAGTTGAAAAGAATCCATAAATAATTATGCCTGTGCTTTCTATTAAATGGGGTACCAACAAATCATCTTTTGATTTATCAAATGAGCCGGTAACCATCGGCCGCGGGAATGACAACAATCTTCAATTGCGCGACATCAAGATATCGCGTCATCATTGCCTGATTACCAAGACAACCGACGGTTATAAAATTGCCGATTTGGGCAGCAGCAACGGCACTCTGGTTAATAATCAAAAAATCAAAGAAATTATTCTTAATGATAATGATTATATTCAAATCGGCGATATTGAGATTACTTTTTCATTAAAAATGGGAGCAATTGTTTCAAGTTCTTCTACCCGGCCGGTTACGGAACAATCAGCCGGCGCATCCGGCCCGGAAACATCTTCGGACGCACCTCCATCTTTAGGTTTACCGGAGGTTAAAGAAATAGAAACAATCCTGATAAGTGATGATTTACCCGAAACGTTCGGAGAGAAAACCGTTCAGATTCCGCAGATTAAATTACCGTTAACCGATCAGGATATTCCTTCGGAAAAAGATGATGCCCTTGCTAAAAAAAATATGCTTATTCCCAAAAAAACAAGTTCCGTACTTCCGGGTCGCAAAAGAATGCCTCCCCGAAAGTATTAGGAACGCTGACTAAAAACACGCCTTTTTATTTTCATTGCATAATTTTAAAAAAATTGTTACTATATGCAATTCTGAAAAAGTTTTGCTGTCTTACGGGATGGCATAATATAAAATTTTATGTCTAAAACAATTTATCTGGACCATTCAGCCACGACCAGAATTCATCCGGAAGTTAAAGAAGCAATGATGCCTTGCTGGGATGATTTTTACGGCAACCCCTCCAGTTTGCATCATAAAGGCCGGGAAGCCCGGCAGGGAATTGAATCCGCCCGAGCGACCATTGCCGGATATTTTAACTGCGACCCGAAAGAAATTATTTTTACCAGCGGCGGAACCGAATCCGATAATCTGGCTATCTTCGGAGTGGCTAAAGCCCTTAAAACAAAAGGCAACCATATCATTACTTCCGCCATTGAACATCACGCGGTTCTTAATACCTGCAGCCAATTAAAAAAAGAAGGATCCGAAGTTACTTTTTTGCCGGTAGATAAGTTCGGTCTGGTCTCCCTTGAAGAATTAAAAAAATCCATCAGGCCGGAAACGATTCTCATCTCTATTATGTATGCCAATAATGAAACAGGGGTGATTCAACCGGTTGAAGAAATAGGCCGCCTGGCGCGGGAACATAAAATAGTTTTTCATACCGATGCGGTTCAGGGAATCGGGAAAATAAAAATTGATTTAAATAAATTGCCGGTAGATTTAATGACTGGCTCGGCGCATAAAATATACGGTCCTAAAGGAATCGGCCTTTTATATATTCGCAAAGGCACCCGCCTTTTGCCATCTCAGGTAGGCGGACATCATGAATTTAAACGCCGGGCCGGAACGGAAAATGTAGCCGGTATCATCGGTTTTGCCAAAGCCGTAGAATTAGCGCATCAGCAAATGGATACTAATAATAAAAAAACGGCTGATTTAAGAGACCGCCTTCAGGACGGTATTGTTAAAAATATTCCGGAAGTTCAGGTTAACGGCCACCCGACGGCCCGTTTGCCAAATTTGCTTAATATTTCTTTTAAATACGTGGAAGGTGAAGGGATTATTTTAAACCTGGATACAAATGGTATCTGTGTTTCATCCGGTTCGGCCTGCACTTCGGAAAGTCTGGAGCCATCACACGTGCTCGGCGCAATGGGTTTGCCGGCCGAAGATGCCCACGGCTCCATCAGATTTTCATTAGGACTGGCCAACACCGCCGAAGAAATAGATTTTACCGTAGATTGTTTAATCAAAACGATTGATAAACTGCGCCAGATGTCGCCGTTGTATAAAAAAAAGTAATGTGACCGGATGGAATGATGGAAAAATTGGAATGAGGGGCAGCCCGATTGTCATTATTCCAACATTCCAATACCCCAAATCTAAAATGGTTTATGACATTATCATTATCGGTGGCGGTCCGGCCGGCTTGACCGCAGGATTATATGCCAGCCGGGGCGGGCTGAAAACTTTGCTCTTGGAAAAAGTTGCGCCGGGCGGATTGGTAACCACCACGGAAAAAGTGGAAAATTACCCGGGTTTCCCGGAAGGCGTTAATGGTTATGATCTTGCCGCTTTAATGGAAAAACAGGCCAGGAAATTCGGGCTGGAAATTGCCACGGCTGAGGTTACCGGCCTAATTCCTCCTTCTGTAAATTCCGCGTCACGATCTCCTCTCCCCTATGACATCAAAACCCCGTCTCAAGAATATCAAGGGCGGACGGTTATTATTGCTACCGGCACCATCGCCCGGAACTTGAACGTGCCGAATGAAGACAAATTTAAAGGAAGAGGTATTTCTTACTGCGCCACCTGCGACGCCCCGTTTTTTAAGAACAAAGAAATTATTGTGGTGGGCGGCGGCGATGCGGCCCTGGAAGAATCGCTTTTCCTGACCAGATTTGTTAAAAAAATTTCGCTGGTGCACCGGCGGGATAAACTACGCGCGGCCAAAATACTTCAGGAAAGGGCTTCAAACCACCCTAAAATAAATTTCGTCTGGAATTCCGCAATAGAAAAAATTATCGGCCATGATAAAATTGAAAAAGTGGTGATCAAAAATCTTCTGGACAACTCAACAAAAGAAATTCCGGCCGACGGGATATTTGTTTTTATCGGTTTTATCCCCAATACGGATTTTTTGTCCGCCAAAGGCGGATCCGCCTCTGGCGGAAAAGGTGTGGTTGAATTGGACGAAACCGGTTATATTATTACGAACGAAAAACTGGTTACTTCCCGGACGGGGATTTTTGCCTGCGGCGACGTAATTGCTAAGAATGTCCGGCAGATTATTAATGCCTGCGGCGAAGGAGCCGTGGCGGCTCTGAATGCCCAGCATTACCTGGAAAGCCTTGGTTAATACCATTCTTTGCTATATTCATAAAGTTTATCAACCGCTTTTTTCCAGTCTCCATCAGGAATAATTTGCTTCAATCTTGGTTGAACGGACTTGATTGTTTTCAAAGCATACGAACGTGATAATTCCGTATCAACCCATCGTTTTTCTTTACTTTTTAATTTCTCAAGTTGTTCTTGCTCTCTGAGCAGAAGACCGGCCACGCCTTCGCTGATAATCCGGTCCGGACAATCCAGCAAGGGAATCAAAGCCGGAATCCCCTCGGCCGTAATGGGTTTTACCGCTAGGATAATAGCCGGACGGGGGTTATCGTGAAGAATTATCCGGGTATTATATTTAAATACCACCCAGTCCATCGGCGTAATGACCAACGCCAGAAGCCCCAGAGCAAAAACAAGTAGATGCCGGCGCGTCATCCAGAAAAAAGTCTTTATTTTATATATCTTGAAAGCTACGATCAGAAGTCCGAGTATCACTGCGGTAATTCCATAGGCGCCCACAATTCTTAATCGGGTCAGACCGTTATAATCAATATATAGTTTGAGGCGTTGAAAAGTTAATAATGTTATTATCAGATTCTGCCCAACCCAGACCCAGGTCAAAATTTTTAAAATCGGCGTTCGGCGATTAAAATTTAAATCCCTTAAAAAAATAATTCCCAATATCAGGCTGGTTAACGCCAATGCCAGAGTTAACCAGAATGTCCCGCTGCGGGCATAGGTTGAGTATGATAAACCTTCGGGAAGGATTTTTTTTATCCGGAGAAAATAAATATCCACCATATTATAAAATAAAAACAACAGGTTTACGGCGACGAGGGTATTTCTGGCGATCGTGGCCTGTAAATCAACCGCCGGGAAAAACCAGGACGGTTTAGTCATCTTTTCTTCTTCACCCAAAAATAAGGTAAGAATAGTACGCCGGACGCTTTTGGGCGCCAATAAAATCACCGCAAAGAAAAAGGCAAATATCCAGAAAAAAATATGTCCGATGCTCGGGAAATAATCAAAGATATGGATTAACTGTTCCCAGAGCCAACGCCAGGCTTTAGTCATCCATGATTCCACGACCAGATTACCCGCAGCAAAAATCAGCAGAAAAACCAAAACAACGATAGCCGGTATTAACCAGATCAGTCCGAGCCGGAATCCTTTCACGCTCCAGGCCGGTAATTTTGCGCCCAAAGGCCACAGTGTTTTGACAATTCCAATCAAGGCCAACGGAAACCGGATGACCGTCAGGCAAAAAGAATGGGTGAGTTCCATAATATGAACCGAATATTTCTTAACGGAACAAGTAAATACAAAAAGCAGGACAAAGCCGGCCAGCCAGTTAAAAGCGCTGGACTGCCAGATAGACCTGATGGCCAGCATAATGACCAGACCGGTGCAAATTAAAAATGACGGGCCGGTAAAGGTTCGTTCCGTCAGCCCCGCTTTTGGCGGGACAAGCCGGATAACTAAGGCCGTTAACAAAATAAGCGTTCCTAATCCAAGCCCGTCTGTTCTGCCCCAACTCTGGTAAATAAAATAATCAAACAAAAATACTAATAATAAAATAGCCATGATCGTCAGGTTAGGGATTTGTGGGATAAATGTTTCGGGAGTTACTAATACCTGGTTCGCCGGGTTATTTTTTTCGGGCGTAGAAGTCATATCTTATTTCATCCTTTCGTTTTATTAAGTCTTTGTGCTGGTATCTTCAGTCAATTCTAATTTCCTGATAGATCTAAGAATTATCAAAAGCGGAATTGCACCAAAAATCCCAAAAGAAGAATCAATCAATATCCATTGCCAGGGCATTCCTCGTAATGGCGCAAAAATAGCCGCGAAAGGAATAACTAAAATACAACTAATCAAAGCAAATTGGATAATCCATTTATTTTTTATCGGGTTGCGGATAACTCCGATAAAAAGAATTGACATAACAATAAAACCGAATCCCAGCCAATCAAGCCCATAAAATATAAAATGATATTGTTCTCTAAGAACAGGCAATGAATCTCTGATTTCAACCATTTTCTTGTGTATCGGTGATAATAATCCATCTCCAACTGGCGCATCCCCCCAGAGTATTTTGATTACGGTCTTCACTTCCCATTCAACCGGAAATACCGTCAGACCGCTCAACAAAAATAATGCCGTAAAAACAATTAATATTACGCTGATTTGTTTCATGATGTCGCCTTTTAAACAGGATAACTAATCGATCCGCCCTGGGATAAGATTAGTCGAGAAGATTAATAAATTAAATATGTAAAATGGAAACCTAAAGGTTTCCGCTACATTTTCGAGAGAAGTAGCGGCGACCTTCAGGTCGCCATCTGGTTTTGTTAGAGTCTCTAAATAAGTTACTGGAGAGAATTGTTGTTGTGCCTATCATAAACAATCTTTCCGCTTACCATAGTCATAATGCTCGGCGGGCAGGTTTTAATCAGATAGGGGATTACCTGTTTGGGCGATGTAATATTTTGGTTTAAAGGAAAAGCCGCCAGGTCCGCTTCATAACCAGGTTTAATTAAACCAATTTGTTTGCTTAATCCCAGCGCCCGGGCGGCATTCACCGTGCCCATTTTTAATAATTGGGCCGGCCTGATACCGCTATAATTTTGAGCAATAAAACGCATCTCTTCCAGAATACTCAGATTATCATTACTGCCCAATCCGTCCGTTCCCAGCGCCACATTTACTTTATTTTTCAGCAGTTGCCGGAACGGATGATTTTTATGACCGAAATAATGCTGGCTTTTAGGGCAAAAAACAACGCTGACGCCGTTTTGAGCTAAGAGTTTGATATCATTTTGCGAAAGATAATTACAATGAATTAAAAAAGTCGGCGGTTTAAGCATACCTAATTTATTCAGGTATTCGACCGGTGAAAGCCGGGGATAATACCAGAATGGGCTGAAGCGCCCGATTTTTTTCAGGAACGAAAGCAGCGGTCCTTTGCCTTTTTTCAGCAGTTCCACCTCTTCTTTTAATTCTGAAAGATGGGTGGAAAGCGGTATTTTCATTTGGCGGGCGATTTTAAAAAGCGCCTGATAAAGATGTCCGGAAACCGAATAAGGCGCATGCGGAGCCAGTCCGATCCGCAAAAGCGAATTATTAGAAGATACCTGGCGCAGATTTTTTTTGACCAACTGGGCGGTTTCTTCGGCGGTGAGAGAATTCAGGTTAATCACCTCTTCCAGGAGAATCCGGCGAAGCGGAGCGCTTTGGTGCGCTTTTAAAGTACGTTCAATATGCGTATGGTCGCCTACCGTGGTGATGCCGTTTTTCAGACAGATTTCATAACCGTGTTTGGTGGTCTTAATAAAATCGCGGGGTTTCAGGCGTAACCTGATTTTGATGACTTTGGCCGCCCAGGCCGGAAAATACTGAGGCGGTTTAAGTTTTCGGGCGCCGGCCGGCCGGATCCCACCGTAAAGTTCCGGCCCTTCTAGATGCGTATGCGGGTTAATCAAACCGGGCATCAGAACCGTCCGGTTTAAATTCAAATAACCGGTATTTTTTTTCAAAATCCGCGCGGCCGGACCGGCCTGCCTGATCTTGCCGTCTTTAATCACCACCGCCCCATCTTCAATCACCGTGTCCGGATTAAGAATGAGATATTTTGTTCTTAATATCACCATAAAAATTTTAGTCCCTAAAATTTTTATACCAATCTTTGTTAATCAGACCACTTTTCCGGTATCTTTCCAGATAACTTTGGCACTGGCAGTTTATTTTTGGTTTCGGCTGCTGCGCGATTGC
>ERZ1292630.5474-Hain-H41-02um-R3-5474-length-10401-cov-7_pt1 | contig 10401 bp, 6 predicted proteins | sample MGYA00564408_ERZ1292630 | MGnify/ENA primary metagenome ERZ1292630 (study PRJEB36523, sample SAMEA6512641) | groundwater metagenome | collected 2019-01-08 | study: AquaDiva: Metagenomics assemblies of 32 groundwater samples
GAGCGCGACGAGCTGTTCCGCCGCTCGTTGCCGCCAAGGGCTGCTGCTGCTGCTGCCGTTATTTCCAGCGGCTCCTCCCTGGGGCGGGCTGATGTCCTCCCGAGTGGGATGTTGGTGATGACGCGGAGTGTTCCCCGTCCGTGGTTCGATTGGGGTTGGGGTTCCCGTTAGTCCGGGATCCATAGATCCTCTTTCCGTCCGGGGTGCGGAGGCTGGTGCGGCGGAGTTGGCGGGTGGTAGGGTACCTGAGTTCGACGCTGCTAGTTTGGCAAGTTTCATCGCGTCGCGCCGCGAGGAGGCTAAGGAACGGGGGTCGGCGAGGCTCCAGGCCAGCTGCTGTTGCTGTTGCTGGGACGAAAGCGCTTCCGGGCTTACATCCTTGCTGCCTTTGGTTGGCGGTGAAGATCCACCGAGCTGCACCCGCGTGACAGGCACCGGCGAGCATGGAGGAGGCGTGCTCGCGACCACGTGGTGCAATGAAGAACCGACCGCCACACTTGTACTGGCAGTAGGCGGCGGCGGCGTTCCCGCGACGTTGTTGGTTCCCGTCGATTTGCGGGATAACAGAACCGAAGGCCGCGCGGCTCGATTGGGATCCAGAAACGCCTCCAACTCCCGTTCGATGTCCGCCAGTCGCGGACGCTTTGAAGCCTCGGCGTCGAGCATCGCGGTCAGCACGGCGTGAAGCGGATGCTCCTTAATGAAGTGTAGCCGATCCCTCGCGGCAAGATGCGGTGCAAGGCATGGTATCCGACTTTGAAGGCAGGACAGCTCGAGCAGACAACGACCTAGCTGCCACACGTCGAGCGGCGTCCCCAAGGCAACCGCGGCGTCCTTTTGAGCGGAGGCGACAAGCTCCGGAGCAATCCACGAGCGACCCTCGGGACCGAGGTCATGTTTGAGGTCGTCGTGCTGATGATGGGCTGCCCCGTCTGAAAGGCGGAGCAGCTCCAACCTAGCACGCTCTTTCGCGTATCTGGAAGGGCACGGCATGCCGAGTTTCACTTGAAGGGTGGGCATCGTCACGGCGGTGGGATCCTCCTCTGGAGCGCCGACAGCGGCAGCAACGACGACGCCTTGGAGATAAATTTGTCCGAGGTGAATGCGATGGTGACAGAGGCCAAGCTGATGAAGGGTACTGAGCGCGCGGGACAACTGCAAGCCGACTTGAAAAATCATATACGGCTGAAACGTGAATGACGCTGCCGCCGAGTGGTTCTCGCCCCCAGCGCCTTGCAACAATGGGGGGGCAATCGTTGGTGGTCCCCCGGCCGCCAGCAGCGTACGACCAAGTCCCGTCGCGTCCGCCGCACCGGGAAACGACATCTTACCTTCTCGCAGTAGCTTCAGTAAGTCGCCACGTGCGCTGTATTCCGTGACCACGTTAAAGTACGGGCTCTGCGCGGCTGTCGAATGCACTCGCAGTAGCCCCTTCAGGTCATGGTGGCGTTTGATTAACGTTTGAAAGAATTCGTGACAGAGTGTCGTGGCCTCCTCCGTCGGCCAATTGGAAACGTTGAAGCGCTTCATGACGTACTTCTCGCCCCGCGGATCTTCCACTAACATTGATGCGTGCGCGGACGTTTCCGCGAACGTCTGGCGACGCTTCATGTTTGTGGGGAGGGGCGGAAAAAGAGGATAGACGTCTCCTGTGGTGTCCACACGGTTGCTCAAGCAAGACAATGAGATCGCGTGACGAAAGGGATTCGATTGACAAAAATGAAGGGAATGTGGTTCTGCGGAAATCTATTGAGGGCCCTTCTGGGCGGCGGTGCCGGGACGGACCTGGCGGCTGTCCAAAAAATGCTGCGCCCCGCAGAGGCGCCCGTGTGTGGGTTATCTAAGTTCTATCGGACGGCGGGGCAATCTCTCTCTCAATCATCAAGAGGAGGACATCGAGGGCAAACTACGATACCGACAGGCGACCATGACCCACACCGACACCACGCCCTCAGCGAACTCAAACACTTTGCAGCGAACGGCGAACGCAGCATCCTCGGCGTCGCACTCGATGATGGCACGCCCAGTCGACTGGCCCAGAATGGCGGCCAGCATGGCACGCTCGTTCAAATGATTCACGTTGAGGGGAAACCCTTTGAACGTTCTGCCGTCGCCGATGGTGCCTTTCACACATTGATGAAACCATCCGAGATCCACAGTGGGGCCGCCCCCTCCACCAGTGCTGGGGGACACACCCGGCTGTCGCCGCGCCAATTCATACTTTGAGAGAGCCTGCCCGAGCACGAAGCTGAGGTCCGCATCAAACGCGCTGACCAGGCTGAGCTCCTCGCGGTGATTGCCGATTACCGTTCGCAGCGTTGCTTCCACGTCTATTTCCGTGTTGCGGACGTTCAACGGAACGTAGAGCAGTGGCGGGGCCGGGATGCGGGGCACGAGTCGCAGCTTCAGCAAGTTCATGGGAAGCCACGCGGTCTCATCGTCGAAGCACAAGTCGAACACTTGACCCTGTTCGCGTTCCGAGACAACACCGCCACTCGCCGCGCCGGTACTGCCGCTAGCGCCGGCGAAGTTTATCGCAGACGATTCGTGGACGTTCGCTAGGACGCAGTCATCGTTGAACAAGCAGTCGATGGTGCGCAATCCATGGGCTGGATCGCCAAGGGCGTACTTCACCCCCGTCACGGGGTTCCAGACGGTCGCATCGAACACCCGGGCGGTGACCTTACGCCTCGTGATCACAACCATGACCGCCGCCGTGCTCGCTTGGCTCAACGCGGAGCTTCCAATGGCGCAGTAGGCGTCCAAGCCGAAGCCGAGAAGCAGCGAGCAAAGCAGAGTCGCGTGATTCACGGGATCACCGTGGCGCTGCGCGAGGAAAACGAAAGGAGACAGCCATCTATCTGACGCCACATGCTTCGCACCCCCTTGAAGAACCTCCCGCGCGGCGTCATCCGGCGTGTCGGCGTTGATCAGGCTCACGAACCGAGCCGCATCATCGGGGCTTTCGAGCACGCGGTCGGGTTGCAGGGGATGCACGAAGTGTGTAACGGGAAGCATCCGGCCGCTCGTGGCTTGCGCGAAGACTTTCACATGTCTTTGTGCGTGCGCCGCTCGAATGCTGTGGAACTCGGTCCACCATCGACGAGCGTAAATCAAAAACTCTCGATCCGCCGCGATCGACGTGTTTCGTGTGCGTTCCGCGAAGAATACCACGTCCTCTTCCGACTTGCTATTGCTCGCCATGAACGGGACGAGCTCCAGCTGCATCTCGACGATGCCTTGGGGGACACCAGGATTATCACCGGCCAGTTCGACGGCGACGTTCAATAGTCCGTTCCGGAGCACGCGGCGCCAGTCCATGATGTTCTCACCCAGTACGCACGCAACGTTGCCGGCGGCGGCAATCGCGTTCGATCTATTAGACGCCGTGGCGACCTTCGCCGAGCCCACGGCTGTACCACCTCGCTCGCGCGTGACCACGAGATGCAGGGGCGTGTCTAATTCAATGAGGTCGCGCAACGTCGACGGGAATTGCAAGAGGAAGTCGTCATCGAAGCCGGGATCGCACGTCAGCGGCTTCGGGCTCGAACGGAACCGCTGCTCGCCGAACTGCAGATGAACGACCACGGTGTCCGTTGCCGTCGCCGGATTCGAAACGTCCAAGGCATCGATGAAGGCCCTTCCACCCAGTAGCCGGATCAGCAAGTGCTTCTGATTTGCCCGCAGTGCATTCGTCAAAAAGGAGGCTGTCGAGCGGCCCGACGCGGAAGACAAGGTGGCGCCGAGTGCGGCGAGACCCCCAGAGCTAGCGCATGGCCCGGTCGCTGCCGCCCCTCCCACCACCTGTCGGCCAGGTCCGCCAACGGAAGCCGGATTGAACGACTTCAGAATGTCTTGCATGACACCCCGCTCCCGGAGGACCTTCATCACGTCCTCTGGAGAATTGGGATTAAACTCCACATGGTCGGCCGCGTGAGCGGACATGATCTCCCGAATTTGACTGTACACGTCATGGTCCTTCAGGTGGCGGTGGATCGCTTGTCGAATCTCGGCGATGCGCTCTTGCGGCAGAATCGTGGAGGACCCCGTGGCGGCGGCGGCACTGGTCATTCCGGGGGGGCGAAGAGAGGTGGGATAACGACCCGACTACCCAATCGCGCGAGGTTTGCAAAAAGATACCAAGAAGCATTGGTGGTTGTCAATAAAGGAACCAAAGCAAAGTCATCACTGGGGGCAGAGGCGAAGGAAGGAAGGGCGGGTACCTTCCCAGCCCACTTTTCAGCCTGTTGCACAATTTGGGGATCGCACGATGCTTCGAGTTTGAAACGTGAATGGCCGTCGATGGATCAAAATTGAAAAAGAACGTGACGAATTTCAAAATGCGAAAAACGAAGAAAAGAACGTTCGGTAACCAACGAGCGAGCGATCGGGGCGCGCGCATGTTGGCGGTCCTCACCGAACCGGTATGTGATCGAAGGGCGGCGGGCTCCTCTCGGTTTCGACGAGAGGGGTCACAGCGCCGAACGAACGAGCGGAAACAGTATGAGAGAGAAAGAGACAGAGAGAAGAAGAGGATACGTCTACGATGCATTGACCTCTATGAGGATTGCGGCCACAGTCAGCCACGCACTCCTACTTCCCTACCACGGCCGGGTGCTAGCTGGTGTGCTGGGTCCCGGGGCCTTCCCTCCTCGCCGCCCACCGGACGGAGTCGGGTGCTCGCTCGGATGCGAAACGGTTTCCGTCGCCCACGGCGCGTTCAAGCGAGACGCCGTCACCCCCGCGCTAGCGTCGGATCGGGGTGGGACGAGTTTATGATGCGACGGGGTGTTATTGGATTCGAATGAACGCGCGGCCATCGCGGGAGAAGGTGGTGCCGGCGCGGCCGCCGGCGCCTTGGCCACAGCAGCCGGTGCGGCGGACTCGGTATGGGCCGAACCGCTGAGGAGACGCTTCACGTCGTCGTCGGTGGCTAAATCCATCGGGCACTTGCCGCTCTTGTTCGTGACGTCGGTGCGAGCGCCATTCGCCAGCAGCACCTTGGTCAAAGGCACGAATCCTTGCTTCGCGGCGACGTGCAAGGGCGCGTTGCCATCGTCTCCAAGGACGTTGGGGTCCACGCGGCCCATGGTGAGGCACGCCTCCGCGATCAAGGGCCGGTTGAACCGGCAGGCTTGCTGGAACGCGGACGAACCTTTGTTGCGGCACCAAGCCTCGCCACCCACGTCGCCCCCGTGCATCATGAGCAGCGAAAAGATGTCTGCGTCCCCGACCCACGCGGCATGGTTCATCAGCGACTTGCCCGCTTTGCCACCATCTGGCGCCACAAAGTTGACATCGTCGTATTTGGGGTACATGTGGGAACGAAGCGCCAAGGCAGCGGCCGCATCGGCGTTGTCAAACGCTTCCCACTCCGCTGGCTCAAGTGGCGGAGGCAGCGGGCCCAGAATGCGAGCGACCTCGGCTTGGTTCTTGTCCGACACGGCGGCCCACAGAGCGTCGCGGCGTGGATTGATACCGTCACGGGGGCGGAAGGCCATTTTGGGTGGGTCGAGGTGGTAAACGATGGCTGGTCGGCGCGAGTGGAAGTGGCAATTCATCCCAAAGTGGTGTGTGTAGTGCCAGCGGCGAATCTGCTGCGCGCGTCATGTCATGTGAGGGACGAGTGCGAATTTGATTGCGTCTACAGAGAGGAAGCTGTGAAATACTTGCAAGGTATCACCACGGCCGCGTGCTCATGGGACCACCAGCCGGACGTCCTACGCTAATCCGGCGCGTTGACGCGGACACCGGGCTTGGCGCCGGAGGTTCTGTTGCCGTCGGCATTTGAACGTTCCTGGACGCCGCCGTATCCCGAAAGGACGTGCCATTAGTGGGAATCTGGCGAAACGCCTGACCAGGCGTAGAAGATGAAGCTGCTGCAAGGTTGGCAACTGCCACCCCCGACCCTTGACAGCACCCACCTCCTGAAGCGGTAGTAGCTTCCGCTCTGAGAAGCACTTCTTTAATTTCATCCTTCGACGCCAAATCTACGGGCCGTTTCCCACCCTTGTTCAGCGACGTCAGGCACGCTCCGTGCCTCAACAGCAGCTCGGTGAGCGGCAAATACCCAAACTTCGCCGCCAGATGCAGCGGCGTGAAGCCGTCTTCGCCGATCGCATTGACATCCGCCTTGGCGTTGACGAGGCACATTTCGGCAATGACGGGGCGGTTGTAAAAGCACGCGTGATGAAACGCCGTGAACCCTTTTCCCCGAGCCCAATTCCGTTTCCGAGGTTCGCCCACTTCGCCACCGTGACTGAGTAGCAAGGCGAAGATGTCCGCGTCGCCGATCCATGCTGCGTGATGCATCAGGGAGCGGCCGCCTTTGCCTGGTACGCCGGCCCAACCGTCGGGTGCGATGAAGTTAACATCATCGTACTTGGGAGGGTTCGCTGGTTCGCACCCTCCCGATCCTTCGGGGTTGGGAATGTTCGATACGATCGATGAGGGGCCCAAAATTTTCAACACTGCGGCAAAATTGCGTTCCGAAACCGCAGCCCATAACGCATCCTGTCGAGGATTGATGCAGTCCTTCGGGCGGAACATGTGCAGGCAAGTAGGTTCGCCCAGTTCCTGGTGGCTTACGCACCCGATGGACCTTCACTTTTTGCGTGTTAACAGTGAAGCAACGGCACGCACGAGGCAATTAGGGTGTGCAATGCGGTCCTTGCACATAGTACGGTCGAGTCAGTGGCCAGGAAAACGATCGTGTCGTCGAACACACACCGAAACCAAAAACAGAGAGTTATGCTGATCGCCACGCAGTTGCTTCTGAAGACACGCGCACGGGAAAAAAAAAGACGGCAAGGAGGACGATGTCTCTCAGATTTGAATGCCGGCCTGCGATAGCCAGCCCTCTGCCATTCGTCGGTTGCGCTCGCGACGCTCCTGGGCGGTCTCGCGTTGGCGGTCGCCGCGTCGTGGCTGCTTGAGCCAATCGCTGGGCAAGTCGCTCTTGTTGCTGTCGCCGCATCCCATATTGATGCCCATATACCATTCGTGGTCCGTGGGGTCAATGGGGAGGACGGAGTCGGAGCACGTGGGATCCTCCGCATACGCCGTGTCGTTGCACACCTTGAACCCCAGGGCGTTGATCCCTTGCTTGTACCAGACCTCGCGGGGACTGTGCAGATAGCCCGCGAAGGTTGGGGGCAAGTGCGGGACGGGGTCCATATCATGCGTCAACCGGTAGTGCGCGTGCTGTGGAAACGCGACCAGGTCGATGAAGGCAGCGAACTTGGGATCGCCCACCCGAGGTTGGCCGTAGTTGTACATGCGCTTCCATCCAGTCGTTGGGACGTACAGGAGGACGTCATAGAGCGCGAACACTGCCTGTGACGCCCCAAGGCTGTGACCCGTGACGAAGATATTCGCGTTAGGATACTCCGCGCCAAGGTTGGTGACCGCCGCCAGGATGCGTTCGCGCATGGCCAAATAGCTGTAGTAAAAACCTTGATGCACTTTACATCCAGAGCAATTGGCGGGGAAGGGCACCAGAATGAAGTCAAAATCCTCAATCCAGTTGAGGATGTTCGACGACCCGCGGCAGGAAACAACAATCACGTTGTCGGCGGGGTTGTAGGCGACGTAGCATAGGGAATCGCTCAGATCGTGATTGATCACCGTAATGTTGGTGACGCCTGGGTGATAGTCACATGCGGGTCCACATGTCCACGTTCGGAGCTTTTCGTGATTGCAGTAGACGGGCTTGACGTAATACACGCCACCTGTCGAAGTGTGCGCGTCGTACTGAGCGTCGACGCGAACGGCTGCAAGCGACGCGGCAATGACGCACAGTACCGCCACGGCCGTGAGCGTCGCGCGATGCATCATGGATCGCGAGTGAGCGGGTTAATATCAAACAAAGATGGGACCTTTTTTCTAGGGCGTTGGTAAAGATCTCAACAATGGATCTGATCGTGCGGCAGCATAGACGATGATGATTCCCCGGCATCATGCCATGGAAGGATGGCTTTCGTCGTCGCCCGCGCGATCAAAAATTGGATCGGCACACCCCAAATTCCGAAATCCTGGAAGGGAAGTCAGGGGGGCAGCTCATATGCGTCGAAAGATGACGCCCCCGTCCACCACAAATACTTCGTTCAATCGCGGTTGTTGTGCAACGGTGGCGGAGACGCCCTGTCGGTACAGATATCGCTGCACCGGGAGCGGGACGCGACGTAGAAGCCGCTCGATGGGCATCCCGGAAGTCGCCGAGCCAGACGGTGATTTCTCTCCCCGGTATTGATTAGGCTCTGGTACAACCTGCAACAAGGCCGTTAGCAGCTCGTCTCCCGTGAAGGATGGGATGTTCACCGACGTGCGCTTGACGACCACCTGTGTCGGGTCGTCGGGAAACGTCCAAACGGAAAAGTAGCCAGGGAACTTTTCCAGCGCCTCTCGCAGCGACGGTTGGGCTTGTGCGAGACCGTTCCGTGTCGTCTGGGGCACCAAATACAGCATGTCATCTAGCAACGCGCATTGCGCCAAAGGCAAGCTCTCGTAGAGTTCGCGCAGCGCGACGTCGACCTGGCTGGCGTTGTGATCCTCTATGCCGCCGCTTCCCTCGATGTGGGGCGCCTTTGGTAGGCGAGGGCCCTCAGCCGACGCGCCGTCATTGACCGCTAGCGCCGCCGCCGCCGCGGCCGCCTCCTCGCTGCCATCAGGATCGGAGGCCACGGGATGGAATCGCCCCACCGACAGATTATCCTGCGAGACTTGAATGTCACGTCCGTGCAGACGCAGGAACCGCGGGAACGATCGGTACGCCGCTCGCACGGACGCCTTTTCTTCCGTGGTCAGCTCTCCAAACAGCATCGTGACGTCCACCATGGCGCCCGTCTCCGTGGGGATGAGAGCGCCCAGGCGGGCAGCGAGACCGGGGAGCGGCGACGACGCCGGCTGATCGATGAGACTGAGGTCGGAAAGGGCATTAGGTGCAACGTCCTTCGGCTTCAAGCGCACACTGCCATCCACGATTTGGAATACGTGTGGGTAGCGTTCCAGGTGTGGGAGCACACCATGTTGCGAGTCGTACTGCGGATGCGTGGTCACCGCCGCCGGCAAAAGGGCAAGCAAATCGGCCGCGGTGGTGAATGTCCGTGGACAGCACGCCCCCACGAGTGCGGCAATGCTTCCTTCGGGTAGCCGGCTAGCCGCCGCAGTGGGCACACGCTTGGGAGTAACAGGACCGCCTCCTCGCCCATTTGCGTCAGCCGCAGCGTTGACATCGGACCCTGCGGATGGACGGTCGCGTCGGGCCGACTCCGGATACTTGTCGTCGCCGTTGCCTTTGCGAGGGTGGTGACAGTCGACGCGAACTTTGACCTCCACACCTTTCAGCGTTTGCTTGGTGTCGAAAAAGAAGTTGAACTTCTTTAGAAAGTGTCCGAGGCGCAGATTCTTGGAGACGTACAAATCCTTCAAGTTGAATGGCAGCGCGTGGTGGACCGCCCCGATGGCGACCCAATAGGTAGGGATGTATTCCATGAGGGCGTCCACGACGTCGGAGGGGCTGTGGCGGCCGCGAGCGCTAATGTCAGGAAGTGGGGCGGCGGACGCCCCAGCACTGGTGCCGGCGCTCCTCGGTGCCATGCCAGGCAGATTGGGGAGCGGCGGTGCGCCGAACGTCAATTTGATTGGGAGCGGCGGGGCCGGCGGCGGTGGCATCGGTGGCTGCGGTTTAACTCCGAGGGGATGAGATGAGGGCGAGCTGCCTTGGATGCCGCCAGCAACGCTCGACGATGCGGCGCCAGAAGAAGTTCGCGCCGGCGAGGTGGCAGAGGAGGTGGCCGGCGAGGTGGCCGAGGAGGTGGCCGGCGAGGCAGGCGTTGCAGCCGCTGCGGAGTCGCTCGTTTCGGTCTTAGTGAATGAAGTGCCAAGGGCCTCCGCCGTGCGTCGTTCATGGCCGACGACGTGCCCTTGCTTGTTTCGCACGGTAATTTTAATAAAATCCGGCGCGGCGCCTACGCCGGTCGAGGAGCCGTGAGACGAATCGGGTGGCACGGGAGCGGCCTTCGACGTGGGTTTTGCCTCTTCAAGCGACCAAGAAGACGAAGACGCTGTCGTGGTGCTCGCGGTGCACTCAACCAGTCGCGCAGGAACGACGCCGCCTGGTCTCCCACTCACCGGGGAGCTCAACGTTGAACGCGGTGATTCGCCAACCCCGCGGAGAGCCAAAAAGTTCAAATTGGCGGCCCGTGCGAAAAAAGGCAGGTGCACATAGACGTTCACGGCAGCGCAGCGAATCGAACGGCGAAGAAATGTTGACATCCCGCTGACGATGTGAATGCTTCCGTCAAACCTTTGGCTGTCAGAAACAAATACACCTCAATTCTGACGTGGTCGTGCATTGGAATGGACGGCAGCATAGAACAGGGGCGAGGTTGGGGTTCAGAA
>ERZ1292630.5475-Hain-H41-02um-R3-5475-length-10400-cov-19_pt1 | contig 10400 bp, 9 predicted proteins | sample MGYA00564408_ERZ1292630 | MGnify/ENA primary metagenome ERZ1292630 (study PRJEB36523, sample SAMEA6512641) | groundwater metagenome | collected 2019-01-08 | study: AquaDiva: Metagenomics assemblies of 32 groundwater samples
ACACACTCTCAAAGCCGCTGAAATCAGGGGCATTCTATAATCTCACAAAATAATACCAAAAAGTATTTTTAATCCTATGAAAGACATACCCAAATCCCGATAGAGAAATTCTAAAACTGTTCCCTCTCCCTTGATGGGAGAGGGTTAGGGTGAGGGTGAATAGTTCACCTTTAAGGTTACCCCTCCCCCTCGCCCCCTCCCGCAAGGGGAGGGGGGATTTACCAGAGAACAATTTTCTATCTCTGTTTTTGGGTCATAGGAAATATTTGCTTTTTTGCATGAAAGTTATTAATATTTCAGAGGTTTCTGGGGAGGTGTTTTTGGCGCAGAAGGCTCCTCTTGCAAACAATCAGGAAATGAGCCTGCCCATCACTTTGCCGGCGCTGGCAAAGTGATCGAGGGTGGTAAAGGTGCAGTGCAAGTGGTTAATGGCTAATCGGCAAATCGGAAGAGGAATGAAGAAAGGGGCTTTAGCAGATTGGCTGGAAGCGGGGGGTTATTTTTCACGGAAATCATTTATAATTAGGGCAATTCTTAATACAGGATAAGGAGCTTCATGGCAAAGGGGAAAAAGAGAAAAGGCTTAAAAGGTGAAAATGTAGATTCATACAGGCATGAATCAGAAACCTGTAAAAATGCCGTTTATGTAGGGCTTGCCTCTTGTGACACCTCAAAGCCGAAACCAAAAGTATGAATATGCCCTGCATCTTTGATCCACAGCTCTGGAGACTATAAATGTCTCTCACTGACAAAGCACAACGGTTTTTTGAGTACATAAGTCATGTATATGCTATAGATTTACCTGTTGACCGTGATGTAACAAAATATGGAGCGGAACTATGGTGGCAGGATGATATTGTCCAATCAGCGCACTGCAAAATCAAAGAGTTTCATGCTGGAAATGATGACAAGGAATCAGATGATACACAAGAGAGTTTAAGCGACGATATTTGGCTTTCTGTTACAAAGCGTAAATATGATGACCCTCCTGAGTTGCCTGGCATTCTAAAAGAATGGGTTAATCTTTCTTCTAATCCAACAAAACTTCCAACCTCAAAGCCGTCAATTATCAGGACTATTTCTTTTGATTCAGACAGCCAAAGAGTTGCTGCATTCAACAAGCATGTTGAATCATTAAAGCAATGGGAAGAATCAAAAACTGGTAGCAAGCCAACTTTGCCGGGAAATCTTATTGGATGGATAGATGAAGCTCAATTAATTCCTGTTGAAAGTCGTGATTTCGAAGAAAGGTTTGATGACGATAAAAATCGTGTAACTGTATTTCACAATTACATTGAACGGGCTTGGAAGTTATGGGCTGAAAGAGTTTTACCTTTATATAGAGCAAATATTTTATATGACGAATTATTTTCTTTGCACCAAAGGCTTAGTGTAGAAGGCGACCGTATAGAAATAGTTTGGGGACATCTTTTTCTATCATGGAATCACAGCGCTGGCAACACTATCTATCATCCTTTAATTCTTACTCCGATGAACCTTCAATTTTACCCGATTCGGCGAAATATGACTTTATCACCCAGTCAGACAATTCCAACAAAATTGGATTTAGATTGTTTAATTAACCTCGACTACCCTTTCAAAGATGAACTGTTAAAATATATACGGCTTGTAAATAGCGCCGAGTCTCCACCTGACGGTTGGAACCATAATCAAATTAAGGGTTTTGCCGGTGCAATTACCGGATATTTGAGCAAAGAAAGCGCTGAGAATACAAATTTGTATGAAGAAACCTCTTGTTCACGACTGCCTGTTAATAATCAACCGACAATTTATAATGCACCTTTGATCTTTGTTCGCGAAAGAACTCGTCGCCTGTGGGTAGATGACGCTAAAAAAGTAGCCGATAGCATTTATGCCGGAGCTAATGTTCCTCCATTCATTCGCTCACTAATCGCCGACCCTCATTCAGGTGAATCGCCAAATCCTGAAGATTATGCGGATATTGATAGCCTTGATGAAGATGACGGTGAGAATCTACTTCCTCTTGAATACAACGCACAGCAGAAAGAGATTGTTGATAAATTAAAGAAACACTTTGGTGCTCTTGTACAAGGTCCTCCCGGGACGGGGAAAAGTCATACAATAGCAAATCTCGTCAGTTCCTTACTTGCACGCGGCAAAAAGGTTCTTGTTACCAGCCAGACAGAAAATGCCCTCAAAGTGTTACGGAATCAAATCCCTAAAAAAATCCAAAGTCTTTGCGTAAGTCAGCTTGGAAGCGATACCGAATCTAAAATACAACTCAATGAGGCTGTTGATTCTATAGGAAAACATCTTGATAAGAAAAATAGTCAGATAGTTGAACAGAAGATTCAACAATTAAAGAAAGATTTGAGGGCTGTTCAGGAGGAACAATCAAGACTTCGGAATCAAATAAAAGACTGGGTAGAACTTGACTCTTGCACTATTACGGTAAGCGGTCAAAATATCACCGCCCAGCAAGCTGCCAAGGAATGTTCTGAAAATGAGAAAAATCATTCATGGTTTTCTGACAAGCTCTTGCAGGATGATGAGCCACCGCTTACAGAACAAGAAATAATTGAAATGTGCAATCTTCTGAAAGATATTACCCCTACAGATAGAAAATCATGTCTTCAATATCTTCCCGATCCAAAGCATTTACGAGACCCGGAAGATTTCTCGAATATTGTTTCTGAGTTGCAATCCCATAAAGCGCTCTCTTCTGAAACAGAAGAGCTAAGAAACGAGTGGGATAATAATCTTCACAATGCTGAACGCATGGCAATTGAAAATGCCATAAATTTATTAGAAGATGCATTAAGGGGGCTTCAAGAGTTGAAGCATCTGTGGCAGATTAAAGTGCTTGAATTTATGGTATCAGAAGCTGTTCAGGATAATTACTGGAGAGATTTCTACAACAGAAGTAGTTCTTACAGAGACAAGGCTTGGCCGTCATATCACGAATCTCGGGGATACAAGATCGCAGTTGATAATTTGCCTTCTGACATGGATATAACCGCTGCATTGGAAGAACTCAGCCGTCATGTTGAAAAAGGCAGAAACCCTTCAAGGTTCCTTGTAAGCATTAGATTAACGAAAGCCGCAAAATTGCTTTATCAATCAATAAAAGTTGACGGAGCAAGTCTCAATTCATCTGAAAGAATTAATGCCACAAAGGCATATTTCAAGTACAAGAATTTTCTTAATAAGATAGATACCTTATGGAAACAAACTATTTCATCTGTCAACGGTCCCGAACTGGACTTGTCATGTGCAATGCCTCTCTCCGATATTGCTGAGAAAATCAAGTCTGTTTGTTGTCCAATAGACTGGAAAGATAAATATTTAAAGAGCAACAAAACTGCACTATCAACTCTTGGCTGCCGAAAACAGATTCTTCATAAACAGGAAGCTTTAGAAGAATATCTTAAGACTTTGCACGGACAGATAGCTGAAATTGAAAAGCGCAAGATCGCAAAAGAGCTGTCTGGTTATCAACATCGTGTCCGTAGCGAATCCAAGAAAGATAACTCTCATAATCTCTGGCGGATGATTGCCGATGCAGTCGGCAATCTGTCTCCCGAACAATATAAAGAGGCATATCGCGAATTAATGCGCTTGCTACAAGTAAGCAATAAAGTAGAAAAACTTGAATCTTTAACATCAAGGCTTAAAAATGTGGCGCCTCTATGGTATGTCAGCCTTGAAAAAAAGGCGGTAGCAAATGGTTCCGATGCTATAGAAAAAGACTGGGCGCTTGCATGGAGATGGCGACGCCTAAATGAATGGTTAATCAAACTCCACAGTCGTGAAAGCGTGGAAAGCCTCCAAACCCGTTTAGAACGGGCGAGAAGGAAAGAACGTGAATTAATCGGGGAGCTTGTTGTAGAAAGGACATGGCAGAGACAGATTGCAAATGTAGAAGACCATCACTATAGAGCGTTAACAGCATGGGCAGATGCAATGAAGCGACATGGAAAAACAGGCGGTAAATATAAGCAACGATGGTTATCTGCCGCTGCTAAAGCTATGGTTGACGCTGTTGGGGCGGTACCAGCTTGGATCATGCCTCTGCATAGGGTGGTGCAATCGTTTCAGGCAAAACCAGAGATTTTTGATGTCGTTATAGTAGATGAGGCGAGCCAGTGCGACCTGCGGGCATTACCGGTACTTTTCAGAGGGAAAAAAGTTTTAGTTGTCGGAGACCCTGAGCAGATTAGTCCGTCACATATTGGTATTAATGAAGATAAAGTATTTAATTTAAACAGACAATTCCTTTCGGATATTCCATATGCTGACATTACTTTCTTAATGAAAAATAGTCTTTATGATATCACTAAAACAATCCCCCGTATGGATCGGACACTTCTTACAGAACATTTTCGCTGCGTTCCTTCAATCATTGAGTTCAATAATCATCTATGCCCCACTTATGCTGGGAAGCTTGAACCTTTGCGTCAACCCAATCCTCAAGAGATGCTTGATCCCCCAATTAACACTATATTTGTAGAGGATGGTTTCAAAGAAGACAATGATGTGAACAAGCCTGAGGCTGAGGCGTTGGTTGATATTCTGATAAAATGCTGTAAGGATGAGCGTTATTCAAAAGGCGGAAAAAATAACCGGAAACGTACTATGGGTGTCATTTCACTGCTCGGCGAAAAGCAGGCTAAATATATTTCAGAATTAATTTCCCAGCGGCTTGATGAAACCGAAATAGAAGAGAGAAGAATTATCTGCGGTGATGCTTACGCCTTTCAAGGTGATGAGAGAGACGTGATGTTTCTCTCATTAGTGATTGCTTCAAATGCTCAGTTTACGGCACGTACAATGGATTCAGACCGTCAAAGGTTTAATGTTGCAACAAGTCGCGCAAGGGATCAGGTATTTCTTTTCCATTCAGTGCGCATTGATGATATAAATAATCACGAATGTGTAAGATATAAACTGCTAAGCTGGTATCAGAATCCTCCGATAGCAGAGATGGAAGCGGGCAAAGAAGTTTTAAGAAAAAAGGCAGAAAGTCAATTTGAAATTGATGTAGGAGAAAGAATAATAGATAAAGGTTATAAAGTCATTTCCCAATACCGACCATTACCAAATGATTTCAATTATAGAATAGACTTGGTTGTTCAAGGGGAAAAGAGTCGTGTCGCTGTTGAATGTGATGGTGACCGTCATCATGGACCCGATAAATGGGAACATGACCAGCGCCGTGAAGCTCAATTGCGGCGGGCTGGGTGGAAATTCTGGCGCATAAGCGGCAGTGCTTTTTATCGTGATAAAGAAAAATCTCTGGAAAGCCTCTGGCAATTTCTTGAGGCAGAAGGGATTGAGCCAATTCTATTTACAAGACAATCTGAACACAAAACGTCTTTTACTACCGACTTTAAAAATGAATCACCCCAAGAAGACGTTGACAACAAAAGCAATAATGAAACTGAAAAGAAAGATACCACTCAAAATAAAAGTACGTCATTTACATTAACTCCTCAAGAGAGTCAGACAAATCTATTTAACAAAAACAAAATCCCGCCATTGTCTTCTGACTGGCGAGTGTGGCTTGAGATTTCTGAATGGGGCAAAAAGACTATGGGTATAAATGAATATTGGTTCTGTTGGAGCTTTGCTATTGATATTAGCAATAGACTTAAGGAAAAAAAGGAAATTACACCTAAACACAGAGACAATATGAATGAATGCTGGGAAACTGCCTTTAATAAAGGGTTCAGTTTAAAGGAAAAATAGGAGGTAACAAATGAACAGGACTCCTGTATCTTCATCGAATCTTGCTTCAGTGGGGTATGATCCAGAAAATATGATTCTGGAAATAGAGTTTCATGATGGGGGCGTTTATCAATATTCCAATGTTCCAGAGTCAAAGCATGAGGGTCTAATGAATGCTGGTTCTCATGGAAAATACTTTGATGCTTATATAAAAAAGGGAGGATACCGATTCAGGAAAATTAGGTAAGATGCAAGTATTTAAAATCAATTTTGACAAACAGCAGGATTTTGAATTAAGGCACATCAAGCCTTTGATGGGCATATGCGGTCTTTACTTTATTTTCTTGAAGGAGACCGAAATACCATATCCCTTTGGTAAGTCGAGGCTGATATACATCGGTATGAGCGAGAAAAAGACGAACAGCATTGGCAAGCGGCTGAATGATCACTTTGAAGGAGTGTCAGGGAACGAAGGTATTGTTAATTACAAGAATACTGAAGGGCTATATTTTACATATCTTAATTTTGAGATGTTGAAGCAAATATGGAAACACCGAATAGAAGATTTAGAAAGCTATTTTATTCTTGATTTTGTTGGTAAATATGGCGTTTATCCAATCTGTAACAACAAAAGTGGGTTTGAGATTAAAAAGCAGGATGTGACGGTAGTCCTTGAAATAAATTGGAAGTCTTTTGAAAAGAGAGTATCACATGACTAAACAAATTAAGAGCGGACAGGAAATACTTGATGAATTTTTCTCTCAAATAACGAACATTGAAGGTGTTGATCAGGACGTTGCTGAAACTGTTTTGAAATTATATAAAGAAGATAAGCTGACAAATATAAATCTATCAAATGAGTTGGGCAAGATAAGAGAAAATAAAAAAAATGAAAGTTAAAAGCCTTGGAATAAGCGGTTTTAGAGGAATCAGCAAAGATATTAGTATAGATTTTGATCCATCTAAGTCAGTCCTTATTTACGGGGACAACGGCAGTGGAAAAAGCTCTATCGCCGATGCCTTTGAATGGTTCTATTACGATAAGATTGAGCATCTTTCCTCAGAAGAAATAGGAGTAAAGGGAATTTCCGCTTTAAGAAATATTTTTTTACCAGATGACAGTGATGCTTATGTGGAATTAAAATACTCTGACTCAAAATGCGATTCCCGAAAGAAATTATTTTATAAAAAATCAAAATTAATCAGCGAGCATTCAAACACTTCCCAAAATTTAAAAGATTATCTAAACGCATCTTTGAAAGAAAGACTTATCCTTAGGTATAAGGATTTATTGAGGCTTATTTTATCTACCAAGGCACAGAAGCTCGAAGAATTTTCCCAGATAATCGGTTTTGCCGAAGTGACAAAAATAAAAGGTATCTTTAAAAAAGCTGTCAATGATTTGAAGACAGAACTTAAAATAAAAAATTACGACAACCATATAAATATCAAACAGGCTCAAATAATAGAACAAATAGGACAAAATATTATTGCTGATGAACAATATCTAATAGCCATAAAAGAATTAGTCTCTCCCCTGAATCTTCCTGTTGAAGTTAAGGACAATTCAAGCATAGATACTATTTTAGAGCTTCTAAAGAAACCAGAAGATAAAGAAGCTATTACACAGCAGCTTTCCTATGGAAAAGTTATTGAGAATTTAAATAACTTTAAAATTTATCTTAACAATATATGCTCGTCATACAAAGCGTTTTATGAAAAGTGTCAGCAGATTGCAAAAGACCAAGACAAGCTCAAAAAAATAAGTCTTGAGCCATTATTGTCACAAGGGCTTTCGATTCTTGAGAAAAGATTGTATGAAGATGATAAATGCCCGCTTTGCTTACAGGGTAAAAGCAGAGAAGAATTGATTGATGAGTTAAGAAAGAGACTTGAAGAATTATCTGTCGTTAAAAAGGAAAAAGACGCTGCATTGGATGAGAAAAATACGACATACCGATTTGCTCAAGTAGCTTTAACGGAAATAGAAAATGCTTTAAAAGAAAGATGTTTAGTTTTAGAGGATAATGCTGTCTTACGAAAAGAAATTGAACAAGTAAAAGGACTAATTTCAACCGCTTTAGAAAAAATCAAAAAGGCATCTCTTTCAGAACTTGAGCTAATAAATAAACCTGAGGACTTTATCAGTTTAGATACTACTGCTCTTGACAACTCAATTTCAGCCCTTAAATCTAAAAAAGAAAAAATTATAACGGGAAAGAAAGATGACCTCACATTCACAGTCTACAGCAAAATATTCTCAGTCAGGGGATATTATAATGAGATCAAATCCCTTAAAAAGGCTTCAGAGATTCTTACTCAACAGCAGCAGTCTATGGAGCTGATTTATAATGAGTTTGTAAAAAAGCAAAGAGAAGGTCTTTGCTCGTTTTTAGAGTCTATATCTACAGACATCAATGATCTCTATTTATTCATGAATGACTCTGAAAATGTAAGTGAAATTGAACTTATTCCTCTTGATGAGGATGATGAGTTTGTCGGCATAACTCTGCAATTTAAATTTCACGGCAAACCGGAATCGCCACCCCATAAGTATCTGAGCGAATCTCATTTGAATTGTCTCGGAATATGTTTGTTTTTGGCATCGGTAAAAGCCTTTAACAAGCTCAATAGGTTTATTGTCCTTGACGATGTGATATCCAGCTTTGATACAAATCATCGGGCACGCTTTGCAAGACTCTTGGTAGAAAGATTCAGTGATTACCAGATATTTCTTTTTACCCACGAAAAAGATTGGTTCGAAATTGTTTCAAATATGATCAAAGGAAAGAATTGGTTAATCAAGAGGATATATTGGGATCATGAAAATGGCGCTACCATCGAGCCACCGCCATTTACTCTTAAAGAAGAAATCGAAAGCAAATTGAAGAAGTCTGATACCACTGGCTTAGGGAATTCTATTAGAGTATATCTTGAACACCTATTAAAAGAGATTTGCCACGACCTGAAGGTAAAAGTAGAATTTCGGTTCAATGAACACAATGAGTATAGAATGTCTCACGAATTGCTTTCTGAACTGAAAAGCAAGCTTAAAGACAGGAAATGTGAGTTAAAAGACCATGCTGTCTTTGATAGGCTCAATTCTTCAATGTTCCTTGGTAACCGAACCTCCCATGACAGTTCTTTTACAGAGAGCATAGATGACCTTAAAATTTTTTATAGTGATGTTCAAAAACTTGAAAAAATATTCAGATGCTCCCAGTGCGGTAATCTTATCTCAAAGAAACATTATGACAATGTAGCCGATAAGGTGAGATGTTCATGTGGTGGGCTGCAATATACATGGGGAAAATAATTGATCTTTAAATAAATTTTAGCGGATATGTCCCTAACAATTAGTGACCCATACTGAAATCTCGGCTCGGATATTGGTAAGATATAGACAAGGAATTTTGAGGGCAACAGGAAGGAGGCAATAATGCAGGAAAAAGACCTTAGAGTAATAGAAAAATTCAAATCTCTTATATCACAAAAGGTGAAGGTTCTTGAACTACGTGTCTTTGGCTCCCGCGCAAGGGGAGACGCAAGTCCTGAATCAGACCTTGATGTGCTTGTCGTTGTGGATCGTCTTGACCACTCAATAGAAAAGTATATAAGCGATTGTGCATGGGAGGCAGGGTTCCATGAAGATGTGCTCATCATGCCTGTTGCTGTCAGTATGGATGCTGTAAAGAACAGCCCTCTCAGCGAATCTGTCTTTATAAAAAATGTTTATCGTGAAGGTGTTGCCGTATGAAAAAAGGACTTCTTGAGCTAATAAAATACAGGCTTAAAGAGGCGGATGATTCCATAAGAGAAGCTGAAGTTCTCCTCAGGGAAGGCATGAGCATGCGCGCTGTGATGAACCGTTTGTATTACGCAATGTTCTATGCTGTTTTGGCTCTTCTTCAGGAAAAAGAGCTGGGCACATCGAAACATAGCGGCGCGATTTCACTTTTTGACAGGGAGTTTATAAAAACCGGCATCTTTGACAACGAATTATCAAAAACCTTGCACCGTGCTTTTGAACTCAGGCAAAAAGGCGATTATATGGAACAGGCTGAGGTTACAAAGAACGATATTGATGAGATGTTGCCAAAAACGAAAGCCTTTATCAACAAAGTAAAAGGGCATCTGCTTAAATAAATCGCTATATCCCTTGCTGCTGATCTGTCAATCCTGAAATCACGGCTCGGATATTGGTAAGATATAGACAGAGAATTTAAAGGAGGCGAAGGCGGAAAATGAAAAAACAATCCAAAAGAACAACTGTGCTGACGCGTGAACAAGTAATTTCAATCCTGAAAAAAGAACTGCCCTACCTTAAAGACAAATATGGCGTTGAAAGAATTATCCTGTACGGCTCGTTCGCAAAAGGCAGTCAGAAGAAAAAGAGCGATATAGATATCCTTGTAGACCTCCATAAAACTCTGGGATTGGAGTTCGTTGCACTCGCCGACACGCTTGAAGAAAAATTGGGGAGAAAAGTTGACGTTGCAACATTTGAGCATTTCAAGAGGAGTTTTCATAATCCAAGGTATAAACATATTGCAGAAGATATTAAAAGGAGCATGATTTATGTCTAAAAAAAGAAGAGATCATAAACGATTGATTGTTTGTATCTGAAGCTGCTAAAAATCTCTACACCTCTGCCAGCAGCCCCCTGTGCGTGAAAAGAAGATAGGCTTTTG
>ERZ1292630.5476-Hain-H41-02um-R3-5476-length-10399-cov-10_pt1 | contig 10399 bp, 14 predicted proteins | sample MGYA00564408_ERZ1292630 | MGnify/ENA primary metagenome ERZ1292630 (study PRJEB36523, sample SAMEA6512641) | groundwater metagenome | collected 2019-01-08 | study: AquaDiva: Metagenomics assemblies of 32 groundwater samples
ATCGGCCCTGTCGTGGAGGTCTATCGCGGGATGGTCGTCGGCGAGAACAGCCGGGACGAAGATATGGACGTGAACGTCTGTAAAGAAAAGCAGCTGTCCAACATGCGGGCCTCGGGTACCGATGAAGCCTTGGTTCTCACGCCGCCACGAGAAATGGGCTTGGAGTTCGCGCTCGAATATATCGGCCCGGATGAACTGATTGAGGTGACGCCGAAGAGTCTGCGTATTCGCAAGAAAATCCTCAACTCGGATGAGCGCCGCAGGGCTAAGAAAGCCAGCAAGTAGCCTCCCGGGCAGCAATGAGGATCAGGAAGAAAACTCCCAAACCTTCCGCCCGCCGTCCCCCGCTCTACTTTGTCGGCTATCGGGGGACCGCACCGGCTCCCTCAGAGCTCAAGACCTGGTATGACCTCGAATACGGCGGGCCTCTGACGTTACGCGCCGACGAGCAGGCAGCGGAATCCTGGCATGCGGGGCATGGGCCATGGACGGCGCATATCGTGATGCCGCTCCCGGCCACCCATATCGCAGGATTGAAAGAACAGCTCGCCTGGGAGCATGAGCATGTCGGCGCCGTCGCTCCCTCTGTCATGCCTCCACGGGACATGCCGGACACCATCCTGTTTGCCGCCAGACTCGCCAGGGGCCTCACGCTCCTCACGCAAGGCACGGCCTATGACATCACCACCAACCAGTACGTGAACCCCTCCGACTGGCAGGATCGTCCCCTCACCCACTTCATCGTCGGCGATCATATCCCGATCATGCAGGGCGAGGATGAGCAGCACCATCGGACCTGGTGTTACACCCTTGGCCTCAGTAAGTTCGGGGTGGATGAACTCGAAATGTTTCTCACCCCCGGTCTCCCGGACCAGCCTATCCGCGATCTCCTCAGAGAAACGGCAGACGAGCTGAGCAGGACCGGACAGTCTCCCAAAGTCGGGGGCCATGTTCGTCTCGGACTCTTGGGTCAGAGCATTGAGATCGCCAACCACCGCACCGCCTCACCGGCCGGACGCATGCTGAGCTTTCGAGAAGTTCGTCCGTTACCATAGTTTTCTAGTCTTATCGGTTACTTATGGGCCGACCAGGCCTCCCCTAGGCCTTCAGGACCGTTGACAAGGTTTCAAGCCGCACGGTACAAAAATACATACAACTGTGTCAGAGGCCGGACTAAACCACGCGAAGGAGGCATGCAGATGAGCGACGTAGCAGCAGAAATTAAGGTCGGCGATACCGCACCGGATTTTGACTTAAAGGATCAGGATCAGAAGGACGTGAAGCTGAGCGACTTCAAGGGCAAGAAAAACGTGGTGCTCTGCTTCTATCCATTGGACTGGAGCCCCGTGTGTCAGGGTGAGAACAAGTGTCTGACCGACGACTTCCCCAAGTTTCAATCGGCCAACGCGGAACTGTTCGGTATCAGCTGCGACAGCTTCTTTTCGCACAAGGCCTGGGCTGATTCTATGGACCTCAAGCATCGTTTGCTGTCGGACGTGCATCGGACCACAGCGAAGGCCTACGGCCTCTACTTCGAGCCGTTGAACTGCTCGAAGCGTGCGACCGTCATCGTGGACAAGAACGGCAAGGTCGCCTATGCGAAGGTACAGGAAATCAAAGTGGCGCGTGAGGACAAAGACATCCTCGCAGCCCTCGCGAAGCTGAGCTAATTCAAATAGTTCTGAGTGCTGAGGGCCAAGCTGTTGGCTGACTCAGCACTCAGAACTCAGCACTGAGAGCTTTCAATTATGCCAGGAACAGTCGAAGACGTCAGGGACGAAAACTATAAGGAATTTACAGACGCACCGGCCGCAATTGTCGCCTACGGCCTCGCCACCTGTGAGCCCTGCAACACCTATGACCCGATCCTGGAAGAAACCGCCGCCAAGTTTCCCGGCGTGAAGGTCGGCAAGGCCAAAATGCATGTCCCTGGCCGCTGCCGCGAGATTAAGAAGAGCCACACCTTCGAGACCTACCCCACGACACACTTTTTTGCAAACGGCAAGCTGCTCCTCACCCGCGAAGGCGTCGTCGAGCCGGCCGAATTGGCTGCCCTGATTTCTGACCATCTCCTCAAGTAACAGCATCCGTTCATCTTCGACTCCAGCCGACACCGTTTGAAAATTGCCGATCTCCTTGACTCACCCTGGGCTTGTAGTATGGTCGAGAAGCTGTGGTGACATGAGGCATGGATCGCCTGCACCACAGCCTCTTACGAGACGAGACGGCACGGATGGCCTCTCCATCACAAACAACCAATCCTCCGCGCTACAATGCGCAGGTACTGCTGAACTCCCAACCGGTGATCGTAACGGTCATCGACCCCTCGAATCATCAAATTCAGTTCCAGAATGACACAGCACTCAAGAAGTTCGGCAATATCGCCGGGTTCTCCTGCTATGACAAGATTGTCGGCTGTTCGTCACCCTGCACCTTTTGCCGGATGCCGGAGGCCCTGACCTCGAACTCGGTCATTTCCAGCGAAGTCCCACTCCCAGGGGATAAGTTTCTCCTCGTCCATTGGTCCCAAGCCTCCACCACCGACGGACGGACCCACGTGATCGAAACGATCGTCGATATCACCGAACATAAACGGACGGCAGCGGCATTGCACCATTCGCAGAAGATGGAAGCGGTGGGACGATTGGCGGGCGGGATTGCGCACGACTTCAACAACCTCATGATGGTGGTAATCGGACACGCACAACGCCTCCTGCAACAACTCGCGACCCACCCGGCCCGTCAGGAACTAGAAACGATCAGCCAGGCCGGGATGCGGGCGGCGGCCCTGACCAAAAAGCTGCTGACCTTCAGCCGGCGGCAAGTGTTCGCACCGAAAGAATTGCCGCTGAATCAAGCCATCCGTGAGATGGAAGACATCCTACAACGGTTGATCGGCGAACACATTCAGATGGTCGTCGTTCTCCATCCCCATACAGGCCATGCCCTTGGCGATCCCGTGCAACTCGAGCAAGTCATCATGAATCTGGTTTTGAATGCCCGCGATGCTATGCCTGACGGCGGCCTCCTCAACATCGAAACAGACAACGCAGACCTGGACGAGCAGTTTGTTCGCACACACCCGGGGTCCACGACCGGTCCGTACGTCAAAATTATGGTTCGGGACGCGGGCTGCGGGATGAGTGCCGAAACGATGTCCCACATCTTTGAACCATTTTTTACGACAAAGGCGCCTGACAAGGGAACCGGCCTCGGACTCGCAACTGTCTACGGCATCGTCAAGCAAAGCCAGGGATACATCGAGGTCGCCAGTGAACCGGGGCAGGGTTCACAGTTTACCGTCTACCTCCCTCGTGTGGGACAAGCGACCATCGAACCTGGCACACCCCAGAAAGAGACGGCGGCAGCTGTCACACAGGAAACGATCTTGGTGGTTGAAGACGATGAGGGCATCCGGAAATTGATTGCGACCATCCTGCAGGATCAGGGCTACCACGTGCTGACAGCGGCAGACGGCATTGAAGCGTTACAGGGGCTGCAAATGCTCAAGGGGAAGTGCCCCCTCGTCATCACCGACGTCATTATGCCACGAATGAAAAGTACCGTATTCGTCGAAGGGGTGAAAGCCATGCGGCCTGAAGCAACTGTGCTCTACGTGTCTGGCTACGGAGGCGACACCCTCCAAGCCAACGGGGTGAACGACGACATGCCTTTCCTGTCAAAACCCTTCCTCCCCACCACGCTCATCGAGAAAGTCCGAGAACTCCTGCAGACTGCTTCACCGCGCTGATCGCTGGCTACGCAAGGTCATTAAAAATAACGGCACGGAACTAGGGGCTGGCACTTACCTCTCCAGCCCGGTTCTTGTCTTCGAACAATGCTCGTGAAAAATCAGCCAAGCTGGGCCTTCCTTGCGCAGCAGTGCGGTGCATTGCCCAGAGTCCTGCGCTTCGAGTTCGCCTTTCCTGATCGCCTGAAACACGTAGTCGTAGGTAGCCCACGCTGTGAGGCCTGTCATCCGAACATTCAGACTCGACACGGCGCCGATAAAGCGCAGGGTGCTGCCTTTATTGAGCTCAGATTCATAGTCCGACAGCCACTTCTCGATTGACTCACGCCTCTCCGTCTCGCCATCCTGAATACCGACATAGTCCTTGGTGTACAACTTCAACACGGCTTGCTTGTCTCTGGTTTCGGAAAAGGTCGCGGCGGCCATGGCGGCTTCCTTGACGGTCCTCTCGATCGTCTCCCCTTCCTCGGCAGACCAGGCCACCGCCGTCCACGAGAGGCACACCATCAGCAGCGTATAGATAAGACGTGTATTCATAACGCGCCAGAACCGAACACACGCAGACGCGTCAGCCTGCATATTCGAAGGACAGATCTCGAGACTGAACGAGACGTACGTTCGACAGCCTTCCCGATGAGAGAGACGAGACCAATTGTTTCCAAATGTGTTCGACCAACTGCTCGCCGGTCACGGCCTGAGTCCCGAGGGCCTGACGGAGGTCATGACGGTCCAACGCCTGCACCACCTTTTCCTGGACCAGACGGTTGAGGGCCCCGATGTCGATCACCATGCCGGTCATGGGATTAATGGTGCCATGGACCGTCACGAAACAATCCCAATCGCGCCCTTGGTTGCCATCTTGCACCGCCGTAAATGAATAGCGCCTAGTCACACTGGCAACGTCAAGCCCTGCCGCTGCCGTTACCTCGGCATAGAGGTCTTCGTCTTCGTATAATCGAATCGTGTGGAGCGCACCGATGTCTTTCTGCACTTCCAGCTTGGTCCAGAGAAGCCGCGCCAGATTTTCCGACGTGGGAATCCTGTCCTTAAAGTAAGACATATCCAAGTTCAAATTCTTGTGGTCGAATTCCTCCAACACATCGAGCAAGATGCGCTTCAAATCGAAGAGATTCACAACCATGCCGGTCTTGGCATCCACCTCGCCTACGACCGTCACTTCCACCATGTAGTTATGTCCGTGCGCCGGTGGGTTGTAGCAGAGGCCGAACACTGCACGGTTCTTGGCCTCATCCCATTCAGGCTTGATATAGCGATGCGCTGCCGCAAACTCGATACGTTTCGTCAGTAAGACAGATGCCATGTTACCTCAGATCCTTGAGCCACTCTTCGCGCATGCTCCCAGGAACAGGCGCTTCGGCGTGGTATTCATGATGGTGCACCGTCAGCGCGACCGGCACATGCAAATCGGCGAATGCGGCTGTCATCGACGCGGCCGGCCTGAATCGGACGAAATGCACCGCGCTGATTTTGGTTTCATGACTATGGCCACCTTCGAACTCTCCAAAGATCTGCTCCGTCCCGGCGCGAATTGCGACGGTTTCTCCGTGATCGAGTCCCATGAACACATCGAGCCATTCTTTCATCCGCTCCTGCTCCGTAATCTCGATCAGCAAGGTGGCGCTCAACTCACCGGACCCAGGCATGAGGGCATTGTACACGTCCAATTCTTCTTGGACTTTGAGGGGGTCGAGAATCTGCTCGACCCGAATCATTTCCTGGGTCTGAAACCGCAACGTCTCGCGATTTTCGAAAACGAGCGTGATGAGAGGCCCGACGGAAATCCGGCGCCGCTGCTTGAGCGCGATGATCTGCGAACGGAACGGCTCCCGCTGCTGTTCATATGCCGCTGCAGGCAAGATGTCTTGGGGCGTCAAGAGGTTCATGATTTCAACCCATAGGCATCGCGCACGATTTGAATCGGATGCTTCGTCGACCTGCCGCCGGCATGAGCCTTCGCGCCTGCTTGATCCAGCTGCAATCCCGCCAGCGGGCAATCGGACGCGACCAGATCTGCCGGAGCCTCTTCAATCACGCGAACGGCCTTCCGCGCGATCAGCATCGAGAGGGGGAAGAACTCCGTCTTGGCAGACCATGAGCCATCGTGGCCGGAACACTTCTCAATCACCTCGACCTGCGCGCCGGCGCACTCCATGAGTTCCTTGGATTTGAATCCGATGTTCTGATCCCGCAAATGGCACGGCACCTGGTAGGCCACGCGCCCGGGCTTCTGCTGAAAGTCGGTGGCGAGGGCGCCCTCCCGTTTCAACTTCATGAGGTATTCACAAACATCGAACGTCCGCTCCGACACGCGCCGCACCTCATCACCACCGACGATCTCGGGGTATTCCCGCTTCCACATCAAGCTGCAACTGGGCACCGGCACGACAATCTCGTAGCCTTTCTCCACCCACGGCAAAAACGACGCGACATTCGCCGAGGCGGCCTTCTGAATCGCCGCCGTATCCCCGATATCGAACGAGGGCATGCCGCAACAACGTTGTTCGGGGATCACGACATGCACGCCATTCTTTTCGAGGACTTGAATCGTCGCTTTCCCGACATCGGTCGCTTGGTAGTTGACCAGACAGCTCCCAAAGAGCGCGACCTTCCGCGGCGCGGAGGCGGGAATCTGTGCCGCCCCTCGACGCTCCCACCAATGGGTAAACGTCTCCGGAGAAAAGTGCAGGACCTGTCGATCCCGATGCACGCCGACCCCCGAGTCCATCAGCCCCCGAAGGAACCGAAGGCCCAACAGCCAATTCGCAATGGGCGCCAGCAGACTCCCGAGGGTGCCGATCACATCCGTCTTGATCAACAACCAATCGCGCCAGCTTACCCCTCGCGTCGCGGCCAGGTGTTTCTTCCGCGCGATCATCAAACGGGGGAAATCGAGGCCATACTGATGCGGCGGCGTATAGGGGCAATGGTTATAGCAGAGCTTACAGTAATAGCACTCATCGACGACCCGATGGTGGTCGGTGGGCGTGAGCTTGGCGACGTCGCCCTCATACCGGTCGATGCCGTCGAGCAACGTGTTGAACGAGGGACACAGATTGAAGCAGCGCCGGCAGCCATCGCAGACTTCATAAATGCGCTGCGTGTCTTTCTGGAGCTGCGCGGGATCGATGGGATTGATCAGGCTCAGACCGTTCACGGTGCCCATTGTCTCCTGTAGGTTCTGCGAATACAAGATCGGAACGCACAAAGGGTGAGCTGGGTCATCCCCGGCCCACCCTTTGTGATGTCAGACAGAGAACAGAACTAGAGCTGCTTGAGGCTATCGAGTCCCTTTGTGAAGCGATTCGCATGGGACCGCTCCGCTTTGGCAAGCGTCTCGAACCATTCAGCCAGTTCCGGAAACCCCTCGTCCCGAGCCGTTTTGGCCATACCAGGATACATCTGGGTGTACTCGTATGTTTCGCCTTCGATCGCCGACTTCAGATTGGCTTCGGTATTGCCGATCGGCACCCCGGTCGCCGGATCCCCGACTTCCTTCAAAAAATCCAGGTGCCCGAACGCGTGACCTGTTTCCGCCTCGGAGGTATCACGGAACAACCCCCCGATATCAGGAAAGCCCTCGATGTCCGCCCGTCTGGCGAAATAGAGATAGCGCCGATTAGCCTGGGACTCGCCGGCAAATGCGCCCTTGAGATTGTCGTGGCTCTTAGTCCCCTTCAAACTTTTCCCCATTGCATCCTCCTCCATATACGAAGAAATCGTACTGTCACCACCATCGCGATCGTACCACTGTCTCCTCGGTGAATAACATAGCCATCCTCGCGGGATCAATGGGTCGTAGCAACTCCTCATCCAACCGGTCGATATCGTGGCAACGCCGACTCCATTTCAGCCAAGGATTTATAGACTTGGTCCTTGGCGGACAAGATAGGGGTGATAACCGGCCATGGAATGGCAAGGGCCGGATCGTTCCAGATGATCCCCCGCTCGTCTCCCGGTGCATAATAGTCTGTGCACTTATACAGGAAAGAGGCACGGTCGCTGGTCACGCAGAATCCATGCGCACAACCTGGCGGCACGTAGACTTGGCACCGATTCTCCGCCGAGAGCTCGACTCCATACCACCGGCCAAAGCTCGGCGACCCCTTTCGGATATCCACCACGACATCGTAGACGGCTCCCTCTGTCACCATCACGAGCTTCCCCTGGGCGTGCGGCTCTTGATAGTGGAGCCCGCGCAACGTGCCCTTCATCGACTGTGAATAGTTATCCTGGACAAAGGGGCCGGGAATGCCGGCCTCCGCATACCGACGTGCATGGTATGTTTCGAGAAAGAGCCCTCGTGGATCGCGGAAAACATCCGGCTCAATCAGCAATACGCCTGGGATATCGATGGTAGTGACCCGCATGATGCTCCTCTTCGTCCTCTTGTCTGTCGCTCATTTCGCCATCGCATCACGATATCGCGATCTGGCAAGACCGGGCCCATCAACCAGACGCCGGTTTTTCGGGATCGACGATCTCAGGAGGATCAGGGTACAATTGCCCAAGCCGATCAATGAGCGGCTTCGCAGCCGGCGTGCTTTCGCGGGTCGGCTCACTCACCGGATGGTCCCAGATGAGAATGCGAATGCCGGCCTCCGTCAGCAACGAACGAATCGTAGACAAACAGGCTTCGAGCGTCAATTCCGTGCCCCCACGGAGATCGAGCACACGCTCCTTGGGATCAGTCGGCGGCGCCTCGGTATGGATGAGCGACCAACAGCGGTCGAAAATAGTGGCTCGGAGTTCAGACGGCACATTCAGTGTCGTGAGATCAGCCGTGCAGAGGGCCGATACGAACAGGACAAATTGCAAATCCGGCATCCCGGGATTATGGATATCCAACGACGGCATGGCCGAGCATTATCGATGGCGACCGGCACGGAGTCAACGGGCACATGGCCCCCACCACACAAACAGCTGTCACGACCGAAGATGAGGAGCCTCCGACCATGATTACCATTTCGCTGATGGGTCAGCTTCAAACCGCCGATGGGGAACGGGATCTCGCCTGTGAAGTTCCGTCCCCTATGTCCGTCCGCCAAGTGATCCAGCGGCAAGGCATTCAGTTGCGCCATCTTCTCCAGCTCATCCGCGAGAAGAAAGTGCTGGTGACCATCAATAAAAAAATCGCTAGCGACGACTCACTGGTTCAAGACGGCGACGCAATCAGGCTGGTGGGGCACGACGGCATGGGCGGAACCGGGCTCGGTCCCTCGCTGTAATGAGTCCACAAAAATACAGGGCCGGCGCCCCCTCTCGGGGAGCCGGCCCTGTGGTTCTTCATGCGGCGCGAATGAGGTCGGAAGAAGGCGCGTCACGTCCGATCTGTACCGGACGGTCTCCGCTTACTTCTTTCCGAGGATCGCGTCCTTGGCAGCTTTGGCCACGCGGAACTTGACCACACGCTTAGCAGGGATCTTGATAGGCTCACCGGTCTGTGGATTCCGTCCCATGCGGGCCTTGCGGTTCGCCAATACGAGCTTCCCGATCCCAGGAATCACGAAGATGTTCTTCGCTTCCTTGTAGGCCAAGGCGGCAAAGTCGTCCATAAGCTGGACGGACGCCTTCTTGGTCAGCCCGGTCTTCTGGGCCATATGCTCAGCAATCTGCGATTTGGTCATTGATTTAGCCATGCAATCAACCTCCTTAAAAAAACAAGATGGTGAAAAACAACAAACTCGCCCCTTCTTGACCCCGCTCAGACTCGATACACATTCGTGAACGAACAGTCGTGTCGCTCTATGCGATGAAAACCAGCGGGAGTCTATCCAAGCGCTTGAAGGCTGTCAACCGGAAAAACACAGGCCAGGCGTAGGGAAACGCCTTCACCGCCTCTTGCAGTTTCGAGACCAGCCGGCGTACAGTGCAGACCTGGATAGTATTCGTGCGTCAATGTTGCCGTATCCTCGGAGCCGCTAGCATGGGAAAAGAACTACCGATTCTGCCATCGGCCGCCCAACCGGCCGACGCCGCGCCAGCAGAGCAATTCCTCTATTCTCGCGTGTTTTGTCAGAAAGAAAACTCTCCCCCGCTCCGGTTGCTCTTGGAATTCCTCAAGTCCCGTGGGCAAACGCCGATTCCTCCGCCGGACATGGACGAAACCATGCTGGATGAATGGGCCTGGGTCCAGGTGACGCTCGGGTACGATCGCGACAGAAAACCGATTCAGGTGCTCTGTGTCAGGGATCGAGGCACCTATCAAGACGTGTTCGACAAAGAGAAGGAGCAGTTCCTAGACCTCCTCTCCGCTCACGACGATATCGAAGCAGGACTCGTGCGCGAGTATGTCGAGCGCGCGCGATTTGTACTCACGACTCGGTTCGTCCAGAATGATATCAGCGACGAGGGCTATGACTTCAACGGATGGATACTGGAGTTCTATCAAGACCAATGCAACGGGATCGTCCAGATCGATAACCAGGGCTTCTACTCACCCAAGGGCGATCTCATCGTCGACCTCTCCATCAAAGTGGAATAAACGACCGTGGCAGGTCCAACTCCGCCCGATCCTGTTCCTCTGTACCAAAAAACCGACCACTGGTTCCAGCGGGCAACCGCCGCCCTGCTCGGTGAAGTTCCCTGCCGACTCGGCTGCACCAACTGCTGCATCGGCCCCTTTCCGAT
>ERZ1292630.5478-Hain-H41-02um-R3-5478-length-10395-cov-15_pt1 | contig 10395 bp, 10 predicted proteins | sample MGYA00564408_ERZ1292630 | MGnify/ENA primary metagenome ERZ1292630 (study PRJEB36523, sample SAMEA6512641) | groundwater metagenome | collected 2019-01-08 | study: AquaDiva: Metagenomics assemblies of 32 groundwater samples
AATTCTCGGTAAAAAAGACGTTGAGCGGTTTATCAGAAATCTCAACTGAAAGAAGACACTTTCTGAATGCTGAAAGCTGAGGGCTAATTTTTTTGCGGGACTGCGGCATGTCCTTAGACCCCAACTTGTCGGGGATTTTGGGAAGAAAAAGATGACCGAAAAGGTTTATAATTCTTTCGTAGAGGGAAAGCAATCAAAAGGAGAATAATTGATGGCACGCGGTGCTAAAGAGAAGAAAAACCAAGCAGAAGAACCGCTGGAAAAGAAACTCTGGAAGGCAGCGGACAAACTGCGGAAGAACATGGACGCTGCCGAATACAAACACATTGTATTAGGCCTGATCTTTCTGAAATATATTTCCGATGCCTTTGAAGAACTGTATCACAAACTTAAAGAAGGCAAAAGCGACTATGAAGGGGCCGACCCGGAAGACAAAAACGAGTACACGGCGGAAAAGGTTTTCTACGTGCCCCCGTCTTCCCGCTGGGGTTGGTTGCAGGGTCGTGCAAAACTTCCTACCATCGGCAAAGATGTAGATGAGGCAATGGATGCCATTGAGAAAGACAACCCTTCGCTGAGAGGTGTATTACCTAAAGTGTATGCACAGGAGAAGTTGGACAAGCAAAGTCTCGGCGGTCTGATTGATTTGATAGGCAGCGCGGCGATCGGCACGAAAGAGGCACAGAGCAAGGACGTTTTGGGTAAGGTGTATGAATACTTTCTCGGTGAATTTGCCTTAGCTGAAGGGAAAAAGGGCGGGTCGTTCTATACACCTACGAGTGTCGTGAGGCTTTTGATACAGATGCTTGAGCCATACGAAGGACGAGTCTTTGACCCCTGCTGTGGTTCCGGCGGAATGTTTGTGCAGAGTGAGAAGTTTGTAGAAGCCCATCGAGATTACTACAAGAAAAAAAGAAATGGGTTATCTCTCAATCCGGCAGACCGCATCTCAATTTACGGGCAGGAAAGCAATCAGACCACGTGGCGATTGGCAAAGATGAACCTTGCCATCCGCCATATAGACAGCAGTAATGTCAAATGGAATAACGAAGGCTCGTTTCTTAACGATGCACACAAAGACCTGAAGGCAGATTACATAATTGCCAATCCACCTTTTAATGACAGCGATTGGAGCGGCGACTTGCTTCAAAATGATGCGCGCTGGAGCGTGCTCGGCCAGAAACTCCCACCGCCGCCAAACAACGCTAACTATGCGTGGATTCAACATTTCCTTTTTCATCTTGCCCCTTCAGGACAGGCAGGATTTGTATTGGCGAAAGGTTCGCTGACGACCAAGACCAACAACGAGGGCGAGATACGCAAGGCAATGGTGGAAAATGATTTGATAGACTGCATCGTAAATCTGCCCACCAAGTTATTCCTCAATACACAAATACCCGCGTGTCTTTGGTTTCTAAGCCGCAACAAGCAAAAACGATATGGCAAGATATTGTTCATTGATGCCCGCAATATGGGCTTTTTAATCAACCGCAGAAACAGGGATTTATCCGATGAAGACATCTCCTTGATTGCGAGCACGTATCACAACTGGCGTGCTTCGACAAACTCAGCATCCGAGGAATACAAAGATGTGCAGGGCTTCTGCAAATCAGCGACGCTTGATGAAGTGAAGGCATTGAACTTTGTACTGACCCCCGGCAGATATATCGGCTTGCCCGATGATGAAGATGATTTCAATTTTGCGCAGAGGTTTAATGCATTGAAAGCGGAGTTGGAAAAACAGATAGAGGAAGAGGCGGAGCTTAATAAACGAATACAGGACAATCTTTTTAAAATCGATATAAAGGCAGATGTTAATGGAATATAAACTTGGGGAGCTTGCTGATATTACCTCAAGCAAGAGAATTTTCTACTCAGAATATGTTCCTGTAGGAGTTCCTTTTTATCGGTCTAAGGAAGTAATTGACAAATTCAATAAACGCAGTGTTCAAACGGAGTTATTCATCAGCGAGGAAAGGTTCCAGTCAATCAAAGAAAAGTTTGGTGCACCAGAAAAGGACGATATTCTTTTAACTTCTGTAGGTACGCTGGGCGTTCCATACTTAGTAGACGAAAATGATAGTTTTTATTTTAAAGATGGAAATTTAACTTGGTTTAGAAAAATAGATAAAAATAGGATAGATGCTAAGTATTTGTTTCTTTGGTTGCAATCAAAAATAGGCCAACAGAAGCTGTATGAGGTTACAATTGGTTCAACACAACCTGCTTTAACCATTGCAGGACTGAAAGAAATTGAAATTGAACTTCCTGATTTATCCGAACAAAAATCTATTGCCTCTATCCTTAGCAGTTTAGATGACAAGATAGACCTGCTGCATCGTCAGAACAAAACCTTAGAGGCATTGGCTGAGGCGCTGTTCAGGCAGTGGTTTGTGGAGGAGGCGGAGGAGGGGTGGGAGATAGGGAAGTTAGGGGATGTAATAGAACTGATTTATGGAAAAGGATTAAAAGAAGAAATAAGGTCGGGTAGTGGATTTCCTGTTGTAGGTTCGAGCGGTGTTGTCGGCTATCATTCAGATTTTTTAGTTGAAGGACCCGGTGTTGTTATTGGCAGAAAAGGAACGCTTGGAAGGGTGATTTATCTTTTTGAAAACTTCTTTCCGATTGATACTACATACTTCGTAAAATCAAAGGTGAATTCAAAAGGGCTTTTTTATGAATACTTTCTGCTGAAGACTTTGAATTTTGAGGATATGAATTCAGACTCAGCAGTCCCCGGACTCAATAGAGACATTGCTCTTTCTACTGAAATCAAAATAGCGCCATTTGATAAATTAAAACAGTACAATAATTACTGTGCTTCGCTATTTGAAAAACTTAACCAAAATAAATCGCAAATCCGCACCCTCACGCGCCTGCGTGATACACTATTACCTAAGCTCATGAGTGGGGAGGTGAGGGTGAGGGATTCGGAGAGGTTTGTGGAGGACAAGTATGAATAGAGACTGGGAAACCATTTTTAGAAATTGGGCTAAACCTTCAAGCGACACGGAACAGCAGAAATATGAGAACGTTGAGCGCATGATGCGCGAGGCCATTAAACAAGACAAAACATTATCACAGAAAAACATTGATGTTTTTGCTCAGGGGTCGTATCGAAATAACACAAATGTGCGACAAGATAGCGATGTTGATATATGTGTGATGTTGAAAGATGTTTTCTTTTATGACTTGCCAGAAGGAAAGACAAAAGATGCTTTTCAAATTTATGATGCTGGTTACACATATCAAGAATTTAAAAATGACGTTGAGAGTGCTCTTATCAACAAATTCGGGCGAAAAGAGGTAAGCCGTGGCAATAAAGCGTTTGATATTCATGCAAATTCTTATCGTGTAGATGCTGATGTTGTGCCATGCTTTGAACATCGAAGATACACTGGTCAACAAAATTATGATGGCACATTTTATTGTCTTTCAGGAACAGAATTTAGACCTGATAATGGTGGGCAGGCAATAAACTGGCCACATCAACATTATGAAAATGGGGTTGGAAAAAATGAGGTTACTGGTAACCGCTTCAAATACATTACCAGAGTTCTTAAAAGGCTGAGAAACGAGATGGCGGAGAATGGAATAGCAGCAGCTAAACCGATTCCCTCATATCTAATTGAGTGCCTTGTCTGGAATGCGCCTAACGAAGGTTTTGGGCACGACACGTACACTGCGGACGTACGCTATGTTTTGGCCCATATTTTCAATGAGACGATTGATGATGCGAAATGCAGTGAATGGGGTGAAGTGAATGAGCTCAAGTATCTATTCAGGGGAAATCAACCTTGGACAAGACAGCAGGCTCATAATTTCTTGTCGGCAGCATGGGATTATATCGGCTTTGAGTGAAACTAAATGACGAGACATCTTAATATAAAGGCATTTCTCTGGATTGTTGTACCTCTTTCGATCCTCATTTGGGTCTTGTTTATCTTTCTCGTTGAATTGGGGACCGATCCCGTTTGGAGTGCAGTTAAGAGAATTCCCACGGTAATAACGATTGATTTTGGACTTTGGCTATTCTTTGTAAAATGGGCTTGGAAATGGAGAGTCTTTCAGGGTTGGCTTGTCCCTTTTCCAGTCTTGGAAGGAACATGGACAGGGTTCATGAAATCCACTTGGATTGACCCAGCATCAGAGAAAACTTTACCGCCCATTCCGATCACTCTGGTAATCCGGCAGACCTTTTTATCGGTTAATTGTTCGATGTATACAGAAGAGTCAAGCAGTATAAGTTACTCTGCTGATATTGTTGTGGACAAAGAGACAAAGAGAGCTCAACTTGTTTATCACTACACAAATCGGCCACGGGCTTCCGTCAGAAATCGCAGCGAGATTCATGATGGAACTGCCTTGCTTGATGTGGTGGGTGACAAACCAGTTGTAATGAAGGGAGAATACTGGACATCAAGAAAGACTACTGGAGACATTGAAGTAAAGTTCTTATCAACAGAACTTCGAGATAGCTTTTTCAGAATGCCTGAAGAGGGATGGGGGTGAAATAATGCCAGATATAAACATCACACAGTCTGAAGCCGATGCGCTTATCGCAATGGAAAAGCGCCGGATAGACGACACCAGATGGAACTATCCGGGTCTTGGCGGTGCTATCTTAATACCGTTGACGTCAGCCGACAAAAGGGAAAACTTCATGCTCGACATAAGCAGAGGTCGAATTGACTTGTTGAGAGGAAAATATCAGAACAGGGCGCGACAGGTAATAGTCCTTGCTCGAATAGACTTTGGAGGGCAGCCGCATCGAAACCCTGATGATAAGGAGATACCATCACCGCATTTGCATATCTACCGGGAGGGTTTCGGCGATAAATGGGCTTTCCCTGTGCCTACAGAACATTTTCCAAACATGGCTGACCTCTGGCAGACTTTGAACGACTTTATGGGCTTTTGCAATATAAAAGAGCCGCCCATTATTGAAAGGGGGTTGTTTTCATGATAGACGAAATACAGAATTTATTAGACAAATATCTACTATGGCTGAAGGATAAAACAACGCTTCGTCAGGTGCAGGACTGGATTGAAATTACCACTCCATATTTAGACCGGCATAACGACTATATGCAGATTTATGTTAAACACGATAATGGAGGTTTTGTTATTTCTGACGACGGCTATACCATTGAAGACTTGCGGTTGTCAGGATGCGAGCTTGAAAGCAAAAAGCGCAAAGATCTTTTGAACCTTACCCTTAATGGCTTTGGCGTCAAGCTTGATGGTGAGGCATTGGTTGTGCATGCCTCATCAGACAACTTCGCATTGAGAAAGCACAACATGGTTCAGGCGATGCTTGCTGTGAATGACCTTTTTTATTTGGCTGGACCTGTTGTAGCAAGCCTTTTCCTTGAAGATGTGACTGCGTGGTTAGACCTGAACGACATCCGATATACGCCAAGAGTGAAGTTTAGCGGCAAGAGCGGCTATGACCACTTATTCGATTTTGTTATTCCTTCATCAAAAAGAAGGCCTGAGCGTATAGTGCAGGCAATTAACAGATCGAATCGTGATACTGCAGAGGCAATAGCTTTTTCGTGGATTGATACAAAAGAGGTCAGACCCGCCAACTCGCAGGCGTATGTTCTCCTGAATGATTCCGAACACACACCCTCTGGTTCGGTAATTGATGCTCTAAAGAATTATGACGTCCGACCTGTTCTTTGGAGCAAAAGAGGAGATGTCAGAGAGGAATTGGCGGCATAAGGTCATGATGATGGATAAAAGAGATCAAAAACCAAAGCCTTCCCTCATCCCCCCTCACGGCGGATACCACAATCTGAAATCTTACCAGACAGCGGAAATTGTCTATGACGCAACAGTGGTGTTTTGTGACCGCTTTATTGACAAGCGGTCGCGCACGCATGACCAGATGGTGCAGGCAGCGCGGAGCGGCGTACAGAATATCGCAGAAGGGAGCGTGGCCTCTGCAACCTCGAAAAAGACAGAACTAAAGCTGACCGGCGTTGCCCGTGCAAGTCTTGAAGAATTGCTGCTTGACTTTCAGGCTTTCCTTCGCCATAAGGGTTTACGCATGTGGGCTAAGGATTCTTCGGAGGCTCTTGCAGTGAGAAGGAATTATCAGTCAGACAAGTCGGACACGTCTGACAGGTCGGACCCTTATTCTTTTAAAACAGCTACTGCTGAGGTTGCAGCGAACACTCTGATTTGCCTGATCAACCAAGCCAGCTATCTCCTTGGGCGGCAACTTCAGAGGCTCGAACAACAATTTCTCACTGAGGGCGGCTTCACAGAAAGGCTCTATCAGGCGCGAAGCCAGGCCAGAAAAACGAAATGAGCAAGATCACTGAAAGCAATATAGAACTTTTCACCATCGAGGAGCTTGAAAGGCTCAGTTATAAATTTCTCTACGGACCGGATATCTCTTGTGATGGGCTATTCTCAGAAAGACAATCTTACTCCGACATAATCCTCGTGGGCAGGCTCAGAGCTGCTGTTCAAAAGTTAAACCCTGATATTCCTGTGGATGCGCAAGAACAAGCAGTTCAAAAAGTCCTGCGCATTTATTCACCAGATATGCTTCACAACAATGAAACTTTCCACCAATTATTAATCGAGAAAGTAAAAATACCCTATCAGCAGGACGGCTATGAAAGAAGCTATGAAGTGAGCCTGATTGATTTTGACAACCCTCTCAACAACGAATTTTTGGCGATCAATCAATACACAATCATTGAGAATAATCAAAACAAGCGACCCGATATTTTGCTTTTTGTCAACGGCATTCCGTTAATTGTGATTGAATTGAAAAATGCGGCGGATGAGAACGCGACCATAAGGAAAGCCTTCGACCAGATACAAACCTACAAAGCCACTATTCCAAGCCTGTTTGCTTTTAATGCAGTCTGTGTTATTTCGGATGGGATTGAATGCAGGGCGGGAAGTGTATCGGCAGGTTTCAGCCGCTATATGTCATGGAAATCCGCTGACGGAAAGACCGATGCCTCGCGGTTTTCCCCGCAGTTGGAGACCCTTATAACAGGGATGCTGAATCCAGCCACCTTGTTAGACCTTGTCCGCAATTTCATCGTATTTGAAAAATCAAAGAAGGAAGACCTCAAAACAGGCATTACACAGGTTGAAACAGTTAAGAAGCTGGCGGCATACCATCAATACTATGCGGTGAATAAAGCCGTAGAAAGCACTCTCAAAGCCGCCGCCTCAGACGGAAACCGCAAGGGCGGAGTAGTGTGGCACACGCAGGGCAGCGGCAAATCTATTTCAATGGTTTTCTACACAGGCAAGCTGGTGTTAAGCCTCAACAATCCGACTGTCGTGGTTATCACAGACCGCAACGACCTGGATGACCAGTTGTTTGACACCTTTGCGGCCTCAAAACAGTTGCTCAGGCAAGAGCCGGTGCAAGCAAAAGACAGAGAGCATTTGAAAGAACTGTTGAAGGTTGCTTCAGGCGGGATTGTGTTCACCACCATTCAGAAGTTTTTACCCGACGATGGCAAGGCGGAATATGATCGGCTTTCAGACAGAACCAACATCGTTGTAATTGCTGATGAAGCCCACAGGACTCAATACGGCTTTGAAGCAGTAACCAAAGATGTAAAGGATAAAGAAACAAAGGAAGTAATCGGCAAACGCATAGCATACGGTTTTGCCAAGTATATGAGAGATGCCTTGCCTTATGCGACATACATTGGTTTTACAGGCACTCCTATTGAAAACACGGACATAAACACCCCTGCAGTATTCGGGCAGTATGTTGACATATATGATATTTCACAATCAGTTGCAGATGGCGCGACCGTTAAGATTTACTACGAAAGCCGTTTAGCCAAGGTCAATCTGGATGAAGAAGGCAGACGATTAATTGAGGAGTTTGACAAAGAACTTGAAGAAGACGAAGAAATAACCGACAAACAAAGAGCTAAAGCCAAGTGGGCAAAACTTGAAGCGATTGTAGGGAATCAGGAACGGGTAAAAAACTTAGCTAACGATATTGTAACCCACTTTGAGCAGCGGCAGGCTGTATTTGACGGCAAAGGGATGATTGTCGCAATGAGCAGAAGGATTGCAGTTGACCTTTACAATGAAATCATCAAGCTGAGACCTGAGTGGCATAATGACGACCTGACCAAAGGAATAATCAAAGTTGTAATGACAGCATCCAGCGCTGACGGGCCTGTCATGCAGAAGCAGCACACAACCAAGGCACAGCGCAAGACTTTATCCGACAGGATGAAAGACCCGGCTGATCCGATGAAGCTGGTCATTGTGCGGGACATGTGGCTCACTGGTTTTGACGTGCCATGTTTGCATACTCTTTATGTGGATAAGCCAATGAGAGGCCACACCCTGATGCAGGCTATAGCAAGGGTAAACAGGATATTTAAAGATAAGCCCGGCGGCCTGGTGGTGGATTATTTAGGCATTGCATCAGATCTTAAAAAAGCATTGTCCTTCTATTCTGATTCAGGCGGAAAAGGCGACCCTGCAGAGACACAAGAAAAAGCTGTTGCAATGTTTATTGAAAAAATAGAAGTGGTGAGACAGCTTTTCTTTGAAGAAAGCAAAACAAAAGAAGCAATTATTGTTGCAGAACCCGCTGCTTATTATGACAACTATCCGGGGACAGGTTTTAATTACAAGCGTTTCTTTTCAGCTTCACCAAAAGAAAAACTATCCATCATCTTACAGGCAGAGGAACATATCTTAGGTTTGGAAGACGGTAAAAACCGTTTTATCCGTGAGGTAACATTGCTCAGTCAGGCTTTTGTGCTTTCCATACCGCATGAAAAGGCATTGACCGTTAAAGATGAAGTTGCGTTCTTTCAGGCAGTAAAAGCGCGGCTGGTTAAGTTTATAGGCGGCGGCACAGGCAGGCCTGATATAGATATTGAAACAGCCATAAAGCAGATAGTTGATGAGGCATTGAGTTCTGACAAGGTCATTGATATTTTTGATGCAGCCGGTATTAAAAAACCGGAAATATCTATTCTGTCAGAAGACTTCTTGTTGGAAATAAAGGGAATGAAACACCAGAACCTTGCGCTCGAACTATTGAAGAAAATATTAAATGATGAAATCCGAACCCGTTCAAAGACCAATCTGGTAAAAGGCAGGGCATTGCTTGAAATGCTTGAAACAGCTATCAAGAAATATAATAATGGCTTGCTTACAACAGCAGAAATTATACAGTTCTTAGTTGATGAAGTCGCCAAGAAAATCAGAGAGCACGATGAAAGAGAAAAGAAGCTGAACTTATCAAGGGAAGAGCTTGCTTTCTATGATGCGCTTGCGGAAAATAAGTCGGCGGTCGAAGTCCTGGGTGATGAAAAATTGCGAATTATTGCAATTGAAGTCGCAGAGAAGGTAAAGGCCAATGCCACCATAGATTGGACAATTCGGGAAAGTGCAAGGGCAAAGCTGATGGTACTGGTGAAAAGAACTTTAACCAAATACGGTTATCCGCCTGATATGCAACAAAAAGCTATTGATACAGTTTTGAAGCAAGCGGAGTTGTTGGCGGATTATTTTGTAAACGCTTAATATAAAATCCTGCCACAGATACCGTGAGCATCGAAGTTTTCATTGACAAAAAAATCCTGCCGTTTTACAATTTTTATATCGATAAGAGAAAAGGGGGATAAATGGCTACTACAACAATATCGCCGAAATATCAGGTGGTAATACCAAAAGACGTGAGGGAAAAGCTTCATCTGAGGAGCGGGCAGAAAATGACTGTTGTTACAAAAGGAGGAGTGGTGTATCTGATTCCTGAAAAACCTGTAGAATCTTTCAGAGGTTTTTTAAAGGGGATGGATACAAGGAATATAAGAGAGGATAAAGACAGGTAATGTTTCTTGTGGATTCATCAGGGTGGATTGAATTCTTTACGGCTGGGCCTCTCGCTAAGGAATATTCAAAATACCTTAAGGACATCACAAAGGTAGTTACTCCCACAATTGTGCTTTATGAGGTTTATAAAAAGATAAAGAGGGAGCGGGCAGAAGAAGATGCGCTGTCAGCAGTGTCTCTGATAAACAAAACATCAGTTATCCCTTTGAGTGAAAGTATAGCTCTTCTGGCAGCAGACCTTAGCCTGAAATATTCACTCCCGATGGCTGATGCCATTGTTTATGCAACAGCCATAGAGGAAAAAAGCAAAGTAATCACAAGCGACGCTCATTTCAAAGGTCTTGATGACGCAGTGATTATTTCGTAGCTATATCTCTACCGTCATCCCTGCAGCCATTTTTGCGGCAAGAACAGTGTTATACATAAGCATTGCTATTGTCATTGGCCCTGCGCCGCCTGGCACAGGCGTTATATAAGCTGCCCTTTCTTTTGCAGCCTCAAAATCCACATCTCCCACTATCTTGCCTTCCGGTGTTACAT